>Ga0207648_10001436_pt1:0-25000 | contig 26233 bp, 19 predicted proteins | sample KBSMisM32_FD_184310 | JGI IMG/M metagenome (GOLD analysis project Ga0207648, IMG submission 184310) | Miscanthus rhizosphere microbial communities from Kellogg Biological Station, Michigan, USA - KBS Miscanthus M3-2 (SPAdes) (version 2) | ecosystem: Host-associated > Plants > Roots >... | reverse complement strand
CTCGCGCATGTACATGCGGACCGGGTCGGTGGTGCGACCAAACTCCGCGTCGACCGTGGTCGCAAGCGCCGCGGCGGCTTCCTCGGCAGCTTCATCGTCGGCCACCACCGGTTCGCGCAGCAGCAGCGCCTCGGCATCCGGCGCCTTCTCGTACACCGGGATGCCCATGTCGTTGATCATCTGCACGATGTCTTCGATCTGCTCCGGATCGACGATCTCGGACGGCAGGTGATCGTTGACTTCGGCGTAGGTCAGGAAGCCCTGCTCCTTGCCGCGTGCGATCAGCAGCTTCAATTGCGACTGGCGATCCTCGGGTGTGGTGGGCGGCAGACGGATCTCGAGCTTCTCGGCGCCGGCCTTCGCAGACTTGCCGGCCTTGCGACCCGGGGCGACCGAATTGAGCTTCGGGTCGACGGCGGCGGGTGCCGCCGCGACCTTGAGCGGGACGCCGGGCTTGGTCCCTGCGGTTGGCTTGGCTGCAACGCGCGCGGGGGCGGCAGGACGCGTGACAGCGGTCTTGCCGGCGACAGGCCGGGCAGCCGGGCGGCTGCTCGCAGCAGGCTTGTGTCGCGGCGACGCCTTGGCACGCGCGAGCGGGCCGCGCGGATTCCGCGCATGCGCCGACTTGACCGGGGCCTTGCGTGCCGCGGCTGCGGACCGCGTGGCGGCGGGCTTGCGTGCGGCTGTTTTCCTGACCTGCTTGCGTGCCGTCTTGCTCAAGATGGGCGCCTCGGGGGAGGGGGTGGTAAAAAAGAGCGGAAGTATACCATTGGACCGTTCAGAACCCGCGATTACTTCGCTGGCTGTCCGATTCGACGCCTGGTGCGCAGAAGCTCCTGAAGTTCCTGCTTTTCCGGGTCCGAAAGCGTCGTATCGCGTGCCCGGGCCAGGAGCTCGTCCAGCCGTCGGCCCGGGGTTTCCTCGGCCACCAGGCGGGCGATCGCCGAGCCCAGCTCGGCGGCCGCGGCCGCCGGATCGGACATCAGGCACTCGGTCATCGCCAGCTTGGACAGGGAGCCGTACTCGGACCGTTCCCGCCAGCGCTCGAGCAGCACCGCCTGGTTTGGTGCCGGGTCCTCCCGAAGTTGGGTCAGAAGCTCGAGGAGCAAGGGGACGCCGGGTCGGTCCACTGCGGATAACGCTTCCAGATCGACCGGCGCCGCCGCTGCCGAGGGGTGGTGTACGAGAAGGCTCACGGCCTGTCTCACCAGGTTGCTACGCCCGGCAAGACCCGTGCTGACGGACGGTCGCTGCGCCGTCATGCGTCGGCTGCGGTCCGATGTGGGGGCAGTGTCGGTGCCGGGAGTAGCGCCGAGGAGCTCGGTCAGCCGGGCGGCTGGCATGCCGACCACCGACGCCAGTTGCGTCAGCAGGAGCTCACGATAGACGTCGGACGGAATCCGCTGGATCAGCGGACGGGCGAGCTCCACCAGCCTGGCCCGGCCATCGACGCTCGCCACGTCGCAGCGCGATGCGAGCTCGCCGATCAGGTAATCGGCCAGCGGAACGGCTGTGCCGATGCGCGTTTCGAAGGCCTGCGCGCCTTCCTCGCCGACCAGCGTGTCCGGATCATGACCGTCGGGCAGGAAGAGAAAGCGGAGCTGGCGGCCCTGCTTCACCTCGCTGACCGCGTTCTCGAGCGCACGCCAGGCGGCGGCGCGCCCGGCACGATCGCCGTCAAAGCAGAATACGACCTCACCCACCAGCCGGAAGATCCGCTGCAGGTGCTCGGGGGTCGTCGCGGTACCGAGCGTCGCTACGGCGTGGGTGATCCCCGCCTGGTGCAGACGCACGACATCCATGTAGCCCTCGACCACCAGCAGCCGCGCGAGATTGCGCGTCGCCTGGCGTGCCTCGTACAAACCGTAGAGCTCGCGGCCCTTGTGGAAGAGCTCGGTCTCGGGCGAGTTCAGGTACTTGGGCTCACCCTTGTCGAGGACACGGCCGCCAAAACCGATGGTCCGGCCGCGGACGTCGCGGATCGGGAACATCACTCGGTCGCGGAATCGATCGTATTGACCCGTTCCGCCGTCGGTGCGCTCGATCACGAGCCCCGCGCGTGCGAGCGTCTGCCGCTCTTCCGGGGTCGTCCCGTAGCGGTCGAGCAGCGCGCTCCAGCCCGGCGGCGCGTATCCGATGCCGAAGCGCGTCAGGCTGTCGCTGGTCAGCCCGCGACCCGCGAGATACTCGCGCGCGCGCGGTTCGCCGCTGAGCGACTGCCGGAAGAAGAGCGCCGCCCGCTCGAGCGCGACGTACAGGTCCTCGTTCGGCCGCGGCGCGGCATCGCCGCCTTCGCGCGGGACCTCGAGACCGGCGCGCGCAGCGAGCTCCTCCACGGCCTCGACGAAGCCGAGATGGTCGTACTCCATGACGAAGCCGAGCGCCGTACCGTGCGCGCCGCAACCAAAGCAGTGATAGAACTGCTTGTCCGGGCTCACCGTGAACGACGGCGTCTTCTCGTCGTGAAACGGGCAGCACGCCTTGTACTCGCGGCCCGCGCGCTTGAGCTGCACGCGGCCGCCGATCACCTCGATGATGTCGGTCCGTGCGACCAGCTCGTCGACGAAATGCTGCGGGATGCGGCCGGCCATGGGAACCCCAGGAGGTGGCTTCCGGGAAACTGGCTCCGAGCCACTCTCCGTGATCAGCCGCCGAGCACGGCCTTGACGCGTGCGCCGACAACCGCCATGTCCGCGCGGCCTGCGGCCTTCGACTTCACGACGCTCATCACCTTGCCCATGTCCTTGATCGAGGCGGCACCGGTCGCGGCGACGGCCTCGCGGATCAGCACATCGAGCTCGCTGTCCGACAACTGCGCCGGCAGATATGCCTGCAGCAGCTCGATCTCCCGACGCTCCTTGTCTGCAAGGTCCTTCCGGCCACCCTGCTCGAACTGCGCAATGGATTCCTTGCGCTGCTTGACCATTTTCTCGAGCACGACGAGCACCTGAGTGTCGTCGAGCGTGATCCGCTCGTCGACTTCGCGCTGCTTGATCGCAGCCTGCACCAGACGGATGGTCGAGAGGCGTTCCTTCTCGGATGCCCTCATGGCCGCCTTCATGTCCTCCGTGATGCGCTCCTTGAGCGTCACGAACCGCGGCTCAGTAGGTGCGCGCGCGGGGAGCCGCCGTCAAGTCCCGGGTGCTGCGCTTCTGGTGCCGCTTGACCGCGGCGGCCTTCTTGCGTTTCCGCTCCTGCGTGGGCTTCTCGTAGAATTCGCGGCGTCGCAGCTCCGTCAGCACGCCGGCCTTTTCGCAGGCGCGCTTGAACCGGCGCAGGGCGGCATCGAAGTACTCGTTCTCACGCACGCGGACGCTGGGCATCTAAACCTCGTCGGACTGCTGGGGCGGACGGCCACCTGGGCCGGTCCCGCTGCCGGAAAAAAACGGGTCGCGAATTTTAGTGAGGCCCGTGAGGAATTGCAAAATTGCGAGTTCTGGGGATCGAGACGTCCTGTGACGAGACCGCGGTTGCGATCTATGACGCCGACCGCGGCCTGCTTGCGCACGAGATCTACAGCCAGGTCGACCTCCATGCCCCGTACGGCGGGGTGGTCCCCGAGCTCGCCTCCCGCGATCACCTCCGCAAGCTCTTGCCACTGTTGAAGAAATTGATCGACGAGCAGGGCGGGCCGGGGGTCCTGTCGGGGCTGGCGTACACCAGCGGTCCCGGTCTTGTAGGCGCGCTCCTGGTCGGGGCGGCGGTGGCCCGCAGTCTCGCCTACGCCTGGAAGGTGCCCTGTCTCGGCGTCCATCATATGGAGGGTCATCTGCTGGCCCCATTGCTCGAACCCCACCCGCCCGCGTTCCCGTTCGTGGCGCTGCTGGTCTCCGGCGGCCATACGCTGCTCGCGCGGGTGGACGGTCTCGGCCGGTACGACATCCTGGGTAATACGCTCGACGATGCGGCGGGCGAGGCCTTCGACAAGACCGCCAAACTGCTCGGGCTCGGCTACCCCGGCGGACCACGGCTTGCCGCGCTGGCCGAGCTCGGTCGCCCCGGCGTGTTCCGCTTCCCGCGGCCGCTGACCGAGCGGCCCGGGCTCGATTTCAGCTTCAGCGGGCTCAAGACCGCGGTGATCGTCGCGCTGCGCGATCGCGAGCTCGACGATCAGACCCGCGCAGATGCGGCGCTCGCCTTCGAGGACGCAGTCGCGGAAACGCTCGCCATCAAGTGCGAGCGGGCGCTCGAGCAGACCGGCGCGCAGACGCTGGTCGTCGCTGGCGGCGTGGGCGCAAACCGGCGCCTGCGCGCACGCCTGATCGCGCTTGGGTCCAGCCTCGGGGTGCGCGTGGCGTACCCGCGGCCGGAGTTCTGCACGGACAACGCGGCGATGATCGCCTTGCTCGGCTGCCTGCGCCTGGGCGCCGGTGACCACGACGGCCTCGAAATCCGCGCGCGTGCACGCTGGCCGATGTCGCAGCTCACTCCACCGGCCGCGGACAACTCCCGGCCTGATCCACCTCAATAGCGCAAAGCGCGGTATCCATGGACATCATCTTTCTGAGCGGTCTCACGACCGAATGCATAATCGGCATCTGGGACTGGGAACGCAGGGTCAAGCAGAAGGTCGTCGTGGATCTCGAGATGGGAGCCGACATCCGTCGCGCCGCCGGGAGCGACCGGATAGACGACACACTCGATTACAAGTCTGTCTCGAAGCGGCTGCTGCAGTTCATCGGCGATTCCGAGTTTCAGCTGGTGGAGACCCTGACGGAACGCATCGCCGAGCTCGTGATCACCGAGTTCTCGGTGCCCTGGGTGCGGGTGCGGCTCAACAAGCAGGGCGCGATCCGCGGGTCGCGCGACGTCGGCATCCTGATCGAACGCAGTTCGCGCGACTACGGCGGGGGCGCGCCGTGAGCGTGCCGTGCTGCGCGGGGCGCCAAGTTGCCTGAGGTCTTCGTCGCGGCCGGCAGCAACGTTGAGCCGGTCATTCACCTGCATCGCGCGCTTGGCATCCTGCGGGCGCACTACCCGGGGCTGCGTCGCTCCCGCGCCTGGCGCAATGCCGCGGTCGGTTTCGAGGGCGACGATTTCGTCAACCTGGTCGTCGCGTTCGAGACCGACGAGCCAGTGCAGGAGGTGCTCGCGCGCCTGCACAAGGCGGAGGCCGTCTGCGGCCGCGCTCGCGACCACCAGCGCTGGGCGCCGCGCAGCATGGACCTCGACGTGCTGTTGTACGGCGATCAGGTGAGCCACGAGCCCGGACTTACGCTGCCACGACCGGACCTGGTGCGGCGCGCCTACATGCTCGGGCCGATGGCAGAGCTCGCCCCGCAGCTTCGTCATCCGACGCTCGGCCTCACGATGCTCGAGCTCTGGGAGCGCTTCGATCGCGAGGCGCACCCGATGCAGGAGATCGACCTCGACGCGCTGCCCGGGGCGCCCGCGCGATGATTGCGTCAGAGACTGCGTCCGCCGTCGACCACGATGATGTGGCCGGTGACGTAGGGCGCATCGGCGGCCAGATACAACGCCGCGCTTGCCACGTCATCAGGTGTGCCCATGCGCTTGAGGGCCGTCTTGCCGATGATCTCGGCCTTGAGCGATTCGGGAAGCCCGTCCTCGGGCCACAGCACCGGGCCCGGTGCGATGCCGTTGACGCGGATCTCGGGCCCGAGCTCGCGCGCAAGCGAGCGGGTGAGCATCGCGAGACCGGCCTTGGCCGCGCTGTAGACCGTGTGCTCGCGCAGCGGGCGCGCGCCGTGGATGTCCACCATGTTTATGATCAGCCCGCGTGCGGCGCGCAGCGCCGGCACGGCGGCCTGCGAAAGGAAGAGCGGCGCGCGCAGATTGCTGCCTGCGAGGTCGTCCCACTGCGCCGGTGTGATGTTGCCGATCGGCGTCGGATAAAAGGTGGAAGCATTGTTGACCAGCACATCGAGTCGCCCGTAGCGGCGTACGACCGCGTCGACGAGTGCCGGCAGCGCGTCGAGGTCGCGAAGGTCGCAGGCTACCGACATGGCCGAGCCCGCCCGGGCGGCGTTCAACTCGGCGACGAGTGCCGCCGCTTCGCTCGCCGAACGCCGATGATGTACGGCAACTGTGGCGCCGGCCGCGTGCATCCGTCGCGAGATCGCCGCGCCCAGCCGGCGCGCCGCGCCGGTGACAAGGACGCACGATCCGTCGAGCGGCAAATGAGCATGCATGCGCGGAATCCCGCCTGCCGCGCAAACCGTGCGCGATGGCATGAAACGATACCCAACACGACGCGGGCTGTCGCCTGTCCCGGCCGTCCGTGATGAGCCGGCGCGTCGACCTTCCGCCGCTGACCGCCGACGAAGCCGCGCACAGCCGGGCGCTCCAGGACCGCATCCACGACGAGATCGAGGCGCGCGGCGGCTGGATCGGCTTCGGGCGGTTCATGGAGCTCGCGTTGTACGAGCCGGGACTCGGCTACTACAGCGCCGGCGCGCGAAAGCTCGGCGCCGCGGGCGACTTTGTCACGGCGCCCGAGGTCGCGCCGGTCTTCAGCCGTTGCGTCGCGCGCCAGTGCGCCGAGGTGCTGGCGACGCTTGGTGGCGGCGAGATCCTAGAATTCGGCGCCGGCTCGGGCGCGATGGCTGCGGTGCTGCTCGACGAGCTGGCACGACTCGACGCGCTGCCCGCGCGTTACTGCATCCTGGACGTGAGCGCCGACCTGCGCGAACGGCAACGCGCAACGCTGACAGAGGCCTGCCCGCAGCTCTCCGAGCGCGTCGCCTGGCTGGATCGCCTGCCGAAGTCCTTCACCGGGGTGATGCTTGCGAACGAGGTGCTCGATGCGATGCCCGTCGACCGTTTCGTGATCCGCGGCGCTGTGGTGAACGAGCTTGGGGTTACCTGGCAGCTCGGACGGCTGGAGTGGTCCGAGATACGCGCGGGCGCGCCGCTCGAGACCGCCGTCCGCGACATCGAGCGCGAGATCGGCGAAGCGCTGCCCGACGGTTTCACCTCAGAGATGAATCTGAGGCTCGGTGGGTGGTTCGCGGGACTCGCCGGAGCGCTGACGAGCGGCGTGCTGCTCGCGATCGACTACGGTCTGCCGCGCCGGGAGTACTACACCGCCGAGCGGCGCATGGGCACGATGCTGTGCCATTACCGGCACCGCTTTCACGACGACCCGTTCACACGGATCGGGCTGCAGGACATCGGCGCATGGGTGGACTTCAGCGCTGCTGCGGACGCGGCGCAGGCGGCGGGGCTCAAGGTCGCAGGCTTCACGACCCAGGCACATTTCCTGATCGGCTGCGGGATCGGCTCGTACATGAGCGAGGTGTCGAACCTTGACCTGGTGCAGCGTCTGAACCTGTCGCGACAGGCCATGCTTTTGACATTGCCGGGTGAAATGGGGGAACGGTTCAAGGCGCTGGGCCTCACGCGCGGCTACGATGCGCCGCTTTCGGGGTTCTCGGTCCGCGACCTGCGTCGTCTGCTGTAGGCAGCCGCAAGCCTTTCGAAAGTCTGCGAGGAGTCTGTCTGAATGGGTGTCATCGAAGCGATCGTGCTTGCTGTCGTGCAGGGGCTGTCGGAGTTCCTGCCGATCTCGAGCTCGGGTCACCTGGTGCTGGTCCCGCACTTGCTCGGATGGCCGGACCAGGGGCTCGCCTTCGATGTTGCGGTGCACGTGGGCACCCTGATCGCGCTGCTGGTGTATTTCCGCCGCGAGCTCATCACCATGGCCGGCGCCTGGCTGCGCTCGTTCACGGGAACGCACGATCGCGACAGCCGGCTCGCGTGGCAGATTCTCGTCGGCACGGTGCCGGTTGGACTGGTCGGTCTCTGCTGCGGCGACTACATCGAGCATCATTTTCGCCAGCCGCTCTTCGTCGCGGGCACGCTGGCGGTGTTCGGTCTCCTGATGTACGCCGCGGACCGCCTCGGTCGGGGCAACGGTGATGAGTACGGGCTCAGCTGGCCGCAGGCGATCGCCATCGGCATGGCGCAGTCCCTGGCACTGATGCCGGGCACGTCGCGCTCAGGCGTGACCATGACCGCCGGACGCGCGCTCGGCCTGTCGCGTTCCGGCGCCGCGAGATTCTCCTTTCTGCTCGCGGTGCCGGGCATCGGCGCGGCGGGCTTCTACGAAGGCGCGAAGCTCCTCGGAGCGGATGCGCCGGTCGATTGGACACCGATCCTGACGGGGATGGTGTTCGCGGCCGTGTCCGGTATCGCCTGCATCCATTTCCTGATCAGGTTCATCGAGCGGATCGGCCTGCTGCCGTTCACGATCTATCGGCTGGCTCTCGCCACCGTAATAGTCGTGATCTTCGCCTGACGCCGAAAAAATGGCTCGGAGCCACTTCGAGCCGCAATTTCGCCGCCTGGGGCTGTCAAGATCAGGAAGATTGGCTCCGGGCTACCTTGTCGATGGCGGCGATGCGCGCGCTTCGCAGCCGCTCGGCAATCAGCGCACCGTCGGTGCCAGCGAGCACATCGGGCGGCAGCCGGACTGCGGACGCCGCCCCGTGCGCCGCGCGGAGCATCGCCGCCTGCGGGTAGGGAGCGACCCGCAGCTCCGGGCCGCGGCCCCGCGCGTCCGCTTCGCAGGCGAGTATCAGCCGACCCAGGCGTTCGGGCCGGCGAAACGCGTCCACCTGCTCGAGCAGCTCGAGCACGGTCGAGGGCCGCAGCTCCGCGATGCGATGCACTTTGGCGTGCTGGCGCGACACCTGCACGGCCAGCTCGCGATGCTCGGTCGGCACGCGCAGCCGCGCGCAGAGCCGCTCGATGATCGCGACGCCGCGTTCTTCGTGTCCCGTGTGCTTTGGCCAGAGCTCGCGCGGCGTGGTGCCCTTGCCGAGATCGTGAACCAGCGCGGCGAACCGCACGACGGGATCGGGCGAGAGCTCGGTTGCCGCCTCGAGCGCGAGCATGGTGTGCAGACCGGTGTCGATCTCCGGGTGCCAGCGCGCCGGCTGCGGCACGCCGTACAGCGCTTCGATCTCGGGGAAAACCGCCGCCAGCGCGCCGCAGGCGCGCAGCACCTCGAAATACTCGCGCGGCCGCGCCTCGCCCAGCGCACGCGCCGTCTCCGCCCAGACACGCTCGGCGACGAGCGCTGCCATCTCACCCGCCTCGACGATGCGGCGCATCAGGTCAAGCGTCTCGGGAGCCACGCGGAAGCCGAGCGGAGAGAACCGCGCGGCAAATCGCGCGACCCGCAACACGCGCAGAGGATCCTCGACGAACGCGGGGGAGACATGACGCAACCAGCGCGCCTCCAGGTCACGACGGCCGCCGTGCGGATCGATGAGCGCGCCGTCCGCGCCGCGCGCCATCGCGTTGATCGTGAGGTCGCGTCGCGCGAGATCGTCCCCGAGCGTCACGTCGGGCGAGAATCGGGTCTCGAAGCCGTAGTAGCCGGGAGCCGTCTTCCGCTCGGTGCGCGCAAGTGCGTACTGCTCGCCGGTATCGGGGTGCAGAAACACCGGGAAGTCCCTGCCGACCGGCCGGTAGCCCATCGTCGTGAGCGCTTCGGGGGTCGCGCCCACCACAACATAGTCGCGCTCCGTGACCGGGCGGCCCAATAATTCGTCGCGTACCGCCCCGCCGACCAGAAACACCTTCATGCGCAGAATCCTAGCAGTCCTTGCGATCTGCCTGCCGCTCGGCGGCTGTTACCTGATGCAGGCGGCCAGCGGGCAGCTCGACGTGCTCGCGCGCAGCCGCCCGATCGATGACGCCGCAGCCGATCCCGCGACGACGGAGGGCACGCGCGCGCGGCTCGCCCTGGTGGTCGAGGCACGCGAGTTCGCGGTGCGCGAGCTCGCAATGCCGGATGGGAAGAGTTTTCGGCGCTATGCCGATCTCGGCCGCCCGTTTGCGATCTGGAGCGTGGTCGCGACGCCCGAGTTCTCGATCGAGCCGCGGCGCTGGTGCTTCCCGATCGCGGGCTGCGTCTCCTACCTTGGCTTCTTCGACCCGGACGACGCGCACGCGCGCGCCGACCGGCTGGCGGTGAAGGGCGACGACGTGAGCGTCGGCGGGGTGGCGACCTATTCGACGCTCGGTCACCTGCCCGATCCGGTCTTCAACACGATGCTGGCCTGGCGTGAGCCGCGGCTGCTCGGCACGATCTTCCACGAGCTCGCGCATGAGCAGCTCTACGTCGCCGACGACACCGAATTCAACGAGGCGTATGCGAGCGTGGTCGCAACCGCGGGTATACGCCGTTGGTATGCGGCGCGCTCTCCGTCGCCCGAGCTCGCGGAGTGGGAACGCCAGGAGGTCCGGGAGCGGGAGTTCGCCGCCCTGCTCGCAGCCGCGCGCGTACGGCTCAGGCGGCTCTATGCGAGCGATGCGCCGGAAGAGGCGATGCGGATCGCAAAGGACCGCGAGTTCGGTCGTGTCAAGTTCGAGTACGCGCAGCTGCGCGCGCGCTGGGGCGGCTACGCGGGTTACGACGCGTGGTTCGGCCGCGCGCTCAACAACGCGCATCTCGCCGCCGTCGCGACCTACGAGGACTGCGTGCCGGGGCTCACCCGTGAGCTCGAGGCGGCGCAGTCGCTGCAGGCGTTCTACGTCCGTGCGGCCGAGCTCGCGCGGCTTCCGCGAGCTGAGCGCCACGCCCTGGTGTGCAAGGGAGCCTAGCGGATCGGGATCACCAGCATCGCGTTGCCGCGGCGGATCTGCAGCACGAAAGCCTGGGCATCGCCCGTCGCGCGCGTGAACTCGTCGAGGTTCGCGACGCGCGTGCGGCCCACGCCGAGGATCAGGTCGTTGGCGCGCAGGCCGCGTTGTGCGGCAGGGCTGCCGTCCGCGACCGAGCGGATGAGCACGCCGTCGCCGTCGGGTGCGTCCTCGAGCTCTGCGCCCTCCAGCCCGGGGTGCAGCCCGGCGGCGCGGGCCTCGGCGACCGCGTCGCGCTCGCCGATCACGGCGGTCACGCGCCGCGGCTTGCCGTCGCGGAGCAGTGCGATGTCCACCTTGTCGCCGACGCTCAGCAGCCCGATGGAATTGCGGAGTCCCGCGGCGTCCTTGACCGCCTTGCCGTTGATCGCCGTGACGACGTCGCCGGCCTTGAGTCCGGCGTTCGCCGCCGCCGAGTCGTCCACGACCTGTGACACGAGGGCGCCCTGGACGTTGCCGAGATCCATGCTCTGCGCGATGTCCGGCGTCAGGGTCTGCACGTTGACGCCGAGCACGCCGCGCTTGACCTCGCCGAACTTCACGAGCTGGTTCATCACGGTCTTCATCATGTTCGACGGGATCGCGAAGCCGATGCCGATGTTGCCGCCGGTGCGGGAGAGGATGGCGCTGTTGATGCCCACCAGCCGGCCGTTGAGATCCACCAGCGCGCCGCCGGAGTTGCCGGGGTTGATCGACGCATCGGTCTGGATGAAATCTTCGTAACCTTCCGGGTTGATGCCCGAGCGGCCGAGTGCGCTCACGATGCCGGAGGTCACGGTGTGGCCGAGACCGAAGGGATTGCCGATCGCGACGACGAAGTCACCGACCTCGGCGCGATCGGAGTCGGCCACGGGTATCTGCGCCAGGTTCGCTGCCTTGACCTGCAGAACGGCTACGTCCGAGCCTGGATCCTTGCCCACTACCTTGGCGGTGAGGGAGCGGTTGTCGAGCAGCGTGACGGTGATCTCGGTGGCGTTCTCGATCACGTGCGCGTTGGTGATGATGTAGCCGTTCTTCGCATCGACGATCACCCCCGAGCCCGCGGCCTGGAAGCTCCGCTCGCGCGGCACGTTCGGGATGTCGAAGAAGCGGCGGAAGAACGGATCGTTGAGCAGGGGGTTGTTTTCCTGCTGCACGGTGCCGCGCGTTGCGATGTTCACAATGGCGGGCGTGACGTTCTTCAGCATCGGCGCGAGCGACGGCACCGGTGTTTCGCCCACGGCGCCCGGTAGCTGGGCGACTGTGATGGATGGGGCGAGCAGCGTGACTGCGAGAGGCAGGGCAGCGAGGCTCGAGTGAAGCTTCATGCGATGTCCTGGATGTATCGAGCTGGATGTATCAAGACTGCGTAGAACTCAAAAGTCTATCAGCGCATCGCGCGAACACCGGTGCAGCCGGCTCCAGCCCTTGGCGCGGTGCTCTGGCTCGGCTCGTCAGACTGCGGCGGCTCGCGGCTAGTTCCCGCGGGCGAGTCGGACGCCGACCCGGCCGCGTCCGGCGGCAGCACGCCGGCGCAGGCACCGGCACTTGACAAGCTGTGAATAACCGGTGGCTAAGCGGTGAACACAACATATGGTGTTTTTGGTGCAAAAAGGGCTTGACGAATCCGCTGTTTCAGGCATTGTAGTAGCACGCGAAGGTAAGAATATAAGTCACTGAAAGTGAACAGTTTTGCTGCATAGCAGCGGACACGAAGAAATGGTTGACGGACCGGGGAACGCTGCATACCCTTTCCGCCCTGACCCAATATGTTGTGTCCAGCATGGCGAGCCTCGGGGGTTAACAAAGGCCGTCGCAGCCGGGCAAATTCAGGATCAGGCCGTACCGCCGCGCGCTCCTTCTTATGTAAGAGGCCCGTCACGGCGAACGAGGGGGTTTTCTTTCCGCTAAAAGACCGCCTGATGGGAGACGTGTTTCCGAAATGAGCACCGCCGTGAAGCTTGCATCCAGGGACGCCCGCAGCATTCCATTCCAGGAAGCGTCCCTGGACATCTGGGATAAGAAATATCGACTGAGCGCCAAGGATGGGACACCGCTCGACCGCACCATGGACGACACCTACAAGCGTGTCGCGCGCGCGCTTGCGGACGTCGAGAAGGAGGCGATCCGCGAGCACTGGTATGACCGGTTTCTGTGGGCGCTGCGTCGCGGCGCGATCCCCGCGGGGCGCGTGACCTCGAACGCCGGCGCGCTGGAGCACAAGCCCGCGACCTCGACGATCAACTGCACGGTGTCCGGGACGATCCGCGATTCGATGGACGACATCCTTGGCAAGGTCCACGAGGCCGGGCTCACCCTCAAGGCGGGTTGCGGAATCGGCTACGAATTCTCGACGCTGCGTCCACGCGGTGCGTACGTGTCGGGGGCCGGCGCCTATACCTCCGGCCCGCTGTCCTTCATGGATATCTACGACAAGATGTGCTTCACGGTCTCGTCGGCGGGCGGCCGCCGCGGCGCGCAGATGGGCACGTTCGACGTCGGTCACCCGGACGTCATGGAATTCATCCGCGCCAAGCGCGAGTCGGGCCGGCTGCGGCAGTTCAACCTGTCGCTGCTCGTCACCGACTCATTCATGCAGGCGGTGCGCGAGGATCGTGAGTGGCAGCTCGCCTTTCCGGTCAGGGCGAAGGAGATCGAAGGCGTCGACACCTCCGATCCCGCGCGGTTCCTGTGGCGGGAGTGGCCGGACGCGAACGGCTATGTGCGCGACGAGGCAGGCCTCGTGCTCTGCAAGGTCTACAAGACCCTGCCCGCGCGGCGCATGTGGGACGTGATCATGAGCTCGACCTACGATTTCGCCGAGCCCGGGTTCGTGCTCATCGACCGCGTCAACGAGATGAACAACAACTGGTGGTGCGAGAACATCCGCGCCACGAACCCGTGCGGCGAGCAGCCATTGCCGCCATACGGGTCCTGCCTGCTGGGCTCGATCAACCTCACGAGCTTTGTGCGCGACCCGTTCGCCGAGGACGCACACTTCGACTGGGACGAGTACCACGAGGTCGTGAAGGTATTCACCCGCATGCTGGACAATGTGGTCGAGGTCAACGGCCTGCCGCTCGAGCAGCAGCAGGACGAGATCCGCAGCAAGCGACGCCACGGCATGGGCTTTCTCGGCCTGGGCTCCACCATCACGATGCTCAGGATGAAATACGGCTCGCCCGAGGCAGTGGCCTTCACCGAGCGCGTCTCGAAAGAGCTCGCGCTCGCCGGCTGGGAAGAGGCGCTCGAGCTCGCGCGCGAGAAGGGTCCGGCGCCGATCATGAGCGAGGAGTTCACGATCACGCCCGAGATGCTGCGCAAGCGCCCCGAGCTCGTGCGCGACGGGATCCGCGCCGGCGACCGCCTGCCCGGGCGCCTGCTGCACGCGCGTTACAGCCGCTACATGCAGCGCGTGGCCGAGGCCGCCCCCGGTCTGGTCGACCGGCTGGCAGAGGTGGGCGCGCGATTCACGCACCACAGCTCGATCGCGCCTACCGGCACGATTTCGCTCTCGCTCGCCAACAACGCCTCGAACGGCATCGAGCCCACCTTCGCCCATCACTATTTCCGCAACGTGATCCGCGAGGGACGCAAGAGCAAGGAGCGCATCGATGTGTTCTCCTTCGAGCTGCTGGCCTATCGCGAGCTGGTCAATGCTGCTGCCATGCCGGGCGTGGCCGCGGCGGGCGAGCGGCTGCCCGATTATTTCTCGACCACCGACGATGTGACGCCGCGGCAGCACGTCGACATCCAGGCGGCGGCGCAGAAATGGGTCGATTCCTCGATCTCGAAGACGGCCAATGTGCCGACCGACTACCGCTACGAGGATTTCAAGGACATCTATCTCTACGCCCACGAGCAGGGGCTCAAGGGCTGCACGACCTTCCGTTTCAACCCGGATGCCTTCCAGGGCGTGCTCGTCAAGGAGGATGATCTCAAGAACACGACTTACGTGTTCACGCTCGAGGACGGCAGCGAGCTCGCGTTGAAGGGCGACGAGATGGTGGAGTACGACGGTGAAATGCACACCGCCGCTAATCTCTTTGACGCGCTGAAAGAAGGGTATTACGGCAAATTCTAGGGCGCCGCGCAGCGGCGCCGGAGTGACGACGATGAGTGACCACAGGATCGATACGAAGATCGTCAAGTACCGGGTGGTGAAACCGGGCGAGACGCCGGAAACGAAGGCGGCCGACGCGGCGCCGGCCGCGCGTGCGCGCGAGGAATCGCGCGACTCGAAGGTCATCTGGATGCACGAGAAGCTCGAGCGTCCCGAGGTCCTCATCGGCTCGACCTACAAGATCAAGACGCCGGTGTCCGACCACGCGATGTACGTGACGATCAACGACATTGTGCTGAACGAGGGCACCGAGCATGAGCAGCGCCGGCCCTTCGAGATCTTCATCAATTCGAAGAATCTCGATCATTTCCAGTGGATCGTCGCGCTGACGCGGATCATCTCCGCGGTGTTCCGCAAGGGCGGCGACGTGACCTTCCTGGTCGAGGAGCTCAAGGCGGTGTTCGATCCGCGCGGCGGCTACTGGCAGACGGGTGGCAAGTTCATGCCGTCGATCATCGCGGAGCTTGGTTACGTGATCGAGAAGCACCTGCAGACGATCGGCTTGCTGCGCGCGCCCGAGCTCGACGAGGGCCGCCGCAAGCTGATCGAGGAGAAGCGCACCGAATACGAGGCGCGGCACAAGCAGCAGGACGCCTTCGCGAACAGTCACTACCCGCAGGGCGCGCAGCTTTGCTCGAAGTGCAGCACCGCGGCGGTGGTGATGATGGACGGCTGCATGACCTGCCTCAGCTGCGGCGATTCGAAGTGCGGTTGATGGTGCACACGGTTCCCCACGCGCTATGGCTGGAATTCCCGCCGGCCACCTGATGACCCAGGAGCGCCTCTGACCGGGCGCAGCGCGTACTTCCGAGGCGGCCGCAAGGCCGCCTCGTTTTACGTACGGTCCGTGTGAAGCCGTCTCGATTTCGATGCCGAATCGGGCGTCCCGGATTCGCATCGATGATCAATTCTGCGCACCGAAGATTTCATAGAATTCCGCTTTCCTATCGCCGGAGTACCTCCCCTTGAAGCTGCTGACCTGCCTGCTGGCTCTCGCTTGCGCGCTGAGCGCGTGTGCAAGCAAGCCCGAAAAGCCTGAAAAGTCCGGTGCGCCATCGGCCAGGGCAGCCGGCGCGGAGCCATACCCTTCGACTTATCGTGTACCGCAACGGCCCCCGGTCCTTATCCGGTCCGCGACTGTGCTTACAGGGACCGGCGCACGCGTCGATGCGGCCGACGTCTTGATCGTCGACGGTCGGATAAGCGCCGTTGGCTCCGGCCTCGCTGCGCCGGACGGCGCGCAGGTGATCGAGGGGCAGGGCCGCTGGGTTACGCCCGGCCTCATCGACGTGCACTCGCACCTGGGCGTCTACCCGAGCCCTGCCGTGCAGGGTAACGACGACGGCAACGAGTCCACGGACCCGGTTACGGCCAATGTCTGGGCCGAGCATTCGGTCTGGCCTCAGGATCCGGGCTTCGCCGCGGCGCTCGCCGGCGGCGTGACCACGCTCCAGATCCTGCCCGGTTCTGCGAATCTGATCGGCGGCCGCTCGGTCGTGCTCAAGAACGTCGTAAGCGCGACCTACCAGGGAATGAAGTTCCCGGGCGCGCCCCAGGGCTTGAAGATGGCCTGCGGTGAGAATCCGAAGCGCGTATATGGCGGAAAGGACAAGTTCCCCTCGACGCGCATGGGCAACGTCGCCGGCTATCGCGCGCAATGGATGGAGGCGCAGGAGTACATCCGCGACCAACAGGAGTACGAGAAGAAGGTCGCGGACGGGGACGAGGATGCCGAGCCCGTCAAGCGCGATGCGAGGCTCGACACGCTCGCCGCGGCACTAAAGGGCGAGATCCTCGTGCACCAGCACTGCTATCGCGCCGACGAGATGGCGACGGTGCTCGACATGGCCGACGAGTTCGGCTACCGCGTGTCTGCGTTTCATCACGCGGCCGAGGCTTACAAGATCGCGAACCTGCTGGCGGAACACGGCGTGTGCGGGGCGATGTGGGCCGACTGGTGGGGCTTCAAGATGGAGGCGTACGACGGCATCGAGGAGAACATCGCGATGGTGGACGCGGCACCCGGCGGGTGCGCAATCGTGCACTCCGATTCGGAGGAGGGCATACAGCGCCTCAACCAGGAGGCGGGCAAGGCGATGGCGCACGGCGTGAACGTCGGGTTTGCGATTGCGCCGGAGCGCGCGATCACCTGGATCACGGCCAACCCGGCGAAGTCCCTCGGGATCCTCGAGCACACGGGAACACTCGAGGCGGGAAAGATGGCGGACGTGGTGCTGTGGAACGCGAACCCGTTCAGCGTGTACGCGCTCGCCGACCAGGTCTACATCGACGGCGCATTGCGTTACGACCGCGCGCATCCGCCGGCGGCGCCCGATTCGGATTTCAGCCTGGGTCAAGCCGCCACGGCGGGCGGAGCACGGCCATGAGGTTCCGATCGATGATCGCGGTTGCCACTGTCCTGGCGGTGCTGGTGCAGTCTCCGCTGGGGTCGGCACCGGCGTCGGCGGCGAGCGTACTTATCCGCGGCGGCACCATCCACACCATCGGCGCGGATGGCGTAGTCGCGGGCGACGTGCTGATTACCGACGGTCGGATCGCGGCCATCGGCAGCAACCTGGCCGCGCCACCGGCCGCAGAGATCATCGACGCGGCGGGCCGCGTCGTGACGCCCGGGCTCTTCGGCGGTGTAAGTCACCTCGGTGTCGAGGAGATCGGTATCGAGCCGACCGAGGGCGACTACGCGCTTGCCCTCGGTGAGATGCGCCCGGAGTTCGACGTGACGCTCGCCTTCAATCCGAATTCCGCTTCGATCGCGGTCAACCGCGTGGGGGGCGTGACCTTCGCGGTGCTTGCGCCAACGGCGGAGGCCGGTTCGGGCGATCAACCCGGGGGCACGATCATCGCCGGCCAGGGCGCGGTCGTTACGCTCGATGGCAACGTCTCGCCCGCCGGGCGCGCACTGTTCGTCAATCTCGGCGGCGATGCCAACGCGCTGTCGGGCGGCAGCCGCGCCGCGCAGTACATGCTACTCAGGCAGGCGCTCTTGGAGGTCCGAGCGCCCGATCGGCTGCAGGCGAGCGACGAGCGGCTGCTGACGCCGCTCGGCCGGCAAACGCTGCTCGAGTTCATCGAGCGTGGCTCGCCGTTCGTGTTCGACGTCGACCGCGCCTCGGATATCCGCCAGGTCGTAGCGTTCGCGCGAAGAGAGAAGCTCCGCGCCGTCATCGCCGGTGGGGCGGAGGCGTGGCTGGTCGCACGGGAGCTCAAGTCAGCGGACGTGCCGGTGCTGCTGGATCCGCTCGACAACCTGCCGGCGAGTTTCGACAAGGTCGGGGCGACGCTCGAGAATGCGGCTCGCCTGCAGAAGGCGGGCGTGACGATCGCGTTCAGCTTCCGCGACCCGCAGGCGTACAACATTCGCAAGATCCGCCAGGCGGCAGGCAATGCGGTCGCGCACGGGCTTCCGCCCGAAGCTGCGCTTGCGGCGATGACGCGCAACCCCGCGGCGATCTTCGGCGTGGCGGATCGGACGGGGACGCTCGAAGTCGGTCGGTCGGCGGATCTCGTCCTCTGGAGCGGGGATCCTCTCGAGGTCACCACGCTCGCCGAGCGCGTCTTCATCGGCGGGCAGGCGATCCCGATGCGTTCGCGGCAGACCGAGCTGCGCGACCGCTATCTCGAGCGGTTGCGCCGCGGTGCGGCACGCTGAGCGAGCGGACGCGGCAGCGGGAGGCCTCGGAGCTTGAGAAACCGGGGACTTTGCTATCTTGCGCGGGGTTGGGGGCCTGAGCGCGAAGGGAAGGGACGTTGAAGACCCTGACACTATTCATTTCCTCGCCCGGCGATGTGTTCGAGGAACGCGCCATCGCCAGCCGCGTCATCGAGCGGCTGCAGAGCGAGTACATCGGGCGCGTCGTGCTGGAGCCCGTGCTTTGGGAGCACGAGCCACTCGTCGCCACGGCGACCTTCCAGGCGCAGATCGTCAAGCCGTCGGAAACGGACGTCGTCATCTCGATTCTCTGGTCGCGGCTCGGCACGAAGCTGCCCGAGCAGTTCAAGCGTGCGGACGGTTCGCGCTACGACTCGGGCACCGAGTACGAGTTCGAGGAAGCGATCGAAGGCTTCCGCCGGAACGGCACGCCGGACCTGCTCGTCTACCGCAAGACCGCGCCACCGTCCGTCCGGCTGGACGACGAACAGGACCTGATGGAGCGGCTGGGGCAGAAGAAGAAACTCGACCAGTTCATCGACAAGTGGTTTCACGACAAGGCGGAAGGAACCCTGGTCGCCGCATTCCACCCCTTCGAGTCGCCGAGCGATTTCGAGATCCTGATCGAGAACCATCTCCGCCGGCTGATCGATCGAAGTCTGCCGCGCAGCGCGGCCGCTACGTCCGAAGCCAGGGCGGTCTGGAAGAAGGGCTCGCCGTTCCGCGGACTGGCCGCGTTCGAGTTCGAGCATGCCGAGGTGTTCTTCGGCAGGACCCGGGCGGTCTCCGACATCCTGAACGCGCTGCGGAAACAGGCAACCGAAGGCCGCCCCTTCGCGCTGATCCTCGGCATGAGCGGCGGCGGCAAGTCATCGGTCGTGCGGGCCGGCGTGCTGCCGATGCTGATCAGGCCCGGTGTGATCGAGGGCGTCGGGCTATGGCGACGGGCGGTGTTCAGGCCGACCGACGTCCGCGGCAACCTCTTTGAAGGGCTCGGAAACGCGCTCATACGCGAGCATGCCCTGCCTTCGCTCGATCCGGATGGCAATGGGCCGGACGAGCTCGCGGCGGCGTTTAACCAGTCACCGCAGGCCGCGACTTCGCTCGTCCGGAATGCGCTGGCCGGCGAGGAAGCGAAGACGGGCAAGCAGAACGCGAGGCTCGCTCTGGTCATCGATCAGATGGAGGAGATGTACACGCAGGAGGAGATCCTGCCCGAGCATCGCCAGGCGTTCTTCGACGTCATCGACTCGTTCGTCCGCAGCGGCCGCGTTTGGGTCATTTGCACGCTGCGCAGTGACTTCTACCCGCGGCTCGCGAACCTGCCCAAGCTCGCCGCGCTGAAGGAAGGCGCCGGACAGTACGACCTCGTGCCGCCCACGGCCAGCGAGATCGGCCAGATGATCCGTCTGCCGGCGAACGCGGCGGGTCTGCGCTTCGAGGAGGACCCGGCGAGCAGCGAGCGGCTCGACGACATGCTGCGCGACGCTGCGGCAGGGCACCGCGAAATACTTCCGCTGCTGCAGTTCACACTCGAGGAGCTCTACCAGCGCCGTACCGAGGACGGCATGTTGACGTTGGCCGCGTATCGCGAGCTCGGCGGGGTCGAAGGCTCGCTGGCGCGGCGCGCCGAGACGGTCTTCAAGGACCTGCCCGACACCGTCGAAGCCGAGCTGCCGAAGGTGCTGAACGCGCTCGTCAGCATCGGTCAGGATGGGCAGGCGTCGATCGGCCGCAAGCGCGCACCATTTTCCGACCTGTCCACGGGCAGGAGTCGGGAGCTGGTCGATACGTTCGTCGAGAACCGGCTTTTCGTGACCGAGCTGGCCGACGACGGCAGCGCGGTTGTGTCGGTCGCACACGAGGCGCTCCTCTGGCACTGGCCCCGTGTGCAGGACTGGGTCGCGCAGAATCGCGAGAACCTGCGCATCCGTGGCCGCATCGCCGCCGCCGCCGAGCTCTGGCATGCCGAGCGCAGGACGGCCGACCTTCTGTTGCCGTCCGGCAAGCCGCTGCTCGAAGCCGAGGCGTTGCTCGAGCAGGGCATGGAGTTTCACGGAGTCGAGGCCGCGTTCATCTCCGCATCGATCGCGCGCGAAAAGCAGGCGCAGCGCGTCAAGGCGGGCTTCTTCGCCGCACTGGCCGGGCTGACCGTGCTTGCGGCGGTAGCCGCATTCCTTGCCAATCAGCAGCGGGTCCGCGCCAACGAGGCGCTGGCCAAGGTCGAGATCGAGGCGGAGACCGCCAAGCAGACCACGAACTTCATGACGCGGCTGTTCGAGGTCTCCGATCCAACCGAGGCGCGCGGCAACAAGATAACGGCCCGCGAGATCCTGGATCGCGGCGCCGAGCGCATCCAGAAGGAGCTTGCGGCCCAGCCCAGCATCCAGGCGACCCTGATGGAGACGATGGGCACGGTCTACACGAGCCTCGGGTTGTACGACCAGGCGGTCTCGCTACTGCGGAGCGCGCTCGCCAAGCGCAAGGCTCTCTACGGCGAGAAACATCTCGCCGTTGCCCAGTCCCTGGACCGGCTGGGCGAGGTACTGAAGCTCAAGGCCGAGTACGATCGTGCGCTGCCGATGTACCGCCAGGCGCTGGCGCTGCGGCGCGAGATGCTCGGCAACGAGCACGTCGACACGGCGCGCAGCGTCTACGAGCTTGCCGACCTCGAAAGCCGCATGGGGAATTTCGCGGAGGCGGAACCGCTCTTCCGGGAAGCGCTTACATTGCGGCGGAAGGTGAACGGGGCGAACAGTCCGGAGGTCGCGCAAAGCCTCGAAGGGCTCGCATTGAACCTGTTCGACCAGGGCAACTACAAGGATTCCGTGCCCCTCATGCGTGAGGCGGTGGCGACGCAACGCAAGGCGCACGACGGGCCGGACCCGGACCTCGCCGAAGCGATCAACAACTTAGGATGGATGCTCGCCGAGATGGGGGAGTACCGGGAAACCGAGCAGCTGTACCGGGAAGCCCTCGAGATGAAGAAAGCCCTGCTGGGCGACGTCCACCCGGAAATCGCCATCGGGATCAACAACGTGGCATTCGTGCTTTACACGCAGGGCAAGTACGACGCGGCTGAGCCCCTGTATCTCGATGCGCTTGCGATGCAGCGCAAGCTGCTGGGACTCGACCATCCGGATATCGCGCTGGCGCTCAACAATCTCGCCTTTCTCGCCCACGACAAGGGTGACCTGGTCACGGCGGTCAAGATGTCGCAGGACTCGCTCGACATGTATCGCCGCACACTGGGTGCCGAACATCCCCTGGTGGCCCAGGCCATGAACACCCTGGCGATGTGGCTGATCGAGCAGGGCAAGCTGGCGTCGGCTGAGCCGCTGGTCCGCGGAGCGCTCGACATGCGCAGGAAGCTGCTCGGACCCGAGCACGCGGACGTCGCGGTCAGCATGACCCTGCTGGGCTGCCTCCTGGTCGAGAGCGGTCGTTACGATGAGGCGCTCAAGCAGGCGACGGATGCCAAGCCCATCTGGTCCAAGGCACTGACCAAGGACCACTGGCGTGCCGCTAGCGCCGACGCCGTCCAGGGCGCGGCGCTTGCCGGGCTTGGGCGATTCGACGAGGCCGAGAAGCTGCTGCTGACGAGCTATGACGTGCTGCACCAGGAACGGGGCGTCCTGAAGATCTACGCAACGAGCTCGAGTCGCTGGCTTGCGCGCCTGTATCAGGCGATGGGCAAGCCGGAGAAGGCGGCCAGATACGCGGCGAAATAGCAAACCGCTGGATGGAGGGCTCTGGGAGGTCCTTTTCGCAGGGCACAGCGAACGTTCGGTCGCTTGACATAACGCGGCTTACGAGGGCATCGGAAAAAATTTGCGCCAAGACCTCTTTGAGCGCAACCTAGCGGCCGGACGACGACCGCTCGGTGCGGACGTGCAGTCGCAGAAAAAAGAAGACGGGGCGTTCGGTCCACGAATTACGGACCAGGATACGTTCCGGAGCGCCGGGAGGATCGGCATGGCCGATCATTCGGCGAGAGTTCACGCAGCTTGGGACTAGGTCGGGGGATTTCAAATGGCAATCAGATCACTCACTCACTCGCTCGCCGTGTTGGTACTGGCGGCGATACCTGCCCTCGCGAACGCCGCCCCGGCTCCGTTCGACGGCCGCTTCTACGAGGTGGTCATTGTCAGCGGAATCACCTGGGATGCCGCCAACGCTGACGCCAACAGCAGGACATGTGGACTCACTTGTCCCGCGGCGCAGCGAAACCTGCAGGGCCATCTCGCGACGATCAACACACTTGCTGAGAACAACTTCATCCAGACACTCAACCAACCCCCGGGAAACCGCACCGAGCTATGGATCGGCGGGCTTCAGCAGAGTGGAAGCACGGAACCGGGAGGCGGCTGGAAGTGGGTCAATGGAGAAACCATTCCAGTGCCCAACCCGACGGGCTCGGGCTTCGGATGGCTGCCAGGGGAGCCGAGCAACGGGCCCGGCGGAGCCGAACAGCACCTGACGTTCGGTCGCGACGGCCTCCCGGGCTGGAACGACAACGACAAGACAAGCAATATCTATGGCTACGTCGTCGAGTACGGTGACAAGTTCTCGCCGTTCACGTGGGATACCTGTGCCTCCGGTGGCCCGGGCTGCAACCTGGGAGGAGGCTTGTTCGCCGGCACGGTCAACGGCACGATCATTAAGGTCCCACTTAATCAGACGCAAATCCCCGACGCCTCGAAATTGTTGATAAGTACCGAGCTGCACAAGAACGATGCAGCACGCTGCGGGGTTAGCACGCTGATCCTGTTCAACGGTGAGGTGGTCGTACCGAAATACCTGTGCGGTGATCCCGACTTGCTGGTGGCCCACGTTGAAACTATCGGCGACGCCTTTGACATCAACCAGGGCGTCGTCGACATCCTCAACGGCAACGACGTGCTGACCGGCACTCTGCATGATTGCCAGCCATCCGGCATCGACCCCACGGAGGCAGAGGTCGTTGGCTACCAGAGCAGCGTGCGCGCGCTGGAAAAGGAGTTTACGACCGGGATAGACGACATACTGGTAGGCACGGTGGGCGAGTTTACCAATGCCTGCGGAAGTTCACGAGGCTCGGGTCCCACCCGCTCATGGTATTTCGCGGGCCTGCGCATCTATCCCGGAGCCCGCAACGATGCGGTGACCAACCTAAGCGGTAACATAGCGTTCCGTTACACGCTGCTCAAATACAAGCTCGACGTGCTGGCGTTGGCCGTCAGTAAGGCGTGTGACAACGACGGACCGAAGGCTTATGCGAACGGCGTCTGCTCGTCGTTGGACAGCCAGGTGAAGGTCCTCAAGGGCGATATCGCCAACGGCAACGCTACGGAGGCAAGGGCGCACGCGAAGAATTTTGCGAAGACACTGACGGGAGCCAAGCTCACGATCATCCCTGGCGAGAATAACGACGGGGAGTTGAGGTCGCGCTTCAACAACTTTACCTTCACGCTCAACAAGTTTTTCCCATAGTGCCGCGAGCGGCGCGTCGGGGCTCGATCCCCACGATGCCGTGACTGAGAAAGGGCCCACGAGGGCCCTTTCTTGTTGCAGACGTGGTGCCATCTTCTGTGCCGCATCGCACGAACCGGCGCTCGCGCCCCGGTATACTCGGCTCGAATGCACGTGCTCGAACGGTTTTTAGTCACCAGTATTGCCACGCTGGCGTTCGCCGGGTCCGGCTCGGTGAGAGCGCAGGAGGCTCCTGCGACGGAGCCTGCAGCAGCCGCTCTGGCCGAGGAGGCTAGGGCCACGGAGTCGGCAGCTACCGCTCAGGCCGAGGAACCTCTGGCGACTGAGCCTTCAGCCGCCGCTCAGGCCGAGGTCGGGCCAGCGGCGATTACGGCATCGGCTACCTCGCCGCCAATTGTTGCCGCAGCGCCAGGCGTGATGGCGGCGACGGTCGCCACCAGCGGCACAGCCGATGCGCCCGCACCGGGAGGCGGGTTTTCAGAGGCCGACCGCCTGGTCGTGCACAAGGCGCAGCGCCGGCTCGAACTCCTGAAAGGCGGTGCGGTGATCGCCCAATACCCGATCCGTCTCGGCCTCAACCCCGCGGGCCACAAGCTGCACGAAGGCGACTTCCGCACACCCGAGGGTCAGTACTATCTCTCGCGGCGCAATCCCCGCAGTGAGTTCTTTCTCTCGATCGGGGTGTCCTATCCCAACGACGCGGACCGGCGCCGAGCGCGGGGTAACGGCAAGGCGCCGGGCGGCTCGATCATGATCCACGGCCTGCCCAACGTGCCACGTAAACCCGCTGACTACTACGCGCACAACGACTGGACCGACGGCTGCATCGCTGTGAGTAACTCCGACATGGTCGACATCTGGCTGCGCACCAAGGTCGGCCTGCCGATCGAAATCCGTCCATGATGCGCAAGGCCGAAGCGGTCGTGCCGGCCTTCGAGGAGGTCGACTCGGTCGATGCACGGGTCGCGCCGACCGGCACGCTGGAGAATCTCTCGCAGGACGAGGTCGACCGGCTGCTCGATACCTCGCGTGGCGGGCTCTACCCGCTCTACCGGCGCTGTTCGCTTGCGGTCCTGAACAGCGGCGGCGAGACCGACGACGCGCGCGCGATCTTCGAGCGCTACGCGGACTTCGATATCAGC
>Ga0207648_10001433_pt1 | contig 26248 bp, 32 predicted proteins | sample KBSMisM32_FD_184310 | JGI IMG/M metagenome (GOLD analysis project Ga0207648, IMG submission 184310) | Miscanthus rhizosphere microbial communities from Kellogg Biological Station, Michigan, USA - KBS Miscanthus M3-2 (SPAdes) (version 2) | ecosystem: Host-associated > Plants > Roots >... | reverse complement strand
CGTCCGGCCTTTTCACCTCGACGGCAACGATATGGAGGTCCGCGGGGCCAACATTCTCGACCGAATGTGGAGGCAACGGGTCGATCCAAAGGCCTGCACCGGGTTCGGGCCGGGGCCGGTCGCGGCTGTCGACGAGAACCGCGCCCTCGGCATCCCGGCGGATGAAGTCACTCCAGCTCAGCACATACAGGGCAGCCGGCCACTCATGAGCGTGGACGGGAGTCCGTTCGCCGGCGGGCACCTTCGTGTCGAGCACCCGCACTTTGTCGTTTTCGAAAAGGATCCGATGGTGGTCCGGCGCCGCCGTCATCGCGTCGAGGGGATGGCTGGCCATCGATGGATCATCACGCAAGGCCGGTTGTTCGGCAAGCTTGTTCATCCTGCGGCGCAGCGGCTAAGGGCGCTCGCAAACTTCAGGAGCTTCCATGCGCATCGCGATGATCGGAACCGGCTATGTCGGCCTCGTTTCCGGAGCCTGCTTCGCCGACTTCGGCCACCGCGTGTGCTGCGTCGACAAGGACGCGTCGAAGATCGACGGTCTCAATGGTGGCGTGATGCCGATCTGGGAGCCGGGGCTGGAGGCGCTGGTCAAGTCGAACGTTGATCGGGACCGCCTGACGTTCACGACCGACCTGGCGACTGGCGTCAAGGATGCCGAGGCGGTGTTCATCGCGGTCGGGACGCCGGCGCGGCGCGGCGACGGCCACGCCGACCTCACCTTCGTGTTCGAGGCGGTGCGGGAGCTGGCCAAGGTCATGAAGCCGGGGACGGTGGTTGTCACCAAGTCGACTGTGCCGGTCGGTACCGGCGACAAGATCGAAGCGATCCTGAAGGAGGAGGGCGTGGCCGACTTCTCGGTCGCGTCCAACCCCGAGTTCCTTCGCGAAGGCGCGGCGATCGCCGACTTCAAGCATCCCGACCGGATCGTGGTCGGCGCCCAGGACGACCGGGCGCAGGAGGTGTTGCGCGAAATCTACCGGCCCTTGTTCCTCAACCGTGCGCCAATCCTCATCACCGGGCGGCGGACGGCTGAGCTGACGAAATATGCCGCAAACGCCTTCCTGGCGGTCAAGATCAGCTTCATCAACGAGATCGCCGACCTCTGCGAGGCGGTGGACGCCGACGTGCAGGACGTCGCGCGGGGCATCGGACTCGACAACCGTATCGGGCCGAAGTTCCTGCACGCGGGCCCGGGGTACGGCGGAAGCTGCTTTCCCAAGGACACGCTCGCTCTGCTGCAGACGGCGGAAGCCGTGGGCGTGGAGCAGCGGATCGTGGGGACGACGGTCGCCGTCAACGACGACCGCAAGATGCAGATGGTCGAACGGGTCGAACGGGCACTCGGCAAGCTTGCCGGCAAGCGCGTCGGCATCCTGGGGCTCGCGTTCAAGCCCAACACCGACGACATGCGCGAGGCGCCTTCCATCCCGATCGTGCATGGGCTGATCGAGCGGGGCGCGACAGTCGTCGCCTTCGATCCGGTAGCTAGGGAGCAGGCGGAGAAAGTGCTGACCGGCGTCGAGTTCGCCGACGACGCCTATGCAGCGGCGGAAGGCGCCGACGCGCTGGTGATCGTCACCGAGTGGGACGAGTTCCGCGCGCTCGACCTCGACCGCATCGCGGCGATGCTTCGCGGCAAGGTGCTAGTCGACCTCCGCAACGTCTACGACCGCAGCGAAGCCGAAGCGGCGGGCTTGAGCTACTACGGGATAGGGCGCGGGCGGCCTCGCTAGGCCAGCGGATTTAATTCGTCCGTTTCGGCGCAGGTGCTTCCGAAATGGATTAACCGGCTATAGTCCATTCCCATGGCCGGGGCTCAGCGTATCGTCGTCATCGGTTTGGGCTACGTCGGGCTTCCGCTCGCGGTGGCGCTCGCGCGCAAGTTCGATACCATCGGGTTCGACATTGACGAGGGCCGGGTTGCCGAGCTGTGCAGCGGCCACGACAGGACAAATGAGGTCGAGAGCGGGGCGCTAAGCGAAAGCGGTCTTAAGCTGACGGCCGACGCAGCCGATTGCGCCGGGGCCGACGTCTACATCGTCACGGTGCCGACGCCGGTCGACGAAGCGAACCGCCCCGACCTCACAGCAGTCATGGCAGCCACGCGCATGCTCGCGGGCCTGATCGATGCGGAGCGGCGACCGACGATCATCTACGAAAGCACCGTCTATCCTGGCGTCACCGAGGACATGTGCGGTCCCGAGATCGAGCGCACCGCCGGGCTGAAGCGCGGCCGCGATTTCCGGCTCGGCTATAGTCCGGAGCGGATCAACCCGGGCGACCGCGAACATACGATCGACCGCATCATCAAGGTGATCGCTGGCGAGGATGCAGAGGTCGTCGAGCAGCTCGCCACGATCTATGGCGCAGTGACCAGCGGCGGCGTGTTCCGCGCCGCGTCGATCAAGGCGGCGGAAGCGGCCAAGGCAATCGAGAACGCACAGCGCGACATCAACATCGCTTTCATCAACGAGGTGACGCAGATCTTCTCGCGGATCGGCGTTTCGGTGTGGGATGTGCTCGATGCCGCGCGAACGAAGTGGAACTTCCTCGGCTTCGAGCCGGGCCTCGTCGGCGGCCACTGCATCGGCGTTGACCCTTATTACCTCAGCCACCTCGCGCAGCAGATCGGCCACGATCCGCAGGTGATCCTCGCCGGGCGGCAAACCAACGACGGGATGGGCGGCTGGATTGCGGATGAGCTGCACGGCCGCCGCGGCAAGGCGGGGAGTGCACTGGTGCTGGGGCTCACGTTCAAGGAGAATGTTCCCGACCTCCGCAACAGCCGGACCTTCGACCTGGTGCGGCGGCTGAAATCGCTAGGGCATGACGTCGAGGTGGCGGACGCGATCGCTTCGCCGAAAGAGATCGAGCGCGAGTATGGGCTCGAGGTGACGGAGCTCGACGGCCGGAGGTACGACCTGGTCGTCGGGGCGGTCGCCCATCGTGATTATCGCGACCTCGACGACGATCGACTGGCCTCGCTGGTGGCGCCCGGCGGGACCCTGGCCGACCTGAAGGGCATGTGGCGGGGCCGGACGCTCGACCCCGGCCTCGACCGGTGGACGCTGTGAGGTCCTGACGATGCGCCACGACCAGGTCCGGCTCGCGCCATCATTTCTCGTCCGGAAGCGATTCCAGTTCGCGGGCGCCCTGGTCATTTCCGCCGGACTTCCCTGGTTCGCGCGTGGCCCGCTGCTGCCCGGTACGATGATCGAGGCGGCCAGCCTCAACACCCTCATCGGAAATACGATCGCGGTCATCCTCGCCTTCTGGATGCGGCTTTCGATCGAGACCTACCCAGGCATCCGGCGAAGCTCGGTCATCCTGCCGGCGGCAACGACGGGACATGGTGTCGCCGTCGTGTGGTTCGTGCTGACCCGTTTCCCCTATGACCGCATCGGTCTTGCCGCAGGTTTCCTGCTGCACGTCGCCTGGCTTTACCTGCTGTACATCCGCGCTGAGCGGAAAGTCCGAAGGCGGATCGCCGTCGTGCCTTTCGGTGGCACGGACCGACTTGCAAAGATTCACGATGTCGACTGGCACATGATGAAGCGCCCGCAGCTTCGCGACGCGCGCGCGTGCAACGCCATCGTCGCCGACTTCAGCGCTGAGCTGCCCGACGAGTGGGAGGCATTCCTGGCGGACGCCGCACTGGCGGGCCGGATCGTCTACCAGGTGAAGCAGTTGTCGGAATCGCTGACCGGCCGCGTCGAGCTTGAGCACCTATCCGAAAATAGCTTCGGCTCGCTGGTACCCGCGCTCGGCTATTTCTACCTCAAGAGCCTGGCAGACTTCGTGTTCGCGCTGCTGATGTTGCCGGTGGTGTTGCCTTTGATGGCGGTCGTCGGCTTCGCGATCGCAGCGGACAGCAAGGGCCCGATCCTGTTCCGCCAGAAGCGCGTCGGGCATGCAGGGCGGCTGATCACGGTCTACAAGTTCCGGACGATGCGGATCCTGGAAGGGAGCGAGGACCGCAGCGCGGCGATGACCAAGGACGGCGACGACCGGATCACACGCCTCGGCCATCTGTTTCGAAAGCTTCGGATCGACGAGCTGCCGCAGATCATCAACATCCTGAAATGGGAGATGAGCTGGATCGGACCGCGGCCGGAGGCCCAGGTCCTCTCGCAATGGTACACAAGCGAGATCCCGTTCTATCGCTATCGGCACGTGGTGAAGCCGGGGATTTCAGGATGGGCGCAGGTCAACCAGGGCCATGTTGCGGAAGTGGACGAAGTGCACCGCAAGCTCCAGTACGACTTCTACTACATCAAATATTTCTCGCCCTGGCTGGACGTTCTCATCTTTTTCCGGACGATCAAGACGATCCTGACGGGCTTCGGGTCACGGTGACCGCCGGAGCGGTCTCCCGAAGCATCAGCATCACCGGCAGCACGGCAATCCCAACCGCCGCAATCATTATGCCCGGAGCCGTCGACCAGCCGGTGCGCTCGACCAGCAGCTGAGCGGCATAGGGCGTCAGACCGCCAAAGATGGCGGTTGCCATGGTTGCGCCGAGCGCCAGGCCCGTGATGCGGCCTTCGCCGGGAAATTGCTCCGCGGTGGCGACGGCGCCGACGGCGCTGACTGCGCCGGCAAGCAAGGCCAGGATCACGGCGCCGAGCAGGGCATAGGTGCTCGCCGCCATCAGCGAGAACATGGTGATCGGCAGTGCCGCGCTGCCGAGGCAAAGGGCGACCAGCACTGGCTTGCGGCCGATGCGGTCGCTGAGCAGCCCCGTCAGCGGCGTGATGGCGATGACCGCGACCGCCGCGATGGTCGATAGCCACAGCGCCTGGCTCTCGCTGAGCTTTCCGACCGACGTGAGGAACGCCGGAACGTAGGTGATCCCGACATAGTAGGTAATCGAGCCGAGGGCTGAGATGGCAAAGCCTCGCGCGATGCCGCTGCGGTGGTTGGCGAGTGCATGGCGCAGCGGCAAGTCAGGCACCGTTCCTTCTTCGCGCTGGCGATGGAACTCCGGGCTCTCGTGCATGGTCGAACGCGCAATCCACACCGAACCGGCAAGCGCGGCGCCGACGAAGAAGGGGATCCGCCAGCCCCAGTTGTCGAGATCGCTTGCGCTTACCAGGCTAACCGTCAGTGCAGAGATGCCGACCGCGAGCAGTGCGCCGACCTCGCTCGCCGCGGAAGCGGAGGAGGTGATGAGCCCACGCCGGCGGACCTGCGCACCCTCCAGGAGGTAGGCGACGACGCCGGTATATTCGCCGCCGACGGAGAAACCCATGACGCAGCGCAGCGCCAGCAGCAGCCAGCCCGCCGTAGGACCGGCGACCGCGCGGGTCGGCAGGAGCGCCGTTGCCAGCATGGCTGCGGTCATCAGCGCCACGGAGGTAAGCAGCATCCTCCGCCGGCCGTATTTGTCGCCGATGTGGCTGAAGACGACGGCGCCCAAGGGCCGCATCAGATAGGCGATGGCGAAGCCGCCCAGTGTCAGGAGCAGTGAGCCGCTGCCGCCACCGTAGAAGACCCGCGACAGGACCGTCGCGAAATAGAGGTAGAGCGTGAAATCATACCATTCGACGATGGTTGAGAAGGCGGCGACGGCGAGGCTCCGCGCCGGCAGGACTGGGGTCTCTCGGGGGTTCGGCGGCGCCATCCTCCCTCCTAGCATGGCTTCGCCGTTTCCTTTTCGTCAACCAATCAGCCGTTAGACCGACAGGCGGCGTGCAAGTGGGCCTTTGAGAAAGGGCCCAAGATGAGAATGTTCAAGGCCAACCAAGCTGCCCAGTCCGAGGCGGACCGGGTTCGCGACCTGAGGCTGACGTCGATCGCCAGCCGGTATCGCGTTCGTCCTGTAGCTGCGTCCGAGCCGCAACCCGAACCCAGCGAGTGATCTGAACGCCATGGCCAATCCAAGGCTCGACGCCGCCGCCTTCGCGGCCCTGATGCTTGGATTAGGCGCTTGCGACCGCTTGCCGCAGGGGCTGTTTCATCGCGCTTCGCCAAGATCGGTCACCGTGAAATTGCCGCCGGCACGGCCGCAGACGCCCGCGCCCGGCTTCACCTTCGATGCTCCGCAGGCTTCACGCCAAGAGGGAGCTTCGCTCAGGGGCGCTTAAGGGATACACTGTCGTAGGATCGCCGACGCTTGCTCGGGAGGCGGATCATGAAATTGTTCTTTGGCTTCGCGATCATCATCTGGCTGCTTTGCGGCTTCCTCGGCGACTGGCGCCTCGAGGGCATTCACAGCATGCACTGGAAGCACATCATCAAGGGACCGATCACGCTAGTTCACGCGATGAACGAATATCCGATCGACTATTCCGTCCCGTCGAACTGAATTCAGGCATCAGCTTCCCTTGGCCAGCCCTCGAATAGAGCGCCACGATGATTGAGCTCGATGAGGCGCTTCATCTCGCGCCCGCAGGTATCCAGATCGTCTTTCAGCATCATGATCGCGGCGTCGATCGACCGATCATCGGTGAAGTAGCCAGTCAGTTCGAGCGAACGGGCCAAGACCCTCGCACCATGGACGCCATGTTCGACGTGAAACTTGTCGATAATGCCGGTCATACGCATGCCTCCCTGGGATCTCTCCAGGCCTTATAACTGAATCGGAAGCGGCTGAGAATTTTCGAGCATCGCGTCGGCGAGGCTGTGGCAATGGCTCGCCTGGTAGGCATTTCGGCCGCGGTTCATGTGGGTGAGGTTGAAGTTGCGGATCGCGCGCAAGCCGTGGGGGTTCGCCAGGAACGCGCGGATCGAAGCGGCGCCCCGGACCTTCACGCCAAATGTGTCTGCCTTCCAGAAGAAGTGACTTACGTCTTCGGGTCGCTCGACCATGCTTTCCAGGCGGGCCTGATCGAGCTGGTCCGGCTCGGGCGATCCGTCGATGGTGAATTCGGAGAGGTTCAGGATGATCCGGGCGCGCAAGCCGTTGCTGTCGGGCATGAGCGCGAACAGCTCCATCCAGCCGGCGTTGACCCGGGCGAGTGCCTTGTCCGTGGAGGGGAGGCAGGACACCGACCAGAAGTAGCGCTCGGTCCTGCGCGGAATTGGAATGCAGGTGGCGCCGTAGGCGCGGAGGATGTCGAGAACGTCTTCGGCCTGCGGCCGGCGTAACAGCTTCTCGAAACGGTCGACATATCGGAACCGCTGTTCGACAGATTCCGAGCGCTCGGGGGCGTCTGGCGGCTCAGCCTCGCCTTCCAGCCAGGTGCGCTGCTGCTCATCGTCGATGAATTGACGCAAGCCTTTGAGGGTGGAGCTCATGGGTGCCGTGCCGTAGCTCGAAAGGGCCGCAAGCAGCGCCGTTGTCAAAGGGTTTTTCACGAAGATTGCACTGGACTTGCTACCGGAGCATCACAGCCGATCATGACGGTCGTTTTCTACGATTGGCCATATTCGCCCTTCTGCATGAAGGTGCGAGCAATCCTGGATTACAAGTCGATCGACTATCAGACGGTCAAACCGCTCGCCGCACGTGGCGAGCTCAGGCGACGGGGCACGGGTAAGGTGCCCGCCGTCGAGATCGATGGCACGTTCATCACTGACTCGACTGACATCGCGTACGCGCTGCAGGAGCGATTCCCGGATCCACCATTGCTTCCACCGACGGAGCATGAGCGCGGCCTTAGCCACGCGATTGAGGAATGGGCGGACGAAAGCCTTTATTTCCTGGGCCTATATTACCGCTGGTTCGAGTTGGAGGGTCGTAGGCCAGTCGCCGGTGTTTTCGGCAATTCGATCAGGGGGCGCCTCATCTATCGTTACTACCTGCGCGTAATTCTGACGCAGCTGAGGGGACAGGGGACGCTGCGCAAATCACCGGAGCATGTGCGGCGCGATCTGGAGCGTAGCCTCAACGCGGTCGATGACCTTCTGACGCCTGGCCCATTCGCGCTTGGTGACAGGCCCTATCTTTGCGACTTCGCGCTTTGGGGACAGCTCAATTATCTGAGCCGCACGCCGGTGGCCGGAGCGAGCATCAAGAAGCGGCCCGCGATCACGCGATTCATCGAGTGCCTTGGAACCGCACGCCTTTTGAAGTGACGACAGCGCGCCGTTGAAAGCAGGAGCTCGCAGGAACAGCCGTCGGAACTCTAGTCTCCACTCGCGGCTTCTTGCCTGCGAAGGAGATTTGTCATGCCCCGTGAGCTTATCGATACCGGCACCGACAAGCGCTACGTGCGCCGCGACAGCGAAGGTAAGTTCAAAGAATCTGATGACGTCGGCCGGAGCCTTGCCACCGACCAGCGTCAGCAGGCCGAGCACAAAAGCAAAAAAGGGGAGGGCGACCGCGGCGATCGCTAGGCTTATTCGGCCGCGGTCTGATCCTTCGGCGCCTTGACCTTCGGTGCCCTCTGCCAGCTCGCCACTTCATAGCCGCGGTCGAGCAGGCAGCCGCTCATCACGCGCTGAATGGTCGCCTCTTTCTTGTGGCGCTTGATCTTCGCCATTCCGAATGCGCCTCCAATGATCGCCACAGGGATGAGGACGATGGTGGCGCTCGCGACGGCCATCCCGCCCCACAGGCCCGCGCCAGTGGCTGCCGCAGTTCCGGCGGCGCCGATGGCTCCGCCGGCTGCCACGCCGGCGCCGCCGGATGCCAGGCGCCCGTTACCGTCGAGCTTCCCGCTTACGTAGAGCTGCCTGCATTCGGCATAGGCCGCATCGAATTTCGCCTGATCGGGAGGCGCGACACCAAGCGTCGGCCTGAACTCGCGCGGACGTGATGAGCAGGCACCAAGCAGCAGGCTCAGCGCCGCCGCCGCAAGCATCCAATCTTTCATGCGTTCCCCCCACAGGGCGGCATTGCGTCGCCGTGGAGATGCTTGACCGGTTGTTGATCCAAGTCAAGTCGTTGACGTTGCGGGATATTAAAGGGTGTTACAGGCGCTAGGCGTCGATTTGATCTTCTTCGATCGCAGATGCCCGCGCCTGGATGAAGTCGAAACGTGCCGAGGGGTCGCGGCCCATCAGCCGCTCGACGAGGTCCTTAATCGGCTGCCGGTCCTCGTATTGCCCCGGGAGCGTGACGCGCAGCATGGAGCGCGTCTTCGGATCCATCGTCGTTTCCTTGAGCTGGTTCGGGTTCATCTCGCCGAGGCCCTTGAAGCGGGAAACCTCAACATTGCGGCCCTTGAACTCGGTGGCTTCGAGCTCGGCACGGTGGGCGTCGTCGCGGGCGTAGAGCGTCTTGGCGCCCGCGCTGAGGCGATAGAGCGGGGGCTGGGCGAGGTAGAGGTGGCCGCGGCGGACCAGCTCCGGCATCTCCTGGAAGAAGAAGGTCATCAGCAGGGTGGCGATGTGGGCACCGTCGACGTCGGCGTCGGTCATGATGACGATGCGCTCGTAGCGGAGCGCTTCCTCGCTGAATTTGTCGCGTGTGCCGCAGCCGAGCGCAAGGTTGAGGTCGGCGATCTCGCTGTTGGCGCGGATCTTGTCGGCGGTGGCGCTGGCGACGTTGAGGATCTTGCCGCGGATGGGGAGGATCGCCTGCGTCTTGCGGTCGCGGGCCTGCTTCGCCGAGCCGCCGGCGCTGTCGCCTTCGACAATGAAGAGCTCGGTACCCTCGGGATCGTCGGAGGAGCAGTCGGTAAGCTTGCCAGGGAGGCGGAGCTTGCGGGCCGAGGTGGCGGTCTTGCGCTGCACCTCGCGCTCGGCGCGGCGCTTAAGGCGCTCCTCCATCCGCTCCATGATCGAGCCGAGGAGCGCGCGGCCGCGATCCATGTTGTCGGCGAGATAATGGTCGAAATGGTCACGGACGGCGGCTTCGACGAAGCGCGCCGCCTCAAGCGAGGTGAGGCGGTCCTTGGTCTGGCTCTGGAAGTGGGGATTGCGGATGAAGACGCTGAGCATCAACTCGACGCCGTTGAAGACGTCGTCGGCGGTGATGTCCTTCGCTTTCTTGTTGCCGATGAGGTCGCCGAACCCGCGGATGCCCTTGGTAAGGGCGGCGCGGAGGCCCGCCTCGTGCGTGCCGCCGTCCGGCGTCGGGATGGTGTTGCAGTAATAGCTTTCGCTGCCGTCGGAATAGAGCGGCCAGGCGACGGCCCATTCGGCGCTGCCCTGGTCGTTGGGGAAATCCTGGCGACCGGTGAAAGGCTGGTTGGTGACGGCGGGGCGGTCGCCGAGCTGCTCGGCCAGGTGATCGGCGAGGCCGCCGGGGAACTGGAATGTGGCGGTTTCGGGAACGTCGGCTGAGGCTAGCGACGGGTCGCAGCGCCAGCGGATCTCGACCCCGGCGAAAAGATAGGCCTTGGAGCGGGCGAGCTTGTAGATCTTCTCGGCGGAGAACCTGGCGTCGGCCCCGAAAATCTCGGGGTCGGGGATGAAGCTGGTGGTGGTGCCCCGGCGGTTGGGTGTCGGGCCGACGGTCTCCAGCGGGGAAGTAGCTACCCCGCGGGAGAAACTCTGGCGGTAGAGGATCTTTTCCCGCGCGACCTCGACCACCGTCTCGGTCGAAAGCGCGTTGACGACGCTGACACCGACGCCGTGGAGGCCGCCGGAGGTGCTGTACGCCTTGCCCTCGAACTTTCCGCCCGAGTGGAGCGTGGTCATGATGACCTCGAGCGCCGACTTGCCGGGATATTTGGGGTGCGGGTCGACAGGGATGCCGCGGCCGTTGTCGGCGACGGTCAGGCGATTGCCCGGCTCGAGCGTCACCTCGATGCGGGTGGCATGGCCGGCGACCGCCTCGTCCATCGAGTTGTCGATGACCTCGGCGGCCAGGTGATGGAGCGCGCGATCGTCGGTGCCGCCGATATACATACCGGGGCGGCGGCGGACGGGCTCGAGGCCTTCGAGGACCTCGATCGCGGAAGCGTCATAGCTGTCGGGCGCGGAAGAAGCGGAAGACGAAAACAGATCGGACATTTGATGAACGCTATAGGGCGCGGACTTGAGCGGTGCCAACCGCGCGGCCTGCGGTTTTCCACAGGTCTCAGCTGGGCGCGCCCGTTTCGAACAGCCCTGAAATGTGCGAAGATTTGCGTTCGAGGCAGATCAAGGGAGAGCATCGTGATGCGTATCGCGTTCGGGGTGAGTGCGTTGGCGTTGCTGGCGGCCACGACGCCCGCCTGGTCGCAGGCGAACCCTGGCCCGCAGAGCGGACCCCTAGGAAACACGAGCGGCCGCGGCGGCGGTCCGTCGAACGATCCGGGAAGCGGTTCTGGCGACATACCAGGAACGGGTTTCGGCCTGCCCGCGAACGAGGCCGCGGCAGGCGTTCCCAAGGGCAATTATGGGATCGAACTGATGCGTCGGATCACCGATGCCAGGAAGCTGGTGGACGCGGTGGATCATGGACACGTGCTGACCACCGGCGACATGCGGCGCATCCGCAACCTGATGCGCGAGGACTTCATTGCGTGGGGAAACCGCTACGACCTGCTGCCGAGCGCCTACCGCGCGGAAAAGGATCGCTGGCTGGTGGAGGAGCAGTCGCTGACCCCCAACGAGTGGGCCAGGCAGCGGCTCAAGTGGCTCGAAGCACAACGCCAGTGGATTGTCTCGCACGGCGGCTGATTGCGCGGCCCCTTAGGGGGTCTTGAAAGTCGGAACGGCAGTTCCAGATTCCTCGCTGCGGACGCCAATCGGGTCCGTGAGGGGTCCCGTCAAAGTAGTACTTTGATGGGGTCCCCATGACGGGCGACCTGCTCCACACGCAGCACGCCGCTCCGCCAGTCGCTCAAATTGGAGGACAAGACATGCGTAGTGCTTTCGACTTTGCGCCGTTCCGGCGCTCCACAGTCGGTTTCGACCGGCTGTTCGACATGCTCGAGAATTCGACTGTCGGCGGAACCCAGGAAAACTATCCGCCCTTCGACCTGATCAAGCTCGGCGATAACGATTATCGGATCGAGCTGGCGGTCGCCGGCTTCAAGGCCGACGAGATCGACATCACGGCCCAGCAGAACGTGCTGCTGGTTTCGGGCCGCAAGAAGGAAGAGGCGGACGAGAAGGGCAATAATTACATCTATCGCGGGATCGCGACCCGCTCGTTCGAGCGCCGCTTCGCGCTTGCCGACCATATCCAGGTCAAAGGCGCGGACTTGAAGGACGGTCTGCTCGCGATCGAGCTCGTGCGCGAGATCCCCGAGGCAATGAAGCCGAAGAAGATCAGCATTGGCGGGTCGGCGCCGAAGCACGACCAGATCGAGGCGACGGCAGAGCCGCAGTCCGAGCACGCCTAAGCTCAAACATCGGCTGAAATGACGAGCCCCGGCGAGGAAAGCCTCGCCGGGGCCTTTTTTCATGTGCTTACCAGGTGCGAGTCCTGGCCACGGTGTCCGCGAGCACCTCGGTCACGTCCTCGGAGGATCGGGCATCGATGAGCCGGGCGAGAAGCGCGGGATCGAGCTGCTCCTCCAGGCGTCCGTCGGCACCCAGCGTCACGACCCAGACCCGGGCCTTATCGTCGATATGCTCGTGCTTCATCGGCCTAGCTCTTGGTAACCGTGACCTTGAGGTAGGTCGCCGGAATTTCCGTATAATCGCCGCCGAGGTTCTGGTTGCGGAACAGGTCCGCAAGCTCACCGGCGAGCTTGTCGGTCTCTCCGACCTTTTCGGCGTTGGCGAACGCATTCATTGCAGGACCGTAATAATCTCGGAACAGCTGCAATAGCCTTAACGGCGAGGCAGGCTGGCGAAAGAACCAGCTCTTCCGCTCACACTGGATGTTGTCCGGCGCAATGCCTGCGGCTTCGAAACGCTCCCTGACCTGCGCTTCGTCACCCCAGGTCATCGGGCTGATGAAGCCTGGGGGCGGAGGCGGCGTATAGGCGGCGCTGATCTTCAGGATCTGCGCGACTAGCGTCGGATCGCCAGGGATCCAGTTGCCCATGACGATCCTGCCGGTGGGCCTGGTCACGCGAACCATCTCGCGCGCAACGTCGAAGGGACGCGGAGCGAACATGGCGCCGAAAATGCTTATCACGAGATCGAAGGCATTGTCGGCAAGGCCACCGAGGTTGGAGGCATCGCCTTCCTCGAAGCTGATGTTGGCAAGGCCTGCCTGCCTGGCGCGAGCATGGCCCGCGGCAACCAGGTTCGAGGCAATGTCGACGCCGAGGACGTCGGCTCCGCGGCTGGCGGCCGGGAGCGCGGTCGTGCCATCGCCGCAGCCGAGGTCCAGAACCTGCATGCCGGGGCGAATGCCGAGCGTGGCGACGAGATCCTCGCCGCTTTGGCGCATGGTCTCGGCGATCTTCGTGAAGTCGCCTTTCTCCCACAAGGCCTTGTTGGGATTGATGGCGGGGGCAAGGTCGAGCATGAATTCATTCTCCGAAAATTTGAGGTATCCCGGGCGCGCCTGGGGGAGGTGCGGGATGGCTGGCGCGCCCGGAAACTGGGTGTGATGCCTCAGCGCGGGGCCGGCAGGAGGGCTTCCATCTGCCCGGTCCCACTGGCCATGGCGACGCGGTAGCATTCGCCGTTCGTCGGTGAGTATCCGAACGTGTAACTGTCAGCCGGATCGAAGCAGATCATTCCAGCGGCTTTCTGGATGCGGTGCTTGAGCGCCGCCTGGCCTGCACGGGACCCAAGGTTGAGGTCGGAATAGTTGACCAAGGCGGAGTAGCCGCTCTCAATCAGCACAACCGACCCTCGGGCAGAAGCGGCCGCGGGCGCCATGACGCAGGCAGCAGCAATCATCAAACGAAGCATTTCGAACATTCCTTTTCGAGGGTATCCCGAGCGCACCAGGGAGGGGTGCGGGTTGGCTGGCGCGCCCGGGAATCTGGTCGGTGGCTTAGCTGCCGACGGATGCGGTCATGACCGCGTCCATCTGCTCAAGTCCGCTGGTGACGGCGACGCGAACGCATGTCGGGTCGGACTGCGAGAAGCTGTTGAACTCCTCGGGGTTGCAGACCTGCTTGGCCGCGGCCTTGATCCTGCCCAGCAGTGCCTGACGGCCCTCCGGCGAGGAAAGGTTGAGGTCCTTGTAGCCGATGTAAGCCTGGTCGCCATGGATCTGGACCGTCGACGCACTGGCCGGAGTGGCGGTGGAAGCGAACGCGGCCAGGACCGCTATGAAAGTGCGAGTCATTGGTAATCTCCTTGGGTATTCGTGGGTTGGGGGCTGGTTCACGCGAACAGAGGCGCGGCTTCGGCGATGCGCTGAGCCGCGCGCGGGGACAGGCTTTCGAGCGTTGCCTTGAAGCGCTCGTGCACCATTCCGGACCCGATGTAGGTCCAGCGAGCGGCCTGGTGCTGCTGAGCCAGGAGCGCCTCACGGTCTTCGACCTTCCGGCCGATCGCTTTCTCGAGGGCGTCGATGTTGAACCCGGCCTGCATCTTGAGGCCGTCGTCGAGGAAGCCGCCGATCTCGAAAAATTCGTCGATCGCCTTGTCGATCTGCTCCTCGGTTTTGCCTTCGCCGAGAGCGTCGACGATGAGCGTGTCGAGTTTGGCGTGCTGCGCCTCTTCCTTCCAATGCTGGAGCATCAGATCCTTGAAGAGGGGGTCGAGGTCATTGTCGTTGCGGATCGAGCCGAGGTAATGCTGCTGGGTCATCCACTCGATCATCAGGATCACCAGTGCGACGGCGAGGGGATCATGGCGCAGGATCTCGGCCCGGATAGCTTCGGCCGGTCCAATGACCTGACATTCGACCGGGAACCCCCGCACGAACGCATCGTGATAGCGCTTGAAGAGATGGATGTGCTTGGCTTCTTCGCCGGCGAAGTTGACGAGCGCGCGGACGCGCCAGTCGTCGCCGCTCAGCTGCGGCCGAGCATGGTCAAGGACGAACGGCAGAATCGCTTCTTCGATGATGCCGAACGTGCTCAAATACTGGTGTGCGCTGATCTGATTTAGGATGCGCTGCTCGAACGGGTTGAGGCTCGTGACGGCCGCGGTGCGGGCCAGGCTCTCGGGCATGAAGTTGCGCGAGAAATCGAGGTCCTGGTCGGCCTTGAGAACGTCGTCGAGCTGCCACTGCGCACGCAGTGAGGAGGCGAGCGTCGCCTCATAATTGAAGTCATGGTACATCGGGTTGGTTCCTTGATGCGGTTGTGAGTGGGGAGCAGGCCGCGCGGACGCGGCCTGCCAGTTACGCAGTGATGGACGTGGCCGCGGCCGAGCTTCCCAGCGGTGTGCGGAACAGCTCCAGCGTCGAGCCGAACGTCATCGCGGTGAGGAGGATCGCGTAGGCGACCGCCAACACCCGATCTGGTCGGTGATCGAAAATCGAAGTCATCTTGTTGCCCTTACGTTTGATTGCATTCGGGCCGGGGCGATGCGGGTGCTCGCCGGCCATGACCCGGTTATCCGTGATCGGCGGCGTCAAAGTCCTGTGACGTTCATGGTTTTTGCAGTTACAGAATTTTGTGCGATGCAGCATTGTTTCGGTAACGAAATACTGCGACAAATCAGTGCGATAGCCCTTTCGCTGGCGGTCCGGGCTGCGCTGATTTATTCTGAGGAAGTTCTGAGGACGCCGCTTTTTGGGTGCGGCGACCGCCAAAATCGGTACCGCGTGACGACCTATTTCCAGGGGATCCGTTGGAGCAGAAAAGGTACCTCGTTGCCGGCGCGCTTACGCTGGATCGTGACGACGAACGGCTGTGGAAGGACGGCCGCGCGACGCGTCTCGGCGGCAAGGCATTCCAGTTGCTGAAAGCGCTGATGGAGCGACCGCGGACGCTCGTCACGAAGGACGAGTTGTTCGATGCGGTCTGGCCCGGGCTAGCGGTTTCGGAATCTGTTCTGACGACGGCAGTCAAAGAAGTCCGCCAGACGCTTGGCGACCAGGCACGCGATCCGCGGTTCATCGAAACGGCGCATGGTCGGGGCTATCGCTTCCTGCTGGATGTCGAAGAGCGCGAGGGCTTGCCGCTTAAGATCGAAAGCGCGCCGCCGGCGCAGCGGATTCGGCCGTTGTGGATTGCGGTAGCGGCAGCGCTGCTGGTCGCTGTCTCCCTCCCGTGGCTTTGGACCCGGCTGGCGATGGGAACGGGGCCGGTAAGCGCGCTGGCCTTCCACCCGCACCCCCAATCCATTGCCGTGCTGCCATTCGAGGACCTGTCGCCGACCCGTGACCAGCAATGGTTCGCCGCGGGGATGACCGAGGAGATATTGAACAGCCTGGCCCGCACGCCCGACCTGCGGGTCGCCGCGCGCACGTCGACCGAAGGGATCGACCGCGGCGACGTCCGGACGATCGGGCGCAAGCTCAACGTTGCTTACGTGCTCGAGGGCTCGCTTCGCCGGGAGGGCGACCGGGTGCGAGTGACCGCGCAGCTGATCAGGAGCAGCGACGGCTTCCACCTCTGGTCGCAGAATTACGACCGGAGCACTGCGGACGTCATCGGCATCCAGGAGCAGATCGCGATCGCGATCGCGCGTTCGCTGAAGACCGTGATGAGCCCCGACAAACTGGCAGCGATGGTCAGCCTCGGCACCCGGTCGGTCGATGCCTACGAAGAATATCTGAAAGGCCTGGCGCTTCAACGCGCGGCGCTTCGCACCGGGGACCAAAAGAATGGCGAAGCCTCCTACGCGGCGTTCGAGCGAGCGAGGCAGCTCGACCCGGACTTCGCAGCGGCCCACTGGCAGGCCGCCGGGCACTTCTTCTCCCGAGCGACGCGGGTCGGCGCTTCGGCGATCCAGAGCGACGAGAATGAGCAGCAGCGGCTGCGGGAATATCTCGCCCGTGTCGATGCAGCGATTGCCGCCAGCGACGGCACTCCGGAGCAGCTACGCTACAAGTCGGCTCGGGCGCTGGTCGACTACCGCTTCCGCGACGCCGTCAACCTGATGCGGGCCTATCTCCAGCAGCGGCCGCGAGACCTCGATGGGTGGGACGAGATGGTTAACCTTGCCGGCTACGTCGGCGACCGGGGGCTGATGGCCGAGGCCGCAAGGCGGATCCACGACCAGTCGGTCGAAAGCGGCATGCCCTTGTCACGAGCACTGACCGCCTCCGTGTTGGCACTCGACACGGACAATGCGGTGAAGCGGGCGCGCCAGCAGCTCGCGATACAGCCAGGGGTGGCGTTGATCCAGTATCAGGCCCACCGAGCGTTGCTGTGGGGCGGCTATCGCGACGAGGCGAGGCCGCTGATCGAGCGCCTGAAGCAGAGCTCGCTGCCGGATGAGAACAAGCTGCTCGCCGAACTTCGTCAGGCTTGCGCAGATGGCGGGGTAGGGGCGCTCGCGATCGCGAACAGGCTGGATTCGGACAAGCGCACGTCAACGTCAGGGCGCTGGCAGGCCTGGATGATCGCCGGCGATGAGGCCCGCGCCTATGCGCAGATCAAGCCGCTGGCGCAGCCCGACCGGCTGGAGACGCTCGCGCAATACATGGTCTATCCCGACTTCGACGCGAGCCGCTTTCCCATGTTGCAGGCGAAGCTCGACAACGATGGCGTCAAGCGCCCGCCGGTGGTGCGGGCGCCTTACAACTGCCGGCCAGGGACGGCGCGTTAACGGACGCGCGGTCCGCCGAACGGAAGCGGCGGCGGAGGCCGGCGGTCGCGTCGCGGGAGCTGCGCCTGGTAGGCGACTCCGCAATGTGCGACGCAATAGGGGAATCCGGGGTTCGCCTGCTCGCCGCAGAAGTGGAAGTCGGGCTCGCCCGGGTGACCCATCGGCCATTTGCAGATGCGGTCGTTCAAATCGAGCAAGCCGGTTTTGTCGGCTACCTCCGGGCTCGGCTTGGCCGGAACAAGGCGGCGCGGCGGAGCCGGCGGGATGGGCGCTTGCTGGTCGCCGGGTCCCTGACGGACGAAACCGCCCGGACCGATCGAGCGGTACTGGATCTCCCCGCCGCCGGGGCGGTGCTGCTGGGGTGACGGCTGGCCCGTGCTTGCGGCGGAAGCGGCCGGCGCTGCAGCCGCGGGGCGTGGAACTTCGGCCTTGGGCGCAGCAGCCTTTGGAGCTGCAGGCGCCGGTGCGGCCTTCTTTGCTTCCTTCTCCTCGCCCGGCTTCACGGGCGACGGGCGCTGCTCGAGCCCCAGACGGTGAGCCTTTCCGATCACCGCATTGCGGCTGACTCCGCCGAGCTCGTCGGCGATCTGGCTGGCGGTGGCGCCGTCGTGCCACATCTTCTTCAGGCGCTCGATGCGCTCTTCGGTCCAGGACATTCTTAAATCTCTCGCTTCCAAACTTGCCCGGCTGGTCACCAGCCGATAGGCGCCTTCCCCGTGAACGACCCCATTAACCCTCGGGCCAGCAATTGGGTGCGCTTCGCACCCGGCGATCCGGTGCTCAAGGGAGTCAATTGGGGAGGCCTTCGAACCCTCTATATCAAGGAGGTGCGCCGGTTCTTCAAGGTCCAGATGCAGACGGTCTGGGCTCCGGCGATCACGCAGCTGCTCTATCTTATCATTTTCACGGTCGCGCTGGGCCGCGGCGGGCGAACCGTCGTGGTCGCTCCGGGCGTCGATGTTCCGTTCGTCAACTTCCTTGCGCCGGGCCTGATCGTCATGGCGATGATCCAGAACGCTTTCGCCAATTCGAGCTTCTCGCTGCTGGTCGGCAAGATCCAGGGGAACATCGTCGATTATTTGATGCCGCCCCTGTCGACCGGGGAGTTGATCGCGGGGCTAGTCGGAGCGTCGGTCACCCGCGCCTTCTTCGTGGGGTTCGCATTATGGTTCGTAATGCTGTTCTGGCCGGGCGTGTCGGTTGCGGTGCGCCGGCCCGAGCTGCTGATCTACTTCGGGCTCATGGGTTCGCTCATCATGTCGTTCCTCGGGCTGCTGACTTCGATCTGGGCCGAGAAGTTCGATCATGCGGCGGCAGTGACGAACTTCGTGGTAACGCCACTCGCGCTGTTGTCAGGCACCTTCTATTCCGTCCACCAGCTCGCGCCGGCGGTGCAGAAGATCTGCTACGCCAACCCGATTTTCTACGTGATTTCCGGCTTCAGGGCGGGATTCCTTGGCGTCAGCGATTCACCGTTGTGGATCGGCGGCATTGGTCTGCTGGCGTTGAACCTCGTGCTTTGGGGGATCTGCTACTCGGTCCTGAACAGCGGCTGGAAGATCAAGAACTAGCCCGGCTCGTTAAGCAAGTTGAACGGCTCATAACGGACGCGTTCAGACCTGCATCAAGCGAATCGGCGCAAATACCTACGCATCAACCCCGAGCTCAACCAAGGAGAGCCGTGATGCGTAAGATCGTTCTTTCAATTGCCGCTGCAGGCGCGGCCCTAATCGCCGCCAGCCCCGCCACGGCCCAGTATTACCCGCAGCCGCAGCCCTATGGCTACAACGGCTACAACAATGGCTTCGGCCAGGTTCGGGCGCTGCAGGCACGGATCGACAATGTCGAGCGCCAGATCAACCGTCTCGACCGCCGCGACCGGATCCGCGACCGTTCGGCAGACCGGCTTCGCCACGATGCCAACCGCATCGAGGACCGGCTGCATCGTGCCGCCCGCAACGGGCTCGACCCGCGCGAGGCCGGTGAGCTGTCCTACCGGATCCAGCGGCTGGAGCAGCAGGTCCAGATCGCGATGAACGACCGCGGTCGCTGGGGCGACCGGGATGACCGTCGCTGGGACCGCCGCGACGACTAAGTACCGCGTCGGTGCGCGTTAGTTCGCGTAAGTGCGTAAAGGGAGGCGCTCCGGTCAAAAGCCGGGGCGCCTTTCTCTTGGGGTTTTGCCCTTTTTGGGGCCGCTGGTTATAGCGCCAGACAACCACAATCATCGTTGCAAAAGGGAGCCCAAGCCTTGGCCATCACGCCGCTCATGCCCGTCTATCCGCGCTCACCGGTGCGTCCGGTCCGCGGTGAGGGTGTCTATATCTATGGCGAGCAGGGCGAGCGCTACCTGGACTTCGCGGCGGGCATTGCCGTGAACATCCTCGGCCACGGACACCCGCACCTGACCAAGGCGATTCAGGAGCAGGCGGCGACGCTGATCCACGTCTCCAACCTCTACGGCTCGCCGCAGGGCGAGGCCTTCGCGAAGCGGCTATGCGACCTGACGTTCGCGGACACGGTGTTCTTCACCAATTCCGGCGTCGAAGCGGTCGAATGTGCGATCAAGACCGCGCGCAAATATCATCACGCCAAGGGTAACCCGCACAAACACGACCTGATCACATTTTCGAACGCCTTCCATGGGCGGACGATGGCGGCGATCAGCGCGACCGACCAGGCGAAGATGATCGACGGTTTCGCGCCGCTGCTGCCTGGCTTCAAGGTTCGCGAGTTCAATGACCTCGAGGGCGCGCTAGCCGCGATCGACGAGAACACTGCCGGGTTTTTGGTCGAGCCGATCCAGGGCGAGGGCGGCATCCGCCCTGGCACGCATGAGTTCCTGGCGGGCCTCCGCGCCGCCTGCGACGAGCATGATCTGATGCTGGTGTTCGATGAGGTGCAGTGCGGCGTTGCGCGCACCGGCTATCTCTACGGCTACCAATATTACAATGTCGTCCCCGACATCATGGCGAGCGCCAAGGGCATTGGCGGCGGCTTTCCGATGGGCGCCTGCCTTGCGAGCGAGAAGGCCGCAGCGGGCATGGTAATCGGCACGCACGGATCGACCTATGGCGGCGGCCCGCTGGCGATGGCCGCTGGGCAGGCGGTGTTCGACATCGTCGCCAACGAGGAGTTCCTAAGCGAGGTCCGGCAGAAGGGAGAGCGGCTGCGCAGCGCGCTGGAGCAGATGATCCCCAACCACGACCACATCTTCGAGAGCGTTCGCGGCGTCGGCCTGATGCTCGGCGTCAAGATGAAGACCGACAGCCGGGCGTTCGTGAACTATCTCAGGACCAAGGGCCTCCTGACGGTCGCGGCGGGTGACAATGTCATGCGCGTGCTTCCGCCGCTGGTGATCGAGGAAAGCCACATCCGCGAGTTCGTCGAGACGCTGTCGGCGGCGGCCCGCGAGTATGAGGTGCCCGCCGAGGCGGCATGACTCTTCCTACTGCGTCGCCAACCACGCCTCGCTGCAGATCTGAATGAGCTCCCGGCGCGCGCCCGGCTGAGCGAGGTGCGCTTCGAGGCTCGGCCGGTCGTTGGGCGCCAAATGGCGTAGTATTTCTGCGACGCTTCGGTACTGGCCCGACCTGGCCAGCTCAAAGGCGCGATCGATCGCGGATGGCATGCAACAGGCCGCTATCATGAACTCGCGGCGGAAACGAATGCCGTCGCTCGCTGGGGCGTCAGCTCTGGTGTAGTGGGGCCGGCGTTGCCCACAGCCGCAGCATCCGCCGGTCGGCGTCGCTAAGCGGCTTGGTGGTGAAGCCGGGCCGGCGGAAGCGTGGCTCGAACCTTTCCTTCGGTTGCGGCACCTGGCGCAGGACCTCCGAGCGATCGAGCGGGAAGTCGAACGCGATTCCGGCATATTGGCCCTCGACCCACGCAACCCGCGCCTGGATCTTGAGCTCATTGCGCAGGAACAGCACCCTGGATCCTTCCGCGGGCAGCCATTTGCCTTCGACCAGCGCTCCGCCGGTAGAGAGGTTACGCAGGATCACCTGCCGGCCCTCACCGCCAAGCTCCAGTTTCGCGGTCAGCATTACTGGCGCGCGGTTCGAGCGTCGGTTCTGGGCGCGGGAGCTTTCGTCCATGAGAGGAGGGTAGTGGGGACGACGTGAAAGCTTGGTTGCCGTTTGGTCGAAAATGGTCCGGTTGTGGCGGCCCGCGAGCGCTCCTATCTTCACCTCATGCCTTCAGTAGAGCTCAAAAGTGACGCCGCGGTCGGCGTGGCAATCCCGTCGCGTAACGCCCGCGGCCGCATTGCGCGTCTCGGGCCCGTGCTCGACGCCATCCTCGGCAGTCACAACTACCCGCCGCTGATCGAGAAGCTGCTTGCCGAAGCACTGACGCTTACGGCGCTGCTGGGCTCGCTCCTCAAGGAGCCGCAAGGACAGCTGACGCTCCAGGCGCAAACCGAGGGCGGTGTCATCGACCTGATGGTGTGCGACTATCTGGGTGGCGAGCTGCGCGGCTATGTCCGCCATGACCCGGAGCGCCTGGCGGACCTGCCGATCGAACCGACACTCCCGGACCTGTTCGGCAAGGGCTATCTCGCGATCACCTTCGACCAACCGGTGGCGAAGGAGCGCTACCAGGGCATCGTTCCGCTGGAGGGGAAGAACCTCGGCGAGGCTGCGCAGAGCTATTTTGCGCAGTCCGAGCAGATACCGAGCCTTGTCCGACTGGCAGCCCAGAAGCGCGGTGAGCATTGGTTCGCCGGCGGTCTGCTGCTCCAGCATTTGCCTGAGGGCGAAGAGGGGCGTGAACGGCTGCACACGAGGCTCGATCATCCAGACTGGCCGCACGTCGCGATCCTCGGCGGGTCGGTGAAGCCCGAGGAGTTGACCGATCCGGATCTGCCTCTCGACGACCTGATCTGGCGCTTGTTCCATGACGAGGAGGAGGTGCGGACATTAGCCGAGACCCAGCTGCGACGCGGCTGCCGCTGCGATCCTGATTATGTGCGCTCTGTAATCGCGCGCTTCCCGGAGGAAGAGCGTAAGGACATGGTCGGCGACGATGGCCTGATCAGGGTGGATTGCGCTTTCTGCTCGTCGAGCTTCGCGATCGAGCCGCAAGCGCTCTGACTAGCTTCACCAAGGATAGGTTTCGGCCGTTAACTCTGGCGTGATATGTGGCCGCCGTGACTCGCAAACTGGCCCTTTTCCTCGCGGCTGGTCCGGCAGCGTTCGCCCTCTGCGCGGCGCAGCCTCCGTCGGGGCTTGCCCAGGCCCAGCCGGGGATATGGGAAATCAACGGTGTGCCCGGTTCAACGGTGCCTGTCCGTCAGTGCCTGGCCGACCTTACGCTGCTGGTGCGGTTCGAGCATCGGGCGAAGAACTGCAGCGCCAAGACCGTGCGGGACGGAGGTGGCTCGACCGTGATCGACTACAGCTGCGGCCCTGCGGGCTTTGGGCACAGCGAGGTCAACGTGCTGACTCCGCGATCGCTGCGCATCGCGACGCAGGGGATCTCGGACGGACTACCCTTCAACTATGTGCTCCAGGCGCACCGGATCGCAGACTGCCCCGTCGCCGCCCGCCATTAAGGCCTCGTTTAGCCATTCTGAGCTATCCAATCTTTGTGCCGGATTTGGCACGCTTTCCTCCCAATCGGGCTGCGAGGCCCGATTAACTGGGCCGCCACTCCCGCAAGGGCCGGCGGCCCTTCTTTTGTGTGTGGCGAACGCTTAAGTGCGCGGCGCCATGCTCTACCTCTTCATCAAGGCCGCACTGTCCGGCATCATCGTCGCTGCCGTGTCTGAAATAGCGCGGCGCTACCCCGGCTGGGGCGGGCTGGTCGCGTCGCTTCCTCTGACCTCATTGCTGGCGATGATCTGGCTCTATCGCGACGTGCACGATGCCGAGCGGGTCGCCGAGCTGTCGATGAGCACCTTTTGGTTCTTCCTACCGTCCGTTCCATTGTTCGTGGCGTTGCCGGTTCTGATTCGCTCGGGTGTGCCCTTCTGGGTGAGCATGACCGTCGTCGTCGTAGGAACGCTGGCGCTTTACGCAGGCTGGTTCTGGGCGGCGCCGAGGCTCGGCATCAAGCTGTGAAGCGGGCTGTCGTCCTGTTGTCGGGTGGGCTGGACTCGATGGTGTGCGCCGGAATCGCGCGGGAGGCCGGCTATTCGGTCGTGGCGCTTACCGTGGATTACAACCAGCGGCACCGAGTCGAGCTGCATGCCGCAACGCGGATCGCCACCGAGCTCGCGGATCGCCATGTCGTTCTGCCCCTGGACCTGCGCGCCTTCGGAGGGTCGGCTCTGACTAGCGACATTGCCGTGCCGAAAGACGGTGTCGGCGAGGGAATTCCCGTCACCTATGTTCCCGCCCGAAACACGATCTTCCTGAGCCTGGCGCTTGGGCTCGCCGAAGCGAGCGGAGCCCGCGATATCTTCATCGGCGTCAACGCACTCGATTATTCCGGTTATCCCGACTGTCGGCCCGAGTTCATTGCCGAGTTCGAGCGCCTGGCCAACATCGCGACCAAAGCCGGAGTCGAGGGCAATGCTTTCAAGCTCCACGCGCCGCTACAGCAGATGACCAAGGCGGACATTGCCCGGGAGGCAAAGCGGCTCGGACTCGACGCGGGGCTGAGCCACAGCTGCTACGATCCCGCGCCGGACGGCCGCGCGTGCGGCGAATGTGATGCCTGCCGGTTGCGCGCCAAGGGATTTGCCGAGGCGGGTATCGCTGATCCAACGGTCTACGCATGACCTATGCCGTGAAGGAATGCTTCCTGACGCTTCAGGGAGAGGGCGTGCAGTCAGGCAGCCGGGCCGTGTTCCTGCGGTTCGCAGGGTGCAACCTTTGGTCGGGGCGAGAGCAGGACCGCGCAACGGCACAATGCACCTTCTGCGACACCGACTTCGTGGGCACTGACGGCGAAGGAGGTGGAAAGTTTCGGAGCGCCGACGAACTAGCCGCGCATGTCGAGACACTGTGGGGCCAAGGCAGGAATGATCGGCTGGTGGTGATCACTGGCGGCGAGCCGATGCTGCAGCTCGACGAGGCTTTAATCCACTCGCTGCATGAACGCGGCTTCAAGGTGGCGGTCGAGACCAACGGTACTTTGCCGGCGACGCCGGGACTCGACTGGATCTGCGTCAGTCCGAAGGCCGGCACCGAGATCGTGCAACGGCAAGGCAATGAGCTGAAGCTGGTGTGGCCTCAACAGGGGATCGATCCCGCCGAGCTCGAGGGCTGGGCGTTCGACCACTTCCTGATCCAGCCGATGGATTGTGATGAGCGTGAGGCAGCGCTGGAAGCGGCAATCGCCCTCGCGATGGCGCGACCCAAGTGGCGCCTGTCGCTCCAGGCCCACAAGGTCGCCGGGCTGCCCTGATTACTGCGAGTTTGCGGCCGCGTTGCCGGTCGTGGCAGTTGGTTCTGCGGAGGGCTTCTCCGGCCTGGGACGTGAGGGTTTCGCTTCATTTGAGGCGGTCCCGGAAAGGTTCTGATCGAGACCCCCGAAGTTCATGTCCACGTCGGCAGCCATGTTGGCGGCATCCCCCGTGACCGCGTCGATTGCGGTCACGTCATTGGAGACGATGCTCTCGGCGGAGAGGTTCTCATCGGCGTTCTGCGTCTTGTCGGTCTGGTCGTTGTTCTTGCACCCGGCGAGCGCAAGCGCGGCGGCGGCAGCAGTGAGGAGCAGGGTACGCATCGAGTGACTCCGCTGGAGACAAAAAAAGAGGCTGCCGGCAAGTACCGGCAGCCTCTTGAAAAGCCAACGCCCCCATGAAGGGGGCGTCAGGACGATTAGGCGGCGTTGTTGGTCGTCGTCGTCGTCGTCGTGTTGGTCGTCGTCGTCGCGTTCATGTCCGTGGCGTTCATGGCGTTCATGTCCGTCGCGTTCATGTCCGTCGTCGTCGTCGTGTTCATGTCAGTCGTCGTGAGATTCTCATCGACGTTCATGGTGTTGTTGGCGTTGTCGTTGCTGCTGCACGCGGCAACCGCCAGGGCCGCACCAGCGACCAGGATAAGAGCACGCATTCAAGACTCCCTATTTATTGCGATCTGAGAGCGGTTTCCCGTCCCGCAAATCGGGCGGACAATAGTCTGAAGCATGAGCCTCCATCAAGACTCTTTACACTGTCGTTCCAAAGCATTGAGAAATGGACGGAAACCACGCTTCAAGGACGCATCAACCCCCTCAAGCGGGATTTGTTTCCCAAGCTTCGCAAGGCTGGTGACGCCAAATTCGGCGATGCCGCACGGAACGATGCCGGTGAAATGCGTGAGATCTGGCGCGACGTTGAGCGCGAAGCCGTGAAGCGTCACCCAGCGCTTGATGCGCACGCCAAGCGCGCCGATCTTTGCTTCCTCGGCTCCTTCACCGACCCAGATGCCGATGCGGCCCTCGGCGCGATGGGCCGAAACGCCGAGCTCGGCCAGTCCGGCAATCATCCACGCTTCGAGCGCGTGGACAAAGCAGCGGATGTCCCGCGACCGCTTGTCGAGGTCGAGCATCACGTAGACCACCCGCTGGCCGGGGCCGTGGTACGTGTAACGGCCGCCGCGGCCGGCATCATAGACCGGGAAGCCGAGCGGATTGAAGAGCTCGGCGGGGTTTGCGCTGGTGCCGGCGGTGAACAAAGGCGGGTGCTCGAGCAGCCAGATGCATTCGCGCGCCGTCCCGGCGCGGATTGCCGCGGCGCGCTCCTCCATGAAGCCGAGCGCCTCCTCATAGGGAACCGGCGCTGTGCTCACTCGCCATTCGATGTCGGCCACTGTCTCGTCCACGGTGACGACGAGATGGCGAGCGGCCCGCACAAGGGCAAGCGTTGCGCGTTTTGCAGCGGCTCCGCATAAGCGCGCGAACAGCGGGAGGATTCGAA
>Ga0207648_10001428_pt1 | contig 26300 bp, 25 predicted proteins | sample KBSMisM32_FD_184310 | JGI IMG/M metagenome (GOLD analysis project Ga0207648, IMG submission 184310) | Miscanthus rhizosphere microbial communities from Kellogg Biological Station, Michigan, USA - KBS Miscanthus M3-2 (SPAdes) (version 2) | ecosystem: Host-associated > Plants > Roots >... | reverse complement strand
ATACCCATTAACGCAGCATTTATTCTGCCCGCAAAACCAACTATCAATAATAACGCACCAATAGTTTCAATGAGAATAATGAATCCGCCTAATAATGCCGGAACGCCGACCGTATTTGTGAAATAATGTATCGTGTTTGACCAGCCAAAGCCGCCAAACCAGCCGAATGCTTTTTGTAATCCATGTGCAAGTAAAACTATGCCGAGTGCTACACGAAGAATAGTTAAATCTATCCTGTTTTCTGTTGCAATAAGTTTATTGATCATTGTTGCTGCTTTAGTTTCCATAAAAAAATTGTTCGCGAATAATTTTCCCGTTTTGCCAGTATTGAACGGATACCTGTGTATAATTACGCACACCCCAGTCTTTATGTGTATAATCAAAGCGCCATTTTACAAACGACACATTTTCATCTGCGGCTGTGCTTAACACATTTGCTCCGCGGAACTCTGTAATACTGTTAAAAAACTCTATTTCACGCTGGCGGTTAGCCGCTTTTCCGATAGTTGTTGCTCCTTCATTTTCCTGCATCACAACATCATCGTGATAATAAAGGTCAAAGGCTTCGAGTGCTTTTCCTTCAAGCACCAATTGATTAAGATGGTTGATTTTTTCTTTTACCGTGTTCATAATTTTATTGTTTTACATGAGGGCACAAAGCTCTATCAGAAAGGCACCTTTCACCAATGACGTTTGATAAGAATTACTATTGACTTTTGGTAAGAATTATTTGTCGGCAAACTGACGCCGTATCCGGCTCAGCGACTCGGGTGTGAGGCCGAGAAAAGAAGCGATCATCCGTTGAGGAATTCTTTCTTCGAGGCTGGCATATTTAAGCCGGAATTGTTTATAGCGTTCTTCGCCGGTTTCGCTGATATTGGAAGCTATTCTTTCCTGCAAGGCTATAAATGCATTTTGCAATAAATGGCGAAAGAATTTTTCAAACTTTGGTACGTTGATATATAATTCATCCATTGCAGTTTTTTCGATAGACAGTACAACGGAATCCTCCAGGGCGTCGATATTGTATTTAGAAGGTTTTTGTGTAAGAAAGCTATACATATCCCCGATCCACCAATCCTCTACAGCAAACTGAACAATGTATTCCTGGCCCTTTGAATCTATCTGGTATGTGCGCAAACATCCTTTGGTTACAAAATTTTCATAGCGGGAAATATCTCCTTCCTGTAATAAATATTGTTTGCGCCGGAATTTTCTTTCTTTTAATAAGGAAGTAAAATAGCCTGCCTCTTCCTGCGTAAGTTGTATATAACGGGAAATATTTTTCAGGATCAACTCGTGCATGCATCAAATGTATGAAAAGAAAAAACCGTTCTGCTCATGCAGAACGGTTCATAACAGCGCGAAAAATTATTTTGAAGCCGCATCAAAATGCTTTGCTGCTTTGTTCCAGTCGATCACATTCCAGATTGCCTTTAAATAATCGGGACGTTTGTTTTGGTATTTCAGGTAATACGCATGTTCCCATACATCCACGCCGAGTACCGGTGTACCTTTTACCTCTGCAACGTCCATCAGCGGATTATCCTGGTTAGGTGTAGAACTGATTTCCAGCTTACCGCCTTTTACAATCAGCCATACCCAGCCACTGCCGAAACGGCCAACACCGCCTGCAGCAAATTTTTCCTGGAAACTTTCGAATGAATCAAAAGCTGAATTGATTGCATCTGCCAATTTTCCCGACGGCTTACCGCCTGCATTCGGCCCCAGTATTTCCCAAAAGAAGCTATGGTTCCAGTGTCCGCCACCGTTATTACGCACGGCTGGACTGATGCTTCCGGCATTTTTTACCAATTCTTCCAATGATTTATTTTCGTTTGCTGTGCCGGCAATTGCTTTATTAAGATTGTCAACATAAGCCTGGTGGTGTTTGCCATGATGGATCTGCATGGTCAGTTCGTCTATATGCGGTTCCAGTGCATTATGAGCATAAGGAAGCGCCGGTAATGTAAAAGCCATAACTAAAGATTTTCAATGATTGATTAAGATATAAGGACAACAAAATTAGGTGACAATAGTTGAATTTGTGTCACTCTATTTTTTATAAAAATGGGAAAGGGGAAATTTAAGTAACTTTCTTTTTCATTCAAATTGATGAAGGGTATGAAAAATAGAAGTACTTCCTTAACGATTGTTACACTTGCTACTATCGTCGTTATCATGTCTTTTAAACCTCTCCAGGCAGATAATACACTGACAGAATCAGAAAAAAAAGGAGGCTGGAAATTGTTGTTCGATGGCAAAACCATCAATGGCTGGCGCACATTCAAAAATAATGAGCAGGATAGCTGGGAAGTCATCAATGGGCAAATGCATACAAAAAAAGAAGGTTCATCAAAACATGTTGATTTGATCACAAAAGATCAGTATAAAGATTTTGAACTGACCGTAGACTGGAAGGTGGAGAAGGGTGCAAACAGCGGCATCATTTATCACACGCTGGAAACACACGATGCTTCTTATGAAACCGGTCCCGAATACCAACTGATAGATGATAACGGCTATGAGGATAAACTGGAAGACTGGCAAAAAAGCGGTGCTGATTATGCAATGCATCCGCCATCAAGCCTCGCTGCGAAACCTGCAGGTGAATATAATCGCACGCGGATTGTTGTAAAAGGAGATCACATAGAGCATTGGCTGAACGGTGTAAAAGTTGCAGACTTCCATGCATGGACACCGGAGTGGCAAAAACTAAAAAAAGAAGGAAAGTGGAAAGATTACCCGGATTACGGCACTTCAAAAACAGGTTATATAGCTTTACAAGACCATGGCGGCGGCGTATGGTTTAAAAACGTCAAGATCCGTAAGCTGTAAGGTTGAAATAGAAACTTTCTATCTTTTTCCCGATTAAAATCTTCCAATTAAAGAACTCGTCAGCGTCATTTACTTTTTGGCACCTTTACATGCCCCCAATTTTCCCCCGTTTTTATCCGGTGGATCTGCATATCAGATACATTGAACCTGGATGCAATTTCCTTTAACGTTTTTTCCTGCTGCAGCAGTTGTTTTATTTTGATCACCCTGGCTTCTGTGAGTTTAGACCAGGTGACATTGTGATTTAACTTGCGTTCTCTTAAAAATGCTTTTACACGGGGATTGTTCCGGTTGTGTTTTGTCACCTGTTCCTGCGTAGCCCATTTCAGGTTGCTGTACCTGTTATTTTCTTTATCGTGATCGATATGAATAATGAACTTTTGTTTGCTCAACGGTTTTGGTAAAAAATATTTTGCAACCAACCGGTGTATTAACACGGCAAAATATTTTCCATTTAATCGTTTGCGCCAGATGGGATAACCGCCCTCACGGCTCAACCGCAACAAAAAACCGTCTTCAAGTGCATTGTTGTATTTTATTACCCTGCCATAGTTGGAGATTGCATATTTATACCAAACTGATTCCTTTGATTCGTGCCCGGGTATGTCTTTCCATTTTTCATTTTTCAAAAGCCTGACCGGTTTCCTGATCGCCATATGTGAAAAAATATTTATCTAAAATTAGCGATTATTGGAAAGTGAAAAAGTTTCAATAGTTAATATTTCCCGCAAAGAAGCAGTCCACAAAAAGAATTCTCAATTATTTTAAAAGCACTTAATGGTCTTCGTGTCCCGATAGCCATCCGGATTGTGGTAAACAATTTGAAATCGCGAACATTACCGGTTATCAAAGTCTATTATTACTTTTTCTGTTTTAGGATGGCTCTGACAGGTAAGAATAAATCCTTGTTGAACTTCTTCAGGCTCTAACGCCCAATTCATTTCCATTTCCACTTCTCCTTCTATCAGCTTTGCCCGGCAGCTCGCACACACACCCCCTTTGCATGCAAAAGGAAGATCGGCACCCTGCTTCAATGCAGTATTTAATATAGTGTCGCCATCAAATGCAAGCTCAAAATCAAAACTTCTTCCATCAGCCTTGATTGTTATTTTACTCTTTGGCGATTGCTCCGTGACAACAGTCTTCTGATTACCATCAACCGGCTTTTTCGTTCCCGGTGTAGTGAACAATTCAAAATGAATTTTCTTTTTATCAATTTTTTTATTGATTAAAAAGTCTTCTGTTGTAAATATCATTTCTTCCGGTCCGCAAATAAATATTTCATCCATCGATCTGTAATCAATCAGCTTGCCGAGCTCTTCCAGTTTTTCCGCATTTATTTTTCCTGAATTGATCGGTGCATCCGTTTTCTCCCGGCTCAGCACGTGAATGAGTGTAAACCGGCTGAGGTATTTATTTTTTAATGCTTCGAGCGCTTCGAGAAAGATAATAGCGTTGCGGCTCCTGTTTCCGTATACCAATATGAACTCCGAAAAAGGTTCGGTCTTCAGTATTGTTTTTATAATGGAAATAACCGGCGTTATGCCGCTGCCTGCTGCAAAGGCAAGATATTTTTTTCGATGCGTTTCATTTACTCTTGTATAAAATTTTCCTGTCGGTGGAAGTACTTCAAGTTCATCGCCGGCTTTCAGTTGCTCGTTTGCAAAACGGGAAAACAATCCATAATCAGCTTTCTTCACCGCAACCCGTAACTCATCTTCAAAAGGCGCTGCGCAGATAGAGTATGAGCGCCGCACATCTTCACCGTTAATTATTCTGCGAAGCGTGATGTTTTGTCCATGCGAAAATGAATACAGCGATTTAATATCATCGGGCAGGTGAAAGGAAATAGAAACACAATCCTCCGTTTCTTTTCTTATATCTTTTATTTTCAGTTTGTGGAAATGAATAGACATAAACGGTTGAAAGTTTAATGTTAAAGGTTGAAGATTTCGCCGTCGAAGCAGGTTCTACATTTTCAACCTTCAGCTTTCCATCTTCAATGGCTCTCAAACTGTTTTTCGTAAACCGTCGGTCATAATAACAACCATATTGTTTTCCAACTCTTCACCGTTAATCTTTTCTTTTGAACGGTGCCAGCTTTCTATACCGCTGATGGCATGAAGTATGATGAGGACGGCGGTAGAAGCGTCAATTTTTTTTATCTCGTTTTTCTGAATACCATTTTCAATAATCGCTGCAAAACGCTTGCGGTAATTGCGGCGCTGATTTTGGAAATTGCTCAGGTAAGGTTCTTCGAGATGCTTCCATTCGCGGTCACTGACATATACTTCCTCATAATTTTCTACCATTTGCTGGATATGAAAACGCAGGAGCGTTTCCACTTTTTGAATGGAGTTATCACCAGAAGCCTCAATAGATTCCATATTTTCATTGAAGCGGTTTGCTACGTTGAAACAAATGGCTTCAAGTATTTCGTTTTTGGATCGTATATGATTGTACAGGCTGGCCGCCTCAATGCCGACAGACTCGGCCAGGTCGCGCATCGAAGTTGCTGCAAATCCCTTTTCCCGGAACATTGCAGCTGCTTTCTGAAGAATGATATCTTTTTTAGAAGCTTTGCGGCGTTGACTTTTTACCATGCTTCCAAAGATAACGCAGAACGGCGAAAAAATACTAACGTCTGTTCTATGGCTTAAAAAGCTGTTCCCGCAAGCTGGCAAATGGTCTCATTATTGTCAGGGCGACACTTTTCTATCAATCTTGTTGTTGATTTTTGGAATGGTCTTCAGGTAAGCAAATAATGACCTTACTTCCTTATCACTCAGCCCCGCATAAGGCAGCATCGGTGGGTTGCGCAGGGCAGGTTGATTGCCCGGCAGTACACCCGACTTTACGGCCATCACGAAATCATCTTCAGTCCATTTTCCAATTCCTGTTTCTTCATCCGTGGTTATGTTTAATGATTGCACCACACTTCCATCCGGCATTTTAAAACTATTACCACCGCCGCAATAACCTGCACTTTTTTCCGGGTTTAAGAAATCATTCGTTTTAAAATCGGCTGAGTGGCAACTAAAGCATTCGAAATTAAACGCAACATAACGGCCAAAGGCAACCGCATTTGTGCTGTCTGGCTGTGGTATAGGTGACTTGGGGAATGGAAACGGTTTCATTATTCCCATGCCACACAGGAACTTGGTTAAAAACGATGGTTTGGTAGGCGGATGAACGGTATTATCTGCAGCTACCCAGGGATGATCTGAACGCAGGAACGAAATAATAGAATACACATCCTCGTCACTCATGTGCGGCACTTTGGCCATATAAGGAGGCAGATAAGTCCCATCAGGTTTTAAACCGGTACGCAGCAGGTAGATAATTTCACCATCAGTCCATTTACCAATACCATGCTCCGCATCTTTTGTAATATTTTTTGAAAAGATTTGCCCGAACTGCGTCACTTCTGCCATTTCGCGCCCGGTGAGTTTGTTTGTATTGTGATCCATGTGGCAGTTACTGCAAAGAAGAGATACGAGTACCTGTCCTCGTTCAAGTCTTGCAGGCGTGGATTCTACTTTTACGGTAATTTTTTCAGCGGTATAATGCGGAATACCGCGGATAGCAATGAATGCGGCAAAACAACCGACCGCGATAACTAAAATTCCAATAATGATAAGCAGGTAGCGTAAAATCTTTGGCATATGACGACGTGTTTATGTTGCAACGAACGGGTATTATACGGGAAAATCAAGATTTTGGTTTCAATAAAGTAAAAAGCACCCGTTGATGTGAATATCGGAAATTTATCGATATGCGAATAAAAGCAAGTGAAATTCCTATAAGTTTGCACGCTGATCAATCGCAGGATATTTCAATTGCGATTGACGATTTAAATTTCACTAAAACAATAAAACATGTCTCTTATCGCCGTTGGCACTATGGCTTTTGATGCAATTGAAACGCCCTTTGGAAAAGTGGATCAGATCGTTGGTGGCTCCGCCGTGTATGTGGCTTACGCAGCTTCAAATTTTATAAAGCCTATACAGCAGGTTTCAATAATAGGATATGATTTTCCAAAAGAAGAATTGGAAGAATTAAAAAGACGTGGTGTAGAATTGGATGCGGTAGAAACGGTGCCCGACAAAAAATCTTTTTTCTGGAGCGGCCGTTACCATGAAGACATGAATAGCCGTGATACTCTTATTACAGATCTCAATGTGCTGGCCGATTTCAATCCTAAGATTCCGGATAGCTATCAATCTGCTGAATTCGTGATGCTGGGCAACCTGGCACCGGCTACGCAGATAAGTGTGATAAATCAAATGAAGAAACGGCCAAAGTTGATTGCAATGGATACGATGAATTTCTGGATGGAGGTAGCATTGCCGGATTTGCAAAAGGTATTGACGATGGTCGATGTATTGATGTTGAATGATGCAGAGGCGCGACAACTTACCGGGCAATTTTCGCTGGTGAAAGCGGCAAAGGCAATTTTGAAAATGGGTCCGAAATATCTTATAGTAAAAAAGGGTGAACATGGCGCTTTACTTTTTCACCAGGACAATGTATTCTTTGCGCCCGCGCTGCCATTGGAAGAAGTATTCGATCCCACCGGGGCCGGCGATACATTTGCAGGAGGCTTTATGGGCTATCTCGCAAAAACAAAAGATATCAGTTTTGAAAACATGAAGACGGCAATTATAACGGGAAGTGCTATGGCCAGTTTTTGTGTGGAGAAATTTGGCGCTACACGACTCAAAGAAATTTCAAGGAAAGATATTGAATCCCGCGTGCAGCAGTTCAAGGAATTGGTGAATTTTGAAATTGAGCTGGTGTAATTGGTTCCCGCAAAGACAAGAAGGTCACAACGGCTTACTGAATACACTTTGTGCTCGTTGTGTTTTAGTGGGAAATCCCTTTGTTTTTCACAAATTCATATATAGCCTCTTGCGCGGCTATTTTTTCCTGCCTTTCATTGGAAGGCACCGGATTATTTTTCAGTTCCTGGTCCAATAAAACGGCTTTTTTATTGTCGGCCAATTGCAGTTGAATGATATGATCCAGCTCATCGCGCAGGTTTATATCGTACACAGGAAAGCAAACTTCAATACGGCTGTGCAGGTTACGGTTCATCCAGTCAGCACTACCCATAAAGTATTCCCGATTGCCGTTGTTATGAAATACAAAAATGCGCGCATGTTCTAAATAACGATCCACAATACGCCTTACCGTTATATTCCCGCTCTCTGCCGGTGAAAGACAGCAGATACTTCGCACGATCAACTCTACGTTTACACCAGCTTTTGCTGCATCATATAATTTGGTGATCATCGCTCTTTCCTGCAGGTTATTCAATTTGATGATGATCTTTGCCGGTATTCCCTTTTTTGCGTTTTCGATTTCACGATCAATCAGGTCTGTAAATCGCCTGATTATATTGAATTGCGAGACCAACAGATGTTTGAAAGGAATTTTCACATAGTCATCGGGTTGCTTTCGCTCCTGCAGGTATTCGAATAACCATTCCAACTCTACGCTGAACTCGTGGTTTGCAGTAAATAATACATGATCGGTATAAAACCGGCCGGTGGATTCATTAAAGTTACCGGTTGATAATAAAGAATAGTGTTGCCATTGCTTATTCTCTACCCGATTGACCAGGGCAATTTTTGCATGTACTTTCAATCCCGGTATGCTGTAAATAATTTTTATGCCTGCGGCTTTCATTTTTTTCGACCAGCGCAGGTTATTCGCTTCATCAAATCTTGCTTTCAGCTCAACAAATACGGTAACCTTTTTTCCATTCTTCGCTGCACTCATTAATGCATTTACGATATACGAATCGGAAGCCACACGATACAGTGTAACATAAATTTCTTTTACATGCGGATCAATCGCTGCCTCGTTAAAAAAGCGAAGTATATAATTGTAGGAATGATAGGGCAGGTGAACCAACTGATCTTTTTCTTCTATACTGTGAAAAATGGAACGATCGTGATTGAAGCCGGGATGAGGAATTGAGGGCCAGGCATCATACGTCAATTTTATTTTCGACGGATTAGGCAAATTTGCCAGGTCTTTCAGGTTATGATAACGGCCGCCTTCCGCCATTTCCTCTTTGCGGAGCGCAAAATAAGTACGAACAAAATCACGGGCCTCTTCCGGCATTCTTTTATCAAACAAAAGTCTTGTGGAATTTCCCGTCTCTCTTTTTTCTAATTGCTTCTCTATTTTATCAGCTATATCGCCGGTAAACTCATCCTCCACTTCCATTTCCGCATTACGGGTCAGTTTTATACTGTAAGCGGCGTGAATAATATACCCCGGGAAAACATCTTTTAAGTTTTGGAGTATAATGTCGTCGAGGAAAATGATATAATCATCATCATTTATTGGCGGCAATTGAATAAAACGGGGAAGACTGGACGAAGGAATATTTAACAGCGCAAATCGCTTTTTGCCCTCCGTATCGATTGTTTCCGTTTCTATAATAAAATAAAGAGCATTATTCTCAAGGAAAATCTCACCCTTATTATCTTTTTTTAAAAAAACAGGTTGAAGAAATGACAACACACGGGATAAAAAGTATTCGCGTATAACTTCTTTGTGTTCGGGTGATACAGGATCTCCATAGTACAAATGAATTTTATTTTGTTTCAGGGATGGTAAAATTTGATTGAATAACACCGCCCCGTATTCCTGCATTTGCCGATGCAAAATTGATTGAACCTCTTGAGCCAGTTCTTTTGGATATTCATCACGGATAGATATCTTTTTCGGTTCGATATCGGTAAAGGTAAAAATAGCGGGCATGCGTACCCGAAAAAACTCATCAAGATTCGAAGAAAAAATAGCCAAAAAAGAGATGCGGTTATACAGGGGAACGGTTTCATCGGCAGCTTCGAGCAGCACACGATAGTTGAAACTAAGCCAGCTGAGATCGCGGTTTAGAAAACTGTATTCTTTCTCGCTCATGAGGTGGTATTAACCCGGCTAAGATAATTTTTTTAAAAACGCCCCGAAGAAACCAAACAAAATTTAACCCGGGCGACAATAAAAAAGCCCGCAATTGCTGCGGGCGACCGAACAAACCTGTTATGAATGGAAAATTATTAGTTATGAATATTTACATCCACCGATGGATGGTGATGTGGATGATGATGATACCACCGCGGACTGTGATCGCGATGTTCTGCATAATACCGGTGTTCAACACAGCCGGTGGCAAAAAGTATGCATGTAAATGCAAACATTACTATTGAGATAACTCTCTTCATAGTGTATATATAAACACTAAAAAAACCATGCCATGTCCGAAATGCTGATAAAAAGCGACTTATGACTTTGGCCGGGAACTTGCACCTATTGAGTATAATCAAATGAAACTATATGAAAAAGAACTGGATAATAGTATGTATACCGGCGTTAATTCTGGCGGGTTCGTGTAAAAATTCATCAATTTCTGAAAATGAGAAAAAAGGGGTTAAAGAAGTAGTGAATCTTTATGGTGGAAAGGTGACAGTTTCGAAACTGGATAGCACTACTCCGGCGGGCAATAAAAACATTGTTCAATTACAATTAAGCCAAAGCAAATTTGCTGAAAATTATACTGACATGGCAATGCCTGAACTTGCTGCTTCGGGTGTTGCGTATGCATTTTATAAAAAGCTGGGGAACGAAAAACAAAAGTATACGCATGTTAAAACGCAGTTAGTATTAAAGAATGGTGAAAAGGAAGATTATGAGTTTCCCGTTAATGAACTGGAGTTGGTAAATTCAAAAATCGCGATTGCACAGAAAATCGCTGACCTGATAAAGCAAAAGAATTATAAAGCATTGAAACCAATGCTGGACAGCTCTTATGGCGGTTATAATAAAGATCTGTTGATTGAAAACCTTGAAGAAACCGATTCGCGATTAGGAAAAGCAAATGAATTGGTGATCGTCGGTTTCCGGTTTTATAAACTTTCCGGGAAAGATATTCTGCATATTTCCGGGCAAATGATGCGTGGTGCAAGTGCCAATGCAGTGGGTATTGACATTGATCCCAATGATCAGCAGGGAAGGGCGATCATGATCAATTATAAAATCTAGTTAATTAAGCCGTACCCTTTTCACCAAGTTCCTGCAACGCATGAATCAATACATCAAGGTCGGCTGGCATTGTGTATATGTTTGGCGATATTCTGCAACCCTGCACATTCGCATAATCGATAGCAACTGTATAAATCTTATACTTTTTAAACAAAACATCGGCGAGCAATGAAGGTTTAATTCCTTTAACTCCGACGTTTGCAATGCCGCATGCTCTTGCAGGGTCAGCCGGTGTGTTGACAACAATATTTTTCATGTTCCTCACTTTACTTGTCCAGTATTGCTGCAGGTATCTTAACCGTTCTTCTTTTTTATCCGGCCCGAGTTTTAAATAATAATCAATGGCATTTGCAATAGCAAGATCAGTATGTGCGGGATGTGTTCCGGTGTGATTGAGTCGTGTAATATCGTTTTCCTTCCTGTCGCCTTCAGCAAACACCGGCCAAACTTTTTTTATGTTGTCCTTCTTCACATATAAAATACCGGCACCAAGCGGCGTACTTAACCATTTATGCAAACTGGCTCCATAATAATCGCAATGCAGATCGGGAATAGAATATTGAAAATGTGCAAATGCATGAGCACCGTCAACCATAACATCTACACCTTTGCTGTGCGCCATATCACAAATCTTGCGTATTGGTAATATCTGCCCCGTTATATTGATCATGTGCGATACCATCAACAATTTTGTTTTTGGTGTCATCGCATTTGCATACAGGTTCACGATTTCTTCATCCGATGATGGATGATTAGGTACGGAAACGATTTTATTTATTACACCATATCGTTTCGCAACCTGTTTAAACATTTCCAGCATGGAGCCATAATCCTGTTCTGCCATAATTGCTTCATCGCCCGCTTTCCAGGTCATGCCCCCGATAATCATATCTAATGATTCGGTAGCATTACGGGTAATGATCAGTTCATCAGCATTGCAACCTCCAATTGACGCCAACCGTGCAGCAATATTTTTTTTATTGTCAAATTGCACTGTCCGCATATAATAAGAACCCTGGTAATTGACTTCACGCACATGACGAATAAAGTTTTCCAGTATTTCTTCCGGTAAAAAATTGTAATAGCCGTTTTCCAGGTTGATATAATCCGGTTTCAACTTGTACCCGTTCCGTATGTCGGTCCATACATCGTTTCCTGTAATCGATGGTGCGGGTATTTTATTGAAACGATCTGTCCAATTACCCATGGAGTAAGCTGACAAAGGAGCGCTTAGGCCAGTCATAGCAAGCCCCTTCAGAAATGAACGTTTATCCATAGACCATTTGTTTTGGTAATGGAAATTAGTTAATAATTTGGAGGCGGGTCTCAACAATAGGTAATAAAGTAATAAAGTTGGCATCTGGTCTCATGGCTTGGAGAGAAATATAAGGTTGTGTAGTAAAAACTGTTCAATCGGGGTTGATACCTTATTCGTTATCGTTCCCGATACGCGGCTGCAACATTTAATGTGCTGTGTATTAACTTCTGAGCTGATAAGGTAATAAGGTTGCGTGCAGTTCGTGCGTTTTTTATACTAAGGTTGAGTGACAAATAAGGTTTAGGACGATTCAATTTCGCTTGCTACAGGTCTTTTCGTCAAGGTTATCTATTTGTGGCAATGTTAAATATATTTTTTGTACCGGATCAGCTGCCTGGCAAACTAATTTTATTTAAGCTCCCTGCGTTCGGTTGCGACAAGCCTTAACCTTAGTAGGAAATCATCTTCCCGGCGAGACAACCTTATTACCTTATTTCGATTCTCCTTTTTTAAAAGGATCTAATGATTTTTGATAAAACTTCATAAACTCATCATATTCCTCCGAGAAAGTCACTTTAAGATGGTGTTTTGGTTGATTAAGTATGTATTTGCAAACCTTATCAACATCAGACTTTGATACAGAAAAAGCTGCAGCACTATGTTGCCACTCAAACTTTCCATTACATAGCCTGTTTTGATTTATAAATTGCTCTGAACTTTCAGCGATTATAGTAGCAAGATTTTGTTCTGATAATCTTGGCGAACGGGATACAAGAAAATGTACATGTTCAGGATTGGCATAGATTGAATAAAGCTGAGAGCTGTTGTTGTTCACTATCCCTGTTATATATTTTTCAATCCGGGGCCTGTTTATTTCTGAAATGACAGGTAAACGGTGGAGAGTTGTGAATACAAAATGAGTGTATAAATTATTATATTCTATTTTCATTTAATGAGAATACCGATATGATTTTCTACTAAGGGTTAGGAGATATAACTTTAAAACTTCGTTGTTGTTGCCTTCGAAACTACAAGTTTTTTTTTCTTAATACAATATCAAATAATTGTAATATAGGTTAATGATGATTGAAGCTAACCTTGAAATTTAAATTATCAGCTTTTGTTGCTAAAGTCGAATTCTAAGACAAATTCGCCGTCCCTCTTTCGTTAGTCTGAATAAAATACCTTTGAACCAATTCCTTTTTCACCTGTTATTATCAAAAGTCAATTTAATGTCTCTCCTCTTTTCCCCGCTCACCATAAAAGATATAACCCTCAGAAATCGAATTATGATATCGCCGATGTGCGAGTATTCGTCTGTCGATGGTTTTGCAAACGACTGGCACCTGGTTCATTTAGGTAGTCGTGCAGTGGGCGGTGCAGCATTGATTATGCAGGAAGCTACGGCGGTATCGCCCGAGGGACGTATAAGCCCCGACGATATGGGCATATGGAAAGACGAACATATCGAAAAGCTAAAGCAAATCGTACACTTTATACATGAACATGGAGCAATTGCAGGTATTCAGTTGGCGCATGCGGGCAGAAAGGCAAGTGTCAATTCTCCATGGAAAGGCGGGAAGCAGATAAAATTGAATGATGGCGGCTGGAAAACAGTAGCGCCATCGGCTATACCTTTCCATGATGGCGATGAGGCCCCACAAGCATTGGATAATAACGGAATTAAAAAAGTAATCAGCGATTTTAAGGAAGCAGCGCAACGTGCATTAAAAGTGGGATATAAAGTAATTGAAGTTCATGCAGCGCATGGTTACCTCTTACACGAATTTTTATCTCCCCTCACCAATGAGCGGTCCGACGAATATGGAGGTAGTTTTGACAACAGGATACGATTGTTGTTACAGGTTGTGGAAGCAGTGCAGGAAATTTGGCCTGCAACATTGCCTTTATTTGTTCGCATATCCGCCACCGATTGGTCAGAAGGCGGATGGGATATTGATGAGTCTGTAAAACTATCCGCTATATTGAAAGATAAAGGTGTCGATCTTATAGATTGCTCTACGGCGGGAAACATAGCGGGTGCAAAAATTCCGTTGGGTCCTGCATACCAGGTTCCTTTTGCGGAGCGTATAAAAAAGGAAACGGGTATATTGACCGGTGCCGTTGGTTTAATTACAGAAGCAAAACAGGCAGAAGAAATTCTTAAAGCCAATAAAACCGATGTTATTATAATTGCGCGTCAATCCTTACGCGATCCATATTTTCCGATGCATGCCGCTAAAGAATTGGGTGACGACATTCAGTGGCCAAATCAATACCTGCGGGCAAAACAATAAACCAGGATTAAGAAATAATTTTATTTAAAAGTAATTTTTATTTGCTACGATTTCGTTGCAGTAAATCACGTAGCTTCATAGTTGTTATTCATTTATAATTTTCGTCACGATGAAAAAAATAATTTCTCTATTCGCAGTTGCCGTTTGTTTATTGTCGTTTAGCAATAATAAAAGACATAACCAGGATGGCTGGATCAGTTTGTTTGATGGAAAATCATTGAAAGACTGGAAGGTCGGGAAAAATGCATCCACGTTTTCTGTTGATAGCGGCATGATCATCGTAAATGGACCGACTGCTCATTTATTTTATGATGGTCCTGTAAAGAATCATGATTTTAAAAACTTTGAATTCAAAGCACGTGTCATGACAACGCCGGGTTCCAATTCCGGTATTTATTTTCATACAATCTACCAGGATAGCAGTTGGCCGCAAAAAGGTTTTGAAGTGCAGGTCAATAATTCGCATACTGATTGGAAACGAACGGGCAGCTTATACGACATCCAGGATATAAGAGAGACGTATGTGAAGGACTATGAGTGGTACACTGAGTATATTAAAGTGGAAGGAAAGCATGTTATTGTAAAGATTAATGACAAGCAGGTGGTAGATTATACTGAACCGGATAATGTAAAGATTCCCGCCAATCATTCCGGGCGTGTTATATCCAGCGGCACTTTTGCTTTGCAGGGTCACGATCCAAAAAGCAAGGTGTATTTTAAAGATATTATGGTAAGGCCGCTTTAGTAAATTCAGTTCAGTTTTCTTTGCAACGGGTTGAAACCTCCGCCCTGATTCGGAATGACAAAATACTATTGAGACTACGTCTCTTTATTTGCTATTGCTGTCGAAACTGATTGTGATGCGAGGGCCCGCGTCCCGGATTTATTTTATAATACCGGATTTATAACAGGATGCTGTGCTGACTCATCCGATAAAAGACGCAATCAAAGGTTGGCAAACACCTTTTTCTTCGCCTGCTTTTTTCGGAGTTGTGATTTTGCCTTATATAATTTACCCGGGCGATGCGGTACGTTGGTTTCCATTTCGTCCAGGTCAATCAGCCAATCTTTTAAGGAAATTCTTTTACGAAAATTTCTCCTGTCTAAGTTTATGTCGAGAATTGCCTGGTACAATTCCTGCAGCTCACGCAACGAAAACTTTTCCGGCAGCAAATTAAAGATGATGGGTTTTTCCAGCACCTGTTCGCGTATACGTTGAAGACAGGTATTCAAAATAGTTTTATGGTCGAAGGCCAGGTGTTTTAAATCACCCAGTTTGTGCCAGTGAAGTTCGTTATGTGTTAATTTCAACTGGTGATGGTTGATATCAACCAATGAATAATAAGCAACGGTAATTACCCTGCCTGAGGGATGGCGGTTCAATGAGCCAAACGTATATACCTGCTCGAGGTAAACGTCATCAAGTCCTGTCCGTTCTTTTAAAATCCTGTAAGATGCTGCTTCGAGGTCCTCATTTGGCCGTACCAGGTCGCCTAACAGTGACCATAAACCGGAAAATTCTTCAAGGTCAGATTTTATCAATAAAACCTTTAGTTCTTTTTTATCATATCCGAATATGACACAATCCACGGAGATAGCGATATTGAAATAATCTATATGACTTATCTTTTCGCTCTCCGCAGTTTTAAGATGTTGAAGTTTATCCATTATTAAGGTTTATAGTAGCGCAGGGCAACAAATGTAGGGTAAAACGTAAATTATTTTTTATTTCCTTACCCGGTCCGGATAATTCCCTGCAAACGGTTGTTTAGTCGTTTAAAAATACATAACGTTGCACGCGACTTTCCATTGATTCAGATTGTTGTTTGTATCAGCCCGTTATGATAGTTATATAGTTCGTTTTCAATAAAAGACATCCTAACTTTACGTTACTAATTTTAGTTTACATGTATTCGAAAGAAGCTACTCAAAAGCTCCAGGCCAGCACCGGTCATTTTCTGAAACAACTGGATAAAGGGATTTCTGCAAAGGAGGTGGAAAAACTCCGCGATGTTCTCCGTTTTCATGAATACAGGTATTATATATTGAACGATCCGCTTGTTTCTGATTATGAGTATGATCAAATTTACAAGGCGCTTGAAAAAATAGAAGCGGAAAACAAATCATTAATTACCGCCGATTCACCCACGCAGCGGGTCGCTAAAGACCTCACAAAAAACTTTCCTACGGTACAGCATCTCGTACCGATGTTGTCGTTGGATAACTCCTATAACGAAGAGGATCTTGTGGCCTTTGACCGGAGGGCAAGAGAGTTGTCCGGCGTAAATAAAATAGAGTATTGCGCGGAACCCAAGTTTGATGGCGGAAGTATTTCGTTGATCTATGAAAATGATTTTCTTGTTCGTGGCGCTACCCGGGGCAACGGCGTTGAGGGTGATGAAATAACGACCAATATAAAACAGATACGAACCATACCATTGTCAGCTGCTTTTTCCAGGTATGGTTTGCAGCAGATCGAGATCCGCGGTGAGGTATTGATCAATAAAACCAATTTTGCGAAATATAACCAGCAGTTGGTAGAGGAAGGCCTGCCGCCATTGGCCAATCCGCGTAATGCAGCATCGGGAACATTACGCATAAAAGATCCGTCCGAAGCGAGAAGAAGAAACCTGGAAGCGTTTGTATATAATATCAGCGATTATACATTGTTACCCGGCAAAAAAGTTCCCGAAATCTTACAAACACATTCGGGGTCACTCGAATTGCTTTGGGAACTTGGTTTCCGCAGTCCTAAAAAAGAAATGAAGGTCTTTTCATCAATAGACAAGGTGATTGACTATTGCAATGAATTTGAAATAAAACGCGACAATCTTCCTTATGAAATAGACGGGATGGTGATCAAAACCAATAAAGTGGAGCTGCAGGAAAAAATGGGAATGACCACCCATCATCCGCGATGGGCGATTGCCTATAAGTTTAAGGCCAGGCAAGCCACCAGTAAATTGCTGAATGTAGAGTTCCAGGTAGGTAGAACCGGTTCTATTACCCCGGTTGCCAAGATACAGCCGGTAGCCATAGGCGGGGTAACGGTGAGCTCTATCTCATTATTTAATGAAGATGTCATAAAAGAAAAAGATCTGAAGATCGGCGATAGTGTGCTGGTAGAAAGGGCTGGTGATGTGATTCCCTATATTGTAAAATCGCTGGCCGATGCAAGAACCGGCACCGAAAAGAAAATTAAGTTCCCCCAGGCTTGCCCTATATGTGACAGTAAGCTTTTTAAGGAAGAAGGCGAGGCGGTGTGGCGCTGTATAAATATAGAGTGCCCGGCACAGGTAGTAGAACGGATAATTCATTTTGTAAGTAAGGATGCGATGGATATACGTGGTTTTGGGGAAGCCAACGTGAGAAAGTTCTATGAGTTAAAGCTATTGAAAGATATTCCGGGCATCTATACACTGGATTTTGATAAAATCGGCGGTATGGAAGGTTTTGGAAAGAAATCGATTGACAATTTGCAACAGGCCATCATTAATTCAAAAACACAGCCACTCCATCGTTTGATATTCGGATTAGGTATCCGGTTTGTTGGCGAAACGACTGCAAAAACATTAGCCCATGCCGTTAGTCATCTTCTGGAATTTAGCAAGTTTTCATTGGAGCAATTGGAAGATTTGGAAGATGTGGGTCCAAAAGTTGCAGGCAGCATACATCATTTTTTCAGTAATGCAGATAATATTGATATGCTTAAGCAACTGGAAAAACTGGGTATCCGATTGAACAATGATAAGAAGGAACTGGCGACAGGTGGTAACCTCGAAGGATTGACGTTTTTGTTTACCGGCACGCTGCCCACATTGAAACGAGGCGATGCCGAAGAAATGGTGGAACAGAACGGAGGGAAAATAGTGAGCGGTGTAAGCAGTAAATTGAATTATCTTGTCGTCGGTGAAGATGCCGGCAGTAAATTGGAAAAGGCAAAAAAGATAAATACAGTAAAAATTATATCCGAGTCACAGTTTTTATCGATGATAAATAAAAAATGATTAGGCTATTTGAAAGAAAAATTAGTTAACTTAGAAGTATGCTTGTCCACCTCCTAATAATAAACTGCATCCAACCCCACTTTAAAAACATCCAACATGATTAAGAAAATCCCCGGCGAAACTTGGAAACCATTGCAGTTTCCAGGCTGGAAAAAATTAAGAAATAAGTATGCGCTCTCCTCTTCGGGCCGCATAGCCAGTTACAAGGATAAAATCCTTGAAGACGGTAAATTACTGAGTGGTTCTTTGACTACCGGTTACCGGACATTGAATTTGCACCGGCCTGGTAACAAAGGAACACTCTATATACATCGGGAAATTGCCAGGTTGTTTGTAAAACGATCGGGAGCGACGCATAAATATGTGATTCATAAAAATCACAACAAACTTGATAATAGTTTTAAAAACCTGAAATGGGCTACGCTGGAAGAAATGATCAATCACCAGCAGGATAGCCCGGCGAAGATGGCCTACAAGAAAAAGCAGGCAAACAAAACCGTTGGATTGAAACTTACTGCATCGCAGGTAAAACAGATAAAGAACACCCTGAACGATAAGAAACGCAAACTAACCATCAAACAGATAGCCGATAAGTACAGAGTAAGTGAAATGACCATGTACCGCATTAAGAGCGGTGAAAACTGGGCAAGAATCAGGTAATCTATCTACTTTACAGGTTTCCTTTCAACAATTATTCATCAACGTTATTAACGGGCAACCCCTGTTCATGCGGCGTTTTGCCCGGTTCATACATACCGGCATTGTTCTTCCATTCTATTCTCTTCATTTTTGTGCTGTAATCGAAACAGCCATTAAACCTTTTTATAAAAACTGATTACCGGCACAAACGCATCGAAGACGCAATAGATGGCAGATTGGTTATGGCAGCCGCTGCGCCAGTAGGGCAGCGGCTTTTTGTTACAATTCGTACAGCGATTTTTACAACCCATCCGATAAAAAACCAACTGGCCGTCGGCAGACCTTTTCGAATGTTTATTTATGTTAACTTGTATTTATGCAGATCACCCGGTATAGCAGTAAGGAGCCGATTGTTTTTGTATGGTTCATGGGTCCTTATGTGTTCTTTATCAACTGGCTGATCTTTGGTCACTGTATATTTAGTTCTTTGACAGGTTTTTTAACTACGTTCGGTACATCCACGCTGTATTTTGCTTTTATCTATTTTTTATTTGGAATCGTGGCGGTACTTATAAAAAAGCGATTTCCAGGCGATGGCGAATTTTTCAGCCGCATAACGGCTATGCTCCCGGTGTTTTACCTGATGAACCTGCTGATGATCCAGGGGATTTACCTTTTTTATGAAAATGTATCTTTTATCGTTTGCACCCCGATGCGGTCAAACGAGTGGTGGGTAACCGGATTTGGCTGCCTGTGCAGCACTGTTATAACATTTATCAATGAAGCCATGGTGGGCTGGGAAAAATGGAAAGCTTCTGTAACGGAAACGAGCCGGTTGCAGAATACATATCAGAAAAGCCGGTTGCTGGTATTGAAGCGGCAGATCAATCCTCATTTTTTGTTTAATTGTTTTAATTCGCTTTCAAGCCTGATCAGCGAGGATAGTGATGAAGCCGAAAAATTTCTTGACGAAATGACTAAAGTGTATCGCTATCTTTTGAAAGGCGAGAATGAACAGCTGGTTCCCCTGGCAGATGAAATGAAATTCATTCAATCTTACCTGTTCCTGAATCAAACCCGCTTTGGCAGCGCTTTGCAGATAAATGTAGAAATAGATGAAAAAGATAAAGAGAAAAAGCTGCCGCCATTAAGTTTACAGGTAATACTCGAGAATATTATTTACCGGAATGCATTCAGTAAAACAAACCCTTTATTAGCCGTCATCCGGAGCGCCGGAAACGATGAACTGGTGATTGAAAACAATCAACAGTTGAAACAGACAAAGGATTCTTCAGAGTACGAAGAGGGCCTGGATAACCTGGTAAACAAATACCAGCTGCTCAACCAGAAAAAAGTAGAGATTGTGGAAACGGCCGAAGCGAGGAAAGTTATTTTGCCACTTATATCAGCACAGGAGGTACCGGTATGAGGTGGGTAAAGCCAACGAAAGTGGAGGTGTACTCTTTTTTCGTGCCGATGCCGTTCATCGCGCTGGCGCTGAATTCGATTATGTACGGGCAAAAGGTATACGCCGATTCCCGGATTTGGTTCATTTCATTCCCCCTTCTTTATGCGATAGGAATAGCGTCGTGGTACCTGAATGTAATTTATAACCGGTTTGCAGAAAAAAAATTTCCGTCACTATCGGAGAGCAGTAAACGAATCGTTACAAAATCGCTCGTGTATTTATTTGTAATGTCGCCATCCATCCTGCTGATTTTTTTCCTGTACGACCGGCTGCATATTCTCGACTATTCTATAAATATCGCGGACATCAAATGGGGTTTGATTCTCGGTGTATCTGTCAACCTTGTTTTTATCGGCCTTTGGGAGGCGATTTATATAATTAATAAGTACAAGGAAAGTCTTGCAGAGAAGGAAATGATCGAAAAGATGGGTACAGAGCAGGAATTTGAAAATTTGAAAAACCAGGTGAATCCTCACTTCCTGTTCAATTGCTTCAATACGCTTTCATCGCTTATCGAGATAGACAGAAACCAGGCCGAAGTTTTTTTAGATGAATTAAGCAAAGTGTACCGGTACCTGTTGAGAAATAACGAAGATGGCATCAGCACGGTTGAAAATGAAGTGAAATTTATCAATTCCTATTACCAGTTGCTGAAGACAAGGTATGGCGACGGATTGAATATGAACATTGAAATTGACAAACGTTATTATCCATACCTGTTACCGTCATTAAGCTTACAGTTGCTGGTAGAAAATGCAGTGAAACATAATATCGTTTCAAAACAACAACCGTTAATGGTGGAAATTTTTACGGCGGCGGGAAATAAAATGGTTGTCAACAATAATTTGCAGAAAAAACAACAAAAAGAAAAGTCCACGAACATTGGAATTAATAATATACGATCGAAATATGCGCTCATGAAACAAAAAGGTTTCCAGGTAGTGGAAGGAGAGAAAAATTTTATGGTGGTACTACCGCTGATCTGGAACGATACAAAACGTAATTAACACACACTGTGTAAATGAAAATGCGCTATTGTAACTTTATTTATCTATAAAACAGAAACACATGAAAATTCTTATAGTAGAAGATGAGGACCTGGCAGTAAAGAAACTGCAAAAGACACTTACAGCTGTAGACCAGGAAGCGGACGTTGTTGGCATTGCTGATAGTATAAAAGGAACAGTAGAGTGGCTTCAGCAGAATCCATCACCCGATCTTATCCTGATGGATATTGAACTGGCCGATGGGCAAAGCTTCGAAATATTTAACCTTGCAGAAATAAAAAGTCCTGTCATTTTTACCACATCCTATGATGAGTATGCATTAAAGGCATTCAAAGTAAATAGTATTGACTACTTACTGAAACCGGTACAGAAGGATGAGCTGGCTGCCGCATTGAATAAGTTCCGGCAGATGAAGAAGAACTATAATGCACAGGAAAGTGCGGGAGGTGTAAACCTGGATAGCATATTAAAAGAGCTGCAGCAAAAATTGCAACCTAAAGAATATCGTAAACGCTTTTTGGTGAAACATGCCCAGAAATTAGTAAGCATCGAAATTGATGATATCGGTTATTTCTTCAGCGATGGACGGTTGAACTTTTTTAAAACCATCGACAACCGAAAGTTTGTTGTAGACTATACAATGGATGAACTGGAAGATATGCTTGACCCTGAAAAATATTTCCGCATCAGCCGTTCCTTCTATGTATCTGCTGCAAGTATCGATAAGATTGACGATTATTTTGGCAATCGGCTCATTCTTCAACTGCGGCCGGCTGTTGATAAAGAAGCATTAGTTAGCCGGGAGAAAGTAACTGATTTTAAAAATTGGTTGGGTAAATAGTAGAGATTAAGTGTTATCATAAACTCCGGCGGCGACGAACCTTGTCGCTTTCTCATAATTTATAACAAATCTGAAAAGTTTCGCATTTTTAAAGAGTTGCTATATTTTTCAATCTTATTTGGATGTAAAATTCTCCCTCGTGCGTTTAGCACATTGTACATCAAATATTCACTTCTCCAAATCATTAATAAATCCTGAAGTTAAGATCGCGCATACCTATAAGAATAATCAACGCAATCTTTAAGTAATCCGGCAACAGTAATAACAATCAGCGTTCCATCCCGCAAAATCTGCAATTCATTCTACTCCCTCATTGAAACGGCCGGCAAAAAACAAAACTTCGTATGACCGCGGCCGAAACCCGCAAATTATTATAAACCTTATCAAACCTGATCATTATGACAAACAATTCGCTTGCAGGAAAAAAAATACTTTTCGCCAACTTTCCCGCCGATGGTCATTTCAATCCATTGACCAGCCTGGCAGTTCATCTTAAAGAGATGGGATGTGATGTAAGATGGTACACATCTGCAACCTACACGGGGAAATTAAAAAAGTTACAGATACAGCATTATCCTTTCAAAAAAGCAGTAGACGTAAGTAATAACGATTTTGACAAAGCTTTCCCGGAACGGGTGAAACAAAAAACGCAGATCAGCAAGCTTAAATTCGATATCATTCACGCATTTATTTTAAGAGGCTCCGAATATTATGAAGACATCGTGAATATTTACAGCGAATTCAATTTTGACCTGATGGTGGCCGATGTTGCGTTTACCGGGATCGTATTTGTAAAAGAACTGATGAAAATACCGGTCATCGGTATTGGCGTATTACCGCTTACTGAAAATTCAAAGGATCTGCCGCCGGTCGGTTTAGGTATGGAACCATCTTATAGTGTTTTTGGGAAAATAAAACAGGCTTTACTGCGGGGCATAACCAATCGTTTTATTTTCCGTGGACCAAACAAAGTGATGCACGGGTTGCTTGATAAATACAATATAGATCACGGAGGTGAAAGCATCTTTGACCTGGCAGTTAGAAAAACGGATTTATTGTTGCAAAGCGGAACGCCTTCGTTTGAATATTTCAGAAGTGATTTGAGCAGGAACATACGGTTCATTGGTGCACTGTTGCCCTATGCAGAAAATAAAAGCAGGGATCAGTGGTATGACCCCAGGTTAAATGAATATGCAAAGGTGGTATTGGTAACGCAGGGCACAGTAGAAAAGGATATCAATAAAATTCTTGTGCCAACACTGGAAGCGTTTAAAGATTCGGATACGCTTGTTGTCGCTACTACAGGTGGCAATGGTACTGCACTGCTTAAACAAAAGTTTCCCCAAAAAAACCTGATCATAGAAGATTTTATTCCTTTTGCAGATGTAATGCCATTTGCTGATGTATATGTTACAAATGGCGGCTATGGCGGTGTGATGCTCAGCATTGAAAATAAATTGCCGATGGTGACGGCCGGTGTACATGAGGGGAAAAACGAAATCAATGCAAGAGTTGGTTATTTTAAACTGGGTATAAATCTGAAGACGGAAACACCGGCACCTGCACAGATACGTAAAGCAGTTGAGAAAGTAGTACATGATAAACTATACCGGAACAGTGTAGCAAAGCTTTCGGGAGAGTTTAACCGTTACGATCCTGTCAGTTTGTTTACAAAATACACCCGCGAAACATTAGGAATGACTTCTAAACCATTTATTGTTGGTAAAAAATCACAACAGAAGATTTATTGACAATCGCTATACTTAACAGAATGCCTCTCCATCAACCGGAGGGGCATTTTCGTTCAGTCCATATCCTTTTTCCGGCAGTTCATCAACAGAGCACTTTTCGTAGAAAGGATTTCGGTGCAACTTTACAGCAGATTATTAAACCATTTAAACCTTATAGTATGAAAAGATTATTATTTACACTGGAAGTACTGCTCATGCTGAGTGTATTGCCGTTCTTTCTCGGTATGTCGATGGGCAGAAAATATCATTCGAACAATGCAGCTCAGGAAAAAAATTCACTGCAAGGCATACCCGCAAGTAGTGAGGCATATAAAGCCTACCCGGTTGCTTTGAAAAATAGCTGAGTTTTTGTTTTACATGTTGCCAAAGGATGTATCGCCAGGATGCATCCTTTTTTGTTTACAATACCAATAGCTATTCCATCAGTGAGTGTTTATCATTTGCCCGAATTTTAAATCTTTACACCATACTTCTCATTTCATACGTGGCATTAATCATTTCATACATCAATCGATTGTTTTCTCATTTTTCGCAAATGAAATTTGATTAAATAATTAACCACTAAAAATTGAATTGTATGTCACGTTATAACATTTTTAACCAGATACACAAAGGACTACGTGTCCTGCTTTATGATACAGCTGCCATGCTTGGCAGAACGGAATTTGACGATGCTGAGCAATATGAAGCGGCAGCAAAGCGTGTCAAAGAAGTGATGGATATGTTCGACAATCATGCCCACCATGAAGACACACAGGTGCTGCCCTTGATAGAAGAATATGAACCTGCCGTCGTTGCTGCATTCGAACAGGAACATGTAACCGATCACGCGCTGGGTCAGAAATTGCGCGGTTCCATTATGGCGCTTGACCAGGCAGTTGATTCAGGTGCAAAACATCAATTGGGCCTGTTACTCACGCGGTCATTTATCGAGTTCATGATCTTTAACCTTCAGCACATGCACAAAGAGGAAACCGTATTAAACAGTATTCTCTGGAGATATTACAGTGATGACGAATTGCTGGATACGAACAGGAAAATTGTCAGCAGCATTCCCCCGCACGAAGCAAATTTTGCTTCGCAATGGATGATGAAGGCTTTAACTGATACCGAGATAAGCATTTGGCTTCGCGGCGTGGAAAGAAGTGCCCCGGCGCCGGTGTTCCGTTCATTAATCGATATAGCAGAAAGAGAGCTGGAACGTGCCCGCTTTCGCAGCATACTCGAAGGCCTCACCGAAGGCGTTATGATAGCATCTTAAATTTTTTTAAAAAACATTAAACCAAATACCATGATAAAGTATTTAATCATTGCTGCAGCTTCTATCGCTGTCGCATTACTGATAGTTTCATACACAGGCCCGCTGTTTGTACCCCCTGTAAAACCAATTACCAAAGACAGTCTTATTAAAAGAGGCGAATATCTTGTAACGATTATGGGTTGTAATGATTGTCATACGCCCATAAAGATGGGCCCCAAAGGACCTGAAAGAGATATGGACAGAATGTTATCCGGGCATCCTGATTTTATTCCTGTTTCCGGGTTTGATACGGTGACAATGAAGAGTTGGGCGTTGATGGGTTTAACCGGTACAGCGATGATCGGCCCCTGGGGAAGTTCCTTTGCAGCTAATCTTACTTCTGATGCTACAGGCATCGGCAACTGGTCTGAGGCACAATTCAGAAAAGTTTTCAAAGAAGGAAAATTTAAAGGCCTGGATGGTAACCGGATGATTTTACCGCCGATGCCCTGGGAGAATTATGTGAACGTGAAAGACGAAGATATCTCTGCCATATTCGCGTATCTCAAATCAACAAAGCCGGTACACAATGTTGTACCGGAACATGTATCGCCTGATAAATTATCAACTTATTTGCAACAAAAACCCGCTGATAAAAAACTATAAACCATTAAACCTTTATTTATGAATAAGAAATCATTAAACATTCGTATCGCCAAAGGTTGGCTGTTTGTCATACCTGTAGCCACGGTTATTCTTCTTTTTTCCTTTTCGGTAAAAAGATATACAAACGATGTCTGGAACCAATTAGGATTATCGCAGGAAAAAGGAATCGAATCAATTAAACAAAGTTTTTTACAAGGCTATTTATATTCTTACGGTGCCAAAACAGCGAA
>Ga0207648_10001421_pt1 | contig 26421 bp, 21 predicted proteins | sample KBSMisM32_FD_184310 | JGI IMG/M metagenome (GOLD analysis project Ga0207648, IMG submission 184310) | Miscanthus rhizosphere microbial communities from Kellogg Biological Station, Michigan, USA - KBS Miscanthus M3-2 (SPAdes) (version 2) | ecosystem: Host-associated > Plants > Roots >... | reverse complement strand
CGCGATGGACCGCTACCGCGCCGCGCTGAAGGAGCCGCTGCCGGCCGACGTGATGAGCGTGGTGCAGACGCAGTACGAAGGCGTCAAGCGCAACCACGATCAGATCCGGACGCTGCGCAACCAGGTGCGTGCCGCCACCTGATGACGCGTCGCCCCGTTGCTCAATGAACAAGCCGGCGTCAGCCGGCTTGTTTGCTTTTGGGCCGCCGGATCGCAGATGCGTCATCGCGCTTGACCAGACGCCGCAGATCGAAGCCTTATGCTTCGCATCCGGCGTGCGGACGCCGTCGCGACGACCGGAGAGAACGATGAACAAGATGAAGCATCTGAGCGTGGTCGATGGCGCCTTTCTGCACCTGGAAAGCGCCGAGATGCCGATGCACGTCGGCAGCCTGCACCTGTTCGAGCCGCCGGCCAACTACCGCGGCAACTGGTACGAGTCGGTCAAGGACCACATCGCGAAGCGCATGCACCTCGCGCCGGTCTTCACGCGCAAGCTCGCGCTGATGCCGTTCGACCTCGCGAATCCGGTCTGGATTCACGACGACGACATCGACATCGACTACCACATCCGCTATCTGGTGCTGCCGAAGCCGGGCTCGTTCGCCCAGCTCGAGGCGCTCGCCGCGCGGCTCCATTCGAGCCTGCTCGACCGCAGCCGGCCGCTCTGGGAGTTCTACGTGATCGAGGGTCTCGCCGATAGCCGGATCGGCTTCTACGCGAAGGTCCACCACGCCGCGGTTGACGGCCAGGCCGGCGTTGCGATGGGCCGCAGCATCTACGACCTGACCGCCGAGCCGCGGCCGGTCAAGCCGTCGCGCCAGTCGCAAAGCCATCGCTACCAGCTCGGCGTCGCCGAGCTGCTCGGGGCCGCGCTGCAAAACCAGATCCAGCAGGTGGTCGAGACCGCGAAGCTGCTGCCGTCGATCGCGACCACGTTGTGGGGCGCTGCGAAGGAGGCGCTGGAGACGCGGCGCACCGAAGGCACCGATGCCAAGGCGGCACGCAAGGCGGCCGGCGGCTCAGGGTTCAAGCTGGCGCCGCCGACGCCGTTCAACACCTCGATCACCAATCAGCGCGCGTTCGCCGGCGTCTCGCTTCCGCTCGGCGAGGTCAAGCGGATCGGCAAGACGTTCGGCGCCTCGATCAACGACACCGTGCTGTGGCTCTGCAGCACCGCCTTGCGGAGCTACCTGAAGGAAGGCAACGAGCTGCCTGAGAGCTCGCTGGTTGCCGGCGTGCCGATCTCGCTGCGCCAGGAAGGCGACACCAGCATGAACAACCAGGTCACCGGCACGCTGATCGACCTCGGCACGCAGATCGCCGATCCGAGGCAGCGCCTGCAGTCGATCATGACCGCGACCGCCGCTATGAAGCGCCAGGTCGGCACCTTCGGCGGCATCATGCCGACCGACTTTCCGTCGCTCGGCGCACCCTGGCTGATGAGCGGCATGGCGTCGCTGTATGGCCGCTCGCGCATTGCCGACTGGCTGCGCATCGCCAACGTGACGATCTCGAACGTGCCGGGCTCGAAGGTGCCGGTCTACCTGGCCGGCGCGAAGATGATCGACTACTACCCGGTGTCGATCGTGGTCCACGGCGTCGCCCTCAACATCACGGTGCAGAGCCACGTCGACCAGCTCTGCTTCGGCCTGATTGCTTGCCGGCGCGCAGTGCCTGACGTGCGCGAGCTGGCGACGCACATGGAACGCGCTCTCGATGCGCTTCGCAAGCTGCCGCAGCCGGCGGCAATCGAGTCGGCCGCGGCGCCGGTGTCCGTCGAGGCGACCGTGGCCGCGCCGATCGCAAAGTCGGTTGCTGGGAAGAAGGCCAACGTCAAGTCAGCCGCGCGGCCGATCGCGAAGGCCGTACGGCCCGAACGCGCTGCGGCGTCGTCGGTTCGCCGTCGACGCGCGGTCGATAGCGCGCCGACCACGACGCCAGCCGCGCCGAAGAGCCGCGCCGCGTCGGGCCAGCCGCGCCTGCGGGTGGTCGGTGCACCGACTCCGAAGTCGCGCAAGCCGCGCGCCGTCGCGGCGCGTTAGGTTCCCACCCGTTCGATCGACGATTGCTTGGGCGCGCCGCGACGGCGCTGACTCGGCTCGAAAGGAAGACGCATGCTGCCGTTGCTCGCCAAGATCGCGGTCACCCTGATCGCGCTGCTGCATGTCTACATCCTGGTGCTCGAGATGTTCCTGTGGACCACCCCACGCGGCCGGCGGGCGTTCGGCAACAGCGTCGAGAAGGCCGAGATGACGAAGGTGCTTGCCGCGAATCAGGGGCTTTACAACGGCTTCTTGGCCGCCGGGCTGTTCTGGGGCCTGAGCCTGGGCGCGAGCGGCAACCCGATCAAGATCTTCTTCCTGCTCTGCGTGATCGTCGCCGGGCTGTACGGCGGCTTCACCGCGAGCCGCAAGATCATCTTCATCCAGGCGGTGCCGGCAGCGATTGCGCTGGCGCTGGTGCTGGCGGTTTCGTAGAAGCGGGCAACCCGTCAGGACGAGTGCAGCGGCGAGCCGGGACGGACTCGGTTGACCACCGCGGGCGCTTCGCCCGGGGCCGCTTCTTCCGGCATCAGCTTGGGGATCGGCTCGCGGCTGCCGCGCCGGCTCAGGCCGAGGACGGCACTCAAGGCCCAGACGACTGCAACGAACAGGCCCATGCCGGCGATGCCGATCGCGATCAGGATGACGCCGTGCACCCACGGATCGGTGAAGGCGGCGAATGCGCCGGCAGCCAGGAACGCGACGCCGGCTGCGGAGGTGCGAATCTTCAGGCCGAGTGCGCCGTTGAAGGCGAGTGCGTAGCAGCACAGGGTAAGCAGCGCGAGGCCGAGCTCGGTGAATCCCATCGCCGCGAGGCTGTCTTGCAGACTGCCCGAATCCGTCATGTGTCCCTCTCGTGAAACGCCGCGCGTTCGGTCGTCCGATCGCGCCCAGCTATTACACAGCGGGCGCCGCGCGTCCGCAAGCGACGCCGCGACGTGCGCGCGGCGGAAGCGCTGCCCTTCACGAAAGTCGAGGGTCGACCCCGTGGATTTGTGCCGTCGATGTAAGCTGCCCGGACGCCGGCCGACCGCCTTCGCCTACCGTTGCCGACCAAAAAGCCCGATGCGCTCGCCTCCGTTTTTTGCCGCCGACGCCTTCGTTTTGGGGAATCCGTCCCGTCGCGGCTCGCGCGCCCCGTGCGCAGAGCGAGGTCCTCGCTGGGCCGGCCGGTTGCGGGGTGACCGGTCGCTCGCCGCATGATGACGGCGCCCGGGCTGGCCCGCTTCCGGTTGTCCATCGTCGTGCCCGTGCTCGACGAGGCGCCAATCGTCGAGGCGGCGCTGCAGGCCTTGGCGCCGTTGCGGGCCCGCGGTGTCGAAGTCGTCGTCGTCGACGGCGGCAGCCACGACGCCACGGCCGCACTCGCCGCGCCATGGGCCGATGCGGTCATCGCCGGACCGCGCGGTCGCGCCGCGCAGATGAACGCCGGCGCGCAGCAGGCTCGCGGCAGCGTGCTGCTGTTCCTGCACATCGACACCGCGCTGCCGGCAGAGGCCGATGCGCTGGTGGCCGCGGCGCTGGAGGCGCCGGCGGCGTCGGCCCATCGGATGACGACGTGGGGCCGCTTCGACGTGTGGATCGCCGGGCGTTCGGCGTGGCTCGGCGTCGTCGCGGCGCTGATGAACGGTCGCTCACGACTCTCCGGCATCGCGACCGGCGATCAGGCGATCTTCATGACGCGCGAAGCCTTCGATGCGGTCGGTGGCTTTCCCGACCAGCCGCTGATGGAGGACGTCGAGATGTCGCGCCGCCTGCGTCGCCTGGGGCCACCGGCCTGTCTGCGCGCCCGCGTGACGACGTCCGGCCGGCGCTGGGAGACGCGCGGCATCTGGCGCACGATCGCGCTGATGTGGCGGCTTCGCCTGCTGTACGCGGTCGGCGTCGCGCCCGAGCGCCTGGCCCGCAGCTACCGATGACGCCGAGCTGCGCGGTGATCGTGTTCGCGAAGGCGCCGGTCGCCGGCACCGTGAAGACGCGGCTCGCCGGTGCGCTCGGCGCCGTCGGGGCGGCGCGCCTCGCCGCGCGGATGCTCGAGTCGACGACCGCGTGCGCGCTCGAAGCGGCGGTCGGCCCGGTCGAGGTGTGCTGTGCGCCGGACCGATCGCATCCTGCGTTCACCGCACTGGCGGTAGACGGCACGGTGGCCTTGACCGAGCAAGGCGACGGCGACCTCGGGCAGCGCATGCGCCGCGCGCTCGAGCGCACGCTCGCGTCGCAGCCTTGTGCGATCGTGATCGGCACCGACGCTCCACGGCTCGACGCCCCATACCTGCGCAAATCAGTGGCGGCGCTCAGCCTCCAAGATGCCGTCATCGGGCCCGCCGTCGACGGCGGCTATGTGCTGATCGGCTTGCGGCGGGCGGCGCCTGCCGCCCTCTTCGACGGCATCGACTGGAGCACGGCGCGCGTCCTCGCGCAGACGCGCGAGCGGCTCGATCGTCTCGGCTTCAGTTGGGCCGAGCTCGCCCCGCTGCACGATATCGACGAACCCGCGGACCTGCGCCACCTTCCGGCCGGCTGGGCTCCGCTTCCCTTGCAGGAGTGAGCATGCTGGCAATCATCGGCGGCACCGGTCTGTACGCGCTCGACGCGATGCGCGTCACCGAGCGCATCGACGCACAGACGCCGTTCGGCGCCGCGTCGGGACCCATCTCGAAGGGCCGACTCGGCGGCCACGAGGTCCTGTTCCTCGCCCGCCACGGCGACGGCCACCGGCTGCTGCCGCACGAGGTCAATTACCGCGCGAACATCTACGCACTGAAGCGCGCCGGCGCGACGCAGGTGCTGTGCTTCTCTGCCGTCGGCAGCCTCGCCGAGCGCGTTGCACCCGGCGACCTTGCGGTGCCGAGCCAGTACTTCGACTGGACCAAGGGCGGACGCGAACGGACCTTCTTCGGCCGCGGCGTCGCCGCCCATGTCTCGACGGCCGAGCCGGTCAGCCGCAACCTCGCCGACTGGATCGCCACGGCGGCGGCCGGCATGAACATCCGATTGCACCGCGACGTCACCTACGCGTGCGTCGAAGGCCCCCGGCTCGGCACCCGCGCTGAAAGCCTGTTCATGCAGCAGGCCGGCTGTCACCTGGTCGGGATGACGAACGTGCCGGAGGTCTTTCTCGCCCGCGAGGCGCAGCTCTGCTACGCGACGATCGGCATCGTGACCGACTACGACTGCTGGATGGACGACCCGACGAAGCACGTGACGGTCAGCGCGATCTTCGAGCTCTACCGCGCCAGCCTCGGCAAGGCAACAGCGCTGCTCGATGCGTTGCTGGCTCAGCCGCTGCCGGACGAAGAGTTCTTCATCCGCAGTGCGCTGGCGCAGTCGATGATGACGCCGGACAGCGCACTCGCCCCCGACCAGCGTGAGTGGCTCGAGGTGCTGCGCCGCTAGGAACGGTAGGGCCTCAAAGACGGATCAGGCGCCTCAAAAATGAAAACGCGCCGACGGCGCGGCGCGTTTCAGCGCGGCGGACCCGGGGACCCGCCTCGAGTCGATCAGCGGCCCTTGACGACGTCCTTGGCCTTTTCCTTGACGTCGCCGTAGTCGGCCTGCACCTTGCCGGCCGTCTTGTCGATCTCGCCTTCGGCCTGCAGGTCGCGGTCGTTCATCACCTTGCCGGTGGCTTCCTTGACGGTGCCCTTGGCTTGCTCGACTCGGCCTTTGACTTGGTCCTTGTTCATCGTGGGGTCCTTTCCAATCGGTTGTCGGATGCCGGTTCGTTCGACGCCGCATTCGAAACGACGTCAGGACCGACGTGACCAATTTCGCTTGTCGCGGGATTCGGGTCTGTCGGTTGGTGCTAGAACCCGGTGTAGGACAGAATGCCCGCGGCCCGAATGCGCAGCGCGGGCTCCGAAGGATCGACACGATGCCCCTCAACGCCCGCCCGGACCTCCATGTGCTGATCGTCGACGGCGACGCTGCCCGCCTCGAAGCGACGCGGGCGGCGTTGGTCCCGGCGGGCGCGTCGCTGCTGACGGCCGCATCGGTGTCGCAGGCGATGGCGGCGGTGCGCGAGCACGCGCTCGACCTGGCGATCATCGAGGGCAAGGTGAGTGAGGTCGACGGCGTGGCGATCGCATCGGCGATGCGCCAGGAACCGCGCGCGCAAGACGTTCCGATCGTGCTGCTGACCGATGCGGCGCCGGACGCGAAGTGGCTGGCCAAGGCGGGGGACGCGGGTGTCGTCGATGTCGTCGTTCGGCCGATCGGCCCGCACCTGCTGCTCAACAAGGCCGGCCTGATCCTCAGTGCGCGTGCGGAGCGGCGGCGGCTGCGTCAGGAGATGAACCGCGTCGAGCGCCTGCTGCACTCCAACGAGCAGATGGTCGCCGGCCTGATCCACGATCTGCGCACGCCGCTGATGGCGATCAACCTGAGCGCCGAGGTCACGCTGGCCCGCACGCAGGAGGACTCGGTTCAGCAGGCCGCACGTCGCATCCGCGCCAGCACGATCCGCATGTCGCGGCTCTTCGACCACCTGCTCAACCTCGCCCGCGTCGGCGCCGAGGTCCACGAGGTGAGCTGGAAGAGCGCCAACCTGCGGGAGATCGTTGCGGCGGCGGTGGCCGAGGCCGAGCGCAGCCATCCGAGCGTGCGCATCGAGGTCACGCAGGACGGCGACCTGACCGCCTCGTTCGATGCCGAACTCGTCGGCCGCGCGGTGCGCAACATGCTGGGCACGGCGATCGAGCACGCGGGGTCCGGCATCCCGGTGGCGTTGCAGCTCGACGGCTCGCATCGCGACCGGATCTGGCTGCAGGTCTCGACCGCGACGGTGATTCCGGCCGATGTGCAGGAGCGGATGTTCGTTCCGGGACCGACCCGGGCGGGACGCGAGGTGCCCGGCTTCGGGCTCGGCCTGCATCACATCGACGGCTTCATCCGCGCCCACGGCGGCTCCGTCGTCGGGCGCTCGCGCAACCCCGACGGAACCGTTTTCGAACTGCTGTTGCCGCGCGACGCTATCGCGGCGACGTGAACGCGAGCGCGCGGCCGCCGTCGAGCAGTCGCTGCAGACCTCGGCCGAGTTCGCGCATCCGCTGAAGGAGCGGCCGCTGCGCGGCGCGCGGTGCCGGCTCGCGGCGCGTGCGGGCTTGTGCGAAGTGGCCGCCGACCAGATCGGTGGTGAACGCGCCGAGCCACGCTGAGCCAATCGGATAGAGCCGCTCCTCGCGGGTCGACCGGCAGCGCACCTTGATCAGACCGCCGGGCATGCCGAGCGACTGCGACCCCGCGGACGCGTTGTCGATGCAAAGCCGAAAGTCGTCGAGCTCGAACCCACGCGACCGCAGCGCGGCGTGCAACGCCTGGGTGGCGTGCGGTGCAACGGGCTTGTGGGCTGCGGTGTTCATGTCGATGTTCCGTGATCTCGAGTTGCGAGTTCATTTCAACTGGCGCGCCTGTTGCACGGTGTCGGACAAGGCCGCAATGAAAAGTCGGAGCCGCTTCAGCGCGCGTCGACTCGTCGCATCACACGTTGGCGAGGCGCCCGATGCGCCCCATCGACATCAATGCTTAGCTGGCCGCTCGGCGCGCGCCTGTTCGGCCTTTCGCGCGCCGCGGATGTTCATCGCGGCCAGACAGAACTGCAGACCGATCAGCGCATAGGCATGCGTGTGCCAACCCCACGCCACCCACAGCACATTGCTGAGCAGGAAAGCCCAGAAGCCCTTGCTCCGTCGCGACTCAGTGTCGGATGCCACCAGCCAGGAAGCGAGCACCGTCACGACCATCGCGGGCCATTGAATGAGATCGAGGTAGTCCACGGTTCAGTTCGGAAATTCAAATGAGGGAGCTGGATGATCGTGGCGTAACGGCGCCGCAGCGATGCGACACGGCGCACTCCTACGCGCCTCGCCGGTCGCCGCTCACATGCGTGTCGAAGAGCCCACGTTGCAATGCCGTTTCAACACACGTCAAGGAGACGAACATGGCAATCGATCTAGGCAATCTGTTGCGGCCGTATGCAGGCGGCTCGGCGCCGCCTCCCTCTGTCGACGACGACTTCGACGAGGTGGCGCGTCAGGTCCCGCCGGGCCAGCTCAGCGATGGCCTTGCGGCTGCGTTCCGCTCCGACAACACGCCGCCGTTCGGGCAGATGGTCGGCCAGCTGTTCGGCGGAGCCAACCCGAACCAGCGCGCCGGCATGCTGACGAGCCTGATCGCAGGCCTCGCGCCTGCGGTGCTGTCGTCGCTCGCATCGCGCGCCGGCAACAACGCCGGCAATGGAAGCGGTGGCCTCGGCGGCATCCTCGGCCGCCTGCTGCCGGGCTCCGACGCACCGCCGACCGTGACGCCCGACCAGGCCGCGACGATGAGCCCGGCGGAGGTCGAAGAGATCGCGACGCACGCCGAGAAGGCGAACCCCGGCATCGTCGACCAGATGAGCAGCTTCTACGCCGAACACCCGCAGCTCGTGAAGGGTCTCGGTGCCGCGGCGCTGGCGATCGCGCTCGGCCGGATGGCGAACGCGAACCGCGGCTGACCGGTTCGCAGCGACGCATCGCCAGCGCGGCGATTGCGTCGACTGCGCTGCGACGTGCCTGAGGCGGCCGGCGCGCTTGCGCGAGGCGCCATCCTGGTTCGTTGATGTACGAGTCGGCGCTCCGCCTCAACCCCCTGCGCTGGCGACCTTGAGATCGTCCTCGGGCGGCAACCCGATCGAGCCTGTCGCCGTGCGCATCGACGCGCGGGCGCTGCCGGTCGACGCCAGCGCGGACGGCAGCAGCCGCGTCGGCGGTCGAACCGCATGCGACCTCGTGTCAACCACCGCGCCCGACGCCGCGGTCGGCGCGACGCGTTGGGCGAGCAACGCCTCGATCGCACGGCGCACCGCCAGCACCGTCTCGCCCCACGAATAGCGCCACACGCAGGCCTGCATGTCGGCGAGCCGATCGTTGCGCGCATGGCTCTTCTCGTGCAGCGCGGCACGGCAGCCCTCGATGAAACCGGCGGCGTCGTCGGCGATCCGCACGACATCGCTGAACATCGACTTCACATCGGTGATCCCAGTCGAGACGATCGGCTTGCCGGCAGCCATGTACTCGAGCGTCTTGGTCGGGCTGATGAAGCGCGTCGCCTCATTCAGTGCAAACGGCATCAGGCAGACATCCCAGCCGGCCACCAGTTGCGGCAGCAGCTCATAGGGCTGCTGGCCGAGCCAGTGGATGTTGGCGCGCTGCGGCAACCCGGCCGGATCGATCTTGACGACCGGGCCGACCATCACGATCTGCCATGACGGATCGGCGTCGGCCAGCTCGGCGATCAACCCGATGTCGATGCGCTCGTCGATCACGCCGAAGAAGCCGAGACGCGGACCGGCGATCGCACCTTGCAGCGCGGCGGCGCGCCGCATCGGCTCGACACGGGTGACAGCGACCGCATTCGCATAGTGGTCGCCGTCGACCGCGCTCGGCAGGCACATCACGTTCGGATGCAGCAGGCGCTTCGATTCGTAGAGGCTCGGTCCGCCGGTCAGCACCAGGTCCGCGCTCTTCAGCAGCGCGGTCTCGCGCTGACGCATCTGGCGCGGCGCGTTCTTGAACGCCGACAGCTCGTCCATGCAGTCGTAGACGACCGCCCGAGGTTCGAGGTCGGTCAGCAGCGGCAGCGCCATCGGCGTGTAGAACCAGACGAAGTAATCGTCGATGCCGCGAGCCGCGAGGTAGTCGGCCAGCAGCGGCTTCAACACCGGGAGCTGGTCGTCATGGAAACCGTCGGCATCGATCGGCGTGTGCGGCCGCAGGACCTCGACGCCAGCGAGCGGCGTCGTGCACTCGAGCGTCGGCGGGCCTTCGGCGCGCAGCGGCTCCTCGATGAAGATCACCGGGTAATGGCGCGCAAGTCGCGACAGCAGGTGCTGCGGCCGCTGGAACACGAAGTTCCAGCGCAGATGCGAGAAGACGATCAGATGGGTCATGGAAGTTCCGGGTGCAGACCGGATAGGAACGCGCTGCCGGAGCTTCCGGGCAAGGCGCGCTGAGACAGGGCCACCCACACCGTGAAGGTGGGTGGGTTGAAAGCGTCGAAACTCGCGAGAGGCGCAGCGGCACGCAGGGTTGTGAAGCGATGGCCGATCGGACCGCCGACCGGTGCGACACGAGGTGGCGGCGCCATCGTCGACATCACGGCACAAGGACCGAGGCGACGCGGCGGCAGGGGGTCATGGCAGTTCCGAACAGGGGCGGGATCGAACGCGGTGAGGTCAGCGGTGGCTAGATAACGTTGGCAATCGGCGTGCCCTTGCGAACGAGCGATGCCGGACGAGCGTTCGCGACGCAATGCCGGTCCGCCGCGTTCATGGTGACGCGCCGCGCCGGCGGGTATTTCTTGCTGCAAGCGCTTCGTGTATGGTGCCGGCCATGCCAGTGATCCTGCAGCGCGCAGGCGCCTCTGCCGGGTGGCTCACGGCCCTCGTCGGGCTTGCGCTGGCCGGATGCGCATCGGCGCCGCCCCACCTCGGTGGTGTGCCGGCAACGCGAAGCCCCGGCTCCAGTGATCCAAGCCGCGATGGACCCGAGGCGTCGCCGCCGAGCGGACTCGATCGCGTGCCGGATGCCGCGCCGAAGGTCGAGTCCATTCGGTCGGGCGGCCCGAACAAGCCCTACGAGATCTTCGGCCGCGAGTACGTGCCGTTCACGCAGGACCGGGCCTTTCGCGAGCGCGGCCTGGCCTCGTGGTACGGCCGCAAGTTTCAGGGCCGGCCGACCGCGAGCGGCGAGATCTACGACATGTACGCGATGACGGCCGCGCATCCGACGTTGCCGATCCCGAGCTACGCGCGGGTCCGCAATCCGGCCAACGGGCGCGAAATCGTCGTGCGTGTCAACGACCGCGGCCCGTTCCACCCGGGTCGCATCATCGACCTCAGTTACACGGCGGCGCTGAAGCTCGACTTGCTGCGCGGCGTTGCGCCGGTCGAGATCGAGCGGATCACGTACGAGGAGATCCGCGCCGGCACCTGGCGCCGCGATCGCGGCGGAGACGCGGTTCAGCTCGCGGCACGCGAGCCGGCCGTGACGGTGCCGCTGGTTGCGGTCGCTGCGAACGACGCGGAACGGCGTGAACCGATCGCGGGTCCCGCGTCGTCGTCGTCCGCGACCACGGATGTCATGCCCATAACGGCGCCGTCGGAACGGACGCGAGCGCCGTCACCGCCGCCGTCGCCATCGGTCGACATGGGCGGCCCGGCCACCGTGGCCGTTCCGACCCTCGCTGCCGTCACAGCCGAGACCCCGGTCGCCGATGCTGCGCCGCGTGCCGCCGTCCTCGCGCCGATTGCCAACGGTCCGAACGCGCAGGCCTTCACCAAGCCGGCGCGCGGCTTCTGGGTCCAGCTCGGCGCGTTCCGCGAACGCGATGGCGCCGCCGCCTTGCAGCGCCGCGTCGGCGACGAGCTGGCCGGCCTCTCGCCGCTGCTCGCGGTCTTCAACGAAGCCGCGCTGTTCCGCCTGCAGGCGGGTCCGTACCCGAGCCGGGACGACGCGCGCGGCGCGGCCGAGAGCATCCGCTCTGCGCTCCAGCTGGTCACGGTGATCGTCGAAAGGCGCTGACCGGATCGACCGATCGCGCGCGCTGCATGGACTACTCGACCGGCAAGCTCGCCTTCATCGGCATCCTCGCGGTCGTCCTCACGGCGCTTGGATCATGGTTGCTCGCGTGGCGGTACCGGCTCGCGATGCGGCGGTTGATGAGCGCGCCGGTCGGAGTTTCGCGTGCGCCAGTCATGGTCGCTGTTCCGCGCGCCGGTATTGCGGAGGCCAAAGCCGCGGGCCTCGACGGCGCCAGCTCTCCGCGCGCGGCCCTGGACTTCGCCGACAACCGCCGTGCCGGCTGGCAGCTGACGATCGCGCTGGTCGTGTTGTCGATGTTGATCGCGCTCAGCGCCGCGGTGCTGCAGAACCGCGTGCTCGTGCCCGACGAGCCGCTGTCGTGGAAGCGGGTCGCGGTCCTCACGGTCGTCCACCTGTGGCCGGCGATCCCGGCGCTCGGCGTGGTCTGGCGCTGGTCGCGCGGGCGCATCGCGGTGCTGCTCGGGATGTGGTTCCTGCTCTGCTTCGCGATCATCCAGTGGCGCTCGGTGGAATCGATGCCGCTGCAGTCGCTGGCCTACCTCGGCCTCGAGATCGGCCCGCCAGCGTTGCTGATCGCGCTGCTGCTGCTCGGCGATGCGACCCGTGCGATCGCGCCCTGGCTGCTGCCGCCGCTGATCGGCTTTGTCTGGGCCTCGATTGCGGGCATCGACGTGCTGTGGCTGTTGGTCGAGCGCCGCTCGCCGTGGCTGATGGGCCTGCCGGCATGGCTCGGCGCGCACACCGTGATGAGTGCGTTCACCGTGCTGCCCTGGCTGATCGCCTGGTGGCCGTTGAAGGCGGTCGGCCGCGCGCTGGCCCGCGCCTATGCGCGCAAGCACCTGTCCGAGCTGAGCGTTCTGTTCGGCACCGCGTGGGCGGTCTCGCTGTTCTGGCAGGCGCTGTCGGCGGCGAGCAGTCTTGGCGCCGGCGGTACCGTGATGCTGTTGCCGCTGCTCTGGCTGCCGCTCGCGCTGCTAGTCGGCCGCCAGTGGTATCGGCGTGGCGCGCGTGCGCCGACGTTGCTGGTGCTGCGCGTGTTCCGCCGCGACGCCGAGGTCCAGGCGCTGTTCGACACCGTCATCGAACGCTGGCGCCTGACCGGCAACACGGTGCTGATCGCCGGCACCGACCTGGCCGATCGCACGCTCGATGCCGATGACATCTTCACGTTCATCGATGGCCGGCTCGCCGAGCGCTTCATCCGCGACCCGGCCGAAGTCGACGCCCGCATCGCGGCGTTCGATCTCGAGCGCGATTCCGACGGCCGCTATCGCATCAACGAGTGCTACTGCCACGACACGACGTGGCAGGTGGCGCTCGATGCGCTGGTGCGCCGCAGCGATGTGGTACTGATGGACCTGCGCGGCTTTCAGGCCCACAACGCCGGCTGTCTGCACGAGCTCGCGGTGCTGTCGCGGCAGAGCGGCCTGCAGCGCGTGGTGGTGCTCGCCGATGCGGTGAGCGATCGCGCCGCCGCGGCGAGCGCCGTGGCGGGTGCGGCGCCGGACCGCTTCGTGTGGCTCGATGCGAGCCGCATCGGTGCGCGCCTCATTGCCGAGGTGCTGCAGCAGCTCTTCATGCCGCGAACGGCCGCGGCGCCGTCGAGCATGCAACCGGCCGGCGTGCGATGAGCGAAGCCGCGCCGTTCGTCGATCCGCGCCGCGTCGTGCTGTTCTCCGGCCATCGCGTCGATCCGGCCGGCCGCATGCCGCCGCGCTTTCCGGACGACAAGGCGGATCACGCCGGCGCGCTGATCGATCGCGCGCTGCGCGATCTCGACATCGGGCCGGGCGACCTCGCGTTGACCCAAGGCAGCTCGGGTGGCGACCTGCTGTTCGCCGAGGCGGCGGCGCGGCGCGGCGCGCATCTGCGCCTGATGCAGCCGGCGCCCGAACCGCGCTTCATCGAGGAGTCGGTGCGCACGTCGGCGAACGGCGATGCGTGGGTGCGGCGTTACCTCGCGTTGCGCGCGCAGCTGCCGGAGCCGCCACTGGAACTGCCCGCGGCATCGGACGCGTCGCGGGCCGATCGCTTCGAGCGCTGCAACCACTGGCTGCTCGACACCGCACTCGGCTGGGGGCCGGAGCGGATGCGCTTCGTCTGCCTGTGGGACGGCAGCCCGAGCGCGCGGCCCGGCGGCACCGCGCAGATGGTCGAGGATGTCCGTCGCCTCGGCGTGCCGATCACATGGCTGGACGTGCGTGAACTGTGAGGACACACTGCGCGGCGGCGACCGGCCGCGCGCTCGAAGCGATGCGCATCGAGGCGTTGAGAGTCGAGGACATCGAGGAGGAAACGGGATCATGAGCCGAGCGAAATCTGCTGCGAAGGAAGACAAGGCGAACGCCGCCGCGAGCGTGGTGAAACCGAAGGCGCTGTCCCTGCACATCGGGCTCAATAGCGTCAGCGCGAGCGCGTACGGCGGCTGGACCGGGCCGCTGGCGGCGTGCGAGTTCGATGCCAACGACATGACGGCGATCGCCAAGTCGAAAGGCATGCGGCCGACCGTGCTGCTGACGAAGAAGGCGACGCGCCAGGCCGTGCTCGCTGCGATGCGCGCTGCCGCAAGGGCGCTGAAGGCCGGTGACCTGTTCTTCCTGACCTACTCGGGGCACGGCGGGCAGGTGCCCGACGTGACCGGCGAAGAGCCCGACAAGAAGGACGAGACCTGGTGCCTCCACGACGGCCAGCTGATCGACGACGAGCTGTACTTCGAGCTGTCGCGCTTCGGCGCGGGCGTGCGCATCCTCGTCTTCTCCGACAGCTGCCACAGCGGCACGGTGACCCGCGACGCGCGCCTCGTGCCGACGACGACGCCGGCGCAGCGGCCCAAGCTGATGCCCGAGGCGGTCGCGATGCGGACCTACCGCGAGCACCAGGCCTTCTACGACAAGCTGCAGCGCGATGTGGCCGCTTCGGCGGGCGGCCGCATCGTCGATCCCGACATCGCGCTCGCGAACGTCACGGTGAGCGGCCGCCTGACCGGTGTCGTCGACCAATTCAAGGCCGCCTGCATCCTCGTCTCGGGTTGCCAGGACAACCAGACCTCGATGGACGGTGACCACAACGGCGCCTTCACCGAGCAACTGCTGCACATCTGGAACGACGGCAAGTTCAGCGGCAACTACGCGAGCTTCTATGCGCGGGTGAAGGCGCGCCTGCCGCCGACTCAGTCGCCGAACTTGTTCACGCTCGGCAGCGCTGGCACGTTCCTGGCGCAACAGCCGTTCACGGTTTGAGCGGCGTGCGCTGGCGCTGCCGGCGTCACGTCTGTTTGTCCTTCACTTCACGCCTCGCGCGAGCGCCATGAGCGAACCGAAGCTTCCGTTGACCTTGCGCGCCACCGAGCTCGGGCCCGCCGTTCCGCCGCGCACGCGCGAGGTCGCGATCACCGGCATGCCGCGCCGGATCCGCCTCGGCGCGCCGCGTGATGCCGGAGCAGCGGCGCTGCCGGTCACTGCCGCTGCCGACGACGTCGTGCGCGTCGAATACGAGAACGGCCTCGCGCTCTGGATGCGCGCCGACGACCTGCTGAAGGAGCGCGGCGAGCGCATCGTCGGACGCGGCGCGGCGGGCGCCGAGTGGATCGTCGATCCGTCGCCGCGGCCCGGTCTGCGCCAGCGCAGCACGGCCGATCGCGGCGTCGTCGGCATCGGCATCAAGGTGCTCGAGATCTTCGGCGTCGACCTGAAGAAGAAGTCGGCCGCGCTGCTGTCGCGCGCCTTCGAGGAGCGCCAGCTGAAGGGCCATGTGCCCGGCCTCTACCGCGTGCCGTTCGATGCCGGCGGTGCGCAGGTCGCGGTCGATGCGACGGCGACGCCGCTGCCGGCCGACCGCCCGATCCTGCTGTTCCTGCACGGCACGATGTCGAGCGTGATGGGCAGCTTCGGCGACCTCTGGTCGACGACCGGCGAGGACGGCGGCCGGGCTGCGCTGCAGGCCCGCGAGGCCCTGCGCGCGCGCTACGGCGCCGACGTCTATGCGTTCGAGCACCGCACGCTGACCGAGAGCCCGATCCAGAACGCGCTCGATTTGGTCGGCCAGTTTTCGGACGGCGCGCAAGTCGACCTGGTCTCGCATTCGCGCGGCGGTCTGGTCGGCGAGCTGCTGTGCCTGGCTGATCGAGATCGGCGCGACGACCCGCTCGGCGAGGCGGCGCTCGGCGCGCTGTTCGCCGCCGATCGCACGGTCGCAACGCAGCTCGGCCTCGGGGCGCTCGACGGCGCCGCGGCGACTGCACGCGACAAGGCCTATGCGGACGACCGCGCGCGGCTCGCGAAGCTCGTCAAGCTGCTCGATGCGAAGCGCATCAAGGTGCGTCGCTTCGTCCGCGTCGCCTGCCCGGCGCGGGGCACCACGCTGACCTCGGGACGGCTCGACCGCTGGCTCAGCGTCATCAACCTGCTGACCGGCAACGGCCTGATTGCCGATGCCGCCGACTTCCTGCTCGCCGTCGTCAAGGAGCGCACCGACCCGCGCACCCTGCCGGGTCTCGAAGCGATGATGCCGGGTTCGGCGCTGACGCGACTGCTGCAGCACCCGGCGCTCGTGACGAGCGCCGACCTCAGCGTGATCTCGGGCGACGTCGAGGGCCAGGGCGTCTGGGCGCAGCTGAAGCTGCTCGCGGTCGACTGGTTCTACGGCAGCGACCACGACCTCGTCGTCAACACCGGCTCGATGTTTGGCGGCATCCGCCGGCCCCCCGGCGGCGCGCGCTTCCTGCGCGACCAGGGCGAGCGCGTCACCCACTTCAACTACTTCGCGAACGCCAAGTCGGTCGGCTGGCTCGTCAACGGCCTGCTGCGCGAGGACGGCCAGAACGCCGGCTACACGCCGCTCGCCGAAGCCAAGACCGAGGAGCCGCGCTGGCGCTCGGCGGTGCGGCAGAGCCGCGCCGGCACGCCGCGCCCGCTCGCGATCGTCGTGCCGGGCACAATGGGCAGCGCGCTCGCAGTGAACGGCAGGCCGGTCTGGCTCGCGTACGGCGCGCTGCTGCGCGGCGGCCTCGCCGACATTGGCTGGGGTGCTGCCGACGTCGAGGTCGGCGACATCCTCGACGACTTCTACGGCCCGCTCCTCGAGCACCTCGCGCGCACGCACCGCGTCGAGGTCTTCGCGTACGACTGGCGCCGCTCGGTCGTCGATGCGGGCAAACACTTGGCCGAGCGTCTCGAGGCGTTGCTGCCCGAAGCCGAGCGGACCGGGCAGCCGGTCCACATCGTCGCCCATTCGATGGGCGGACTGGTTGCGCGCGCAATGATCGGCGACGGCGCAGCGGGCGCACAGGCCTGGCGGCGCGTCACTGCGCTTCAAGGCAGCCGGCTGTTGATGCTCGGCACGCCGAACCGCGGCTCGCACGAGGCGGTGCGCTGGCTGACCGGCTCGAATCCGACCGAGGCCAAGCTCGCGCTGCTCGACTTCGCGCATGGTGTCGACGAGATCATCGACATCGTCCGGCGCTTCCCCGGCATGGTCGAGCTGTTGCCGTTCGACGATCCGGCGCGCTTCGCGCAGGCCGCGCCTTGGAAGAAGCTGCGCGACGAAGTCGGCGCCAAGTGGCCGCTGGTCGACGACGCGCAGCTGCGTGCCGCCGCGGCGACCTGGACGCTGCTGAAAGGTGCCGCGGTCGATTCGCAGCACATGGTCTATGTGGCCGGCTGCCAGCGCGCGACCATCGTCGACCACCGCGTCGCGGTCGAGGAGTTCGAGTACCGGAGCCCTCGCAAGCGCCTCGAGTTCATAGCGACGGCGGAAGGCGACGGCACTGTGACCTGGGCCTCCGGCCGCCTCGCCGGCGTGCCGATGTTCTACGCGCCGGACACCGCGCACGACGAGCTGTGCAGCAACGCGGCAGACCGCCGCATCTTCCGCGGCTATGTCGAGCTGCTCACGACCGGCAAGACCGACCAGCTCTCGAGCGCGCCGCCGGTCGTGAGCCGCGCGGCGGGCGGCGAACCGGCGCGCTTCGTGATGCCGCCGCTGCCGGTGACCGACGACATTCCCGACGAGCGCGCGGCGCGGCAACTGAGCTTCAGCGGCGCGGTGCCGCTGCTGCGCTGGGTCGATGCGCCGGTCTCGTCGGTCATCGAGGTCAGCCTGCGCCATGGCGACCTGGCCTATGCGCGCCACGCGGTGCTGGTCGGCCACTACCTCGGCGACACCATCGTCAGCGCCGAGGCGGCGCTCGACCAGCGCCTGCGCGGCGCGCTGACGCGGCGCCGCGACCTCGGCCTCTATCCGGGCGCGAGCGGGAGCTATGCGGTGTTCTTCAACGAGGAGGCGAACGGCAAGCCGGTCGGCGCGCTGGTCGTCGGCCTCGGCGAGGTCGGCTCCTTGTCGCCGGGCCAGCTCGAGTCCGGCGTGCGCGATGCGCTGCTCGACTACGCGCTGCGCGTGCTGAACCGGCCCGACCTGCCTCCGCCCGAGAACCCGCAGCCGATGGGCGGGCCGCGGCGCGCGCGGGCCAGCTGCCTGCTGGTCGGCACCGGCGCCGGTGCGATGCGGATCCGCGATTCGATCGAGGCGATGCTGCGCGGTGCGCTCGCGGCCAATCGCAAGCTCGAGGCGGCCGAGCTCGACCAGCAGGTGCTGATCGACCGGATCGAGATCCTCGAGGTCTACGAGGACGTCGCGCTCAGCGCGGCGCGCGAGCTTGCCGCGGTGCTCGACAGCGCAGTGCTCGGCGCCTCGCTGCATTGGAGCCGGCGCTGCATCGAGGAGGGCGAGGGCCGGCGCCGGCGGCGCCGCTTCGGCACCGACGTGTCGTGGTGGCAGCGCCTCGAGATCGTGCTCGACGCGCACGGCGACCGCCTGCGCTTCATCGCGACGACCGACCGCGCGCGCGCCGAGGAGTCGCTCGCCGCAGGCCAGCTGCGCCTGGCCGAATCGTTCATCGCGCAGGCCTGCGGCAGCGCGGTCAGCAACGCCGACGTCGCGAAGACGCTGTTCGAGATGCTGCTGCCGAACCGGCTGAAGGAGAGCTCGCCCGACCAGCGCGACCTCGTGCTGCTGCTCGACGAGCATTCGGCGCGCTTCCCGTGGGAGATGCTCGAAGACCGCTGGAGCCACACCGGCCGTCCGCCGGCGGTCGCGGGCGGTCTGTTGCGCCAGCTCAAGACGACCGAGTTCCGCGTGCCGGCGGCGCATGCCTACGAAAACACCGCGTTCGTCGTCGGCAACCCGAACCTCGACGGCTGGGAGGTCTTCGCCGACCTGTCCGGCGCGCGTCACGAGGCCGAGCTGGTCGGCAGCGTGCTCGACGAAAAGGGCTGGTCGACCTTGCGCTCGATCGACGAGAAGTCCGAGAGCATCCTCGGCGGCCTCCACGCGAAGCCGTGGCGCCTGCTGCACCTGGCCGGCCACGGTGCGCACGAGTTCGAGATCGCGGGTGAACCGATGCCGGTCGCCTCGGCGATTTCCGACAGCGCCGCGACGCCGGCTGCGCCGAGCGCGTTGTCCGGCATGGTGATCGGCCGCAACACCTTCCTGACGCCGGGCGACGTCGAGCAGATGCGCTACGTGCCCGAGCTCGTCTTCATCAACTGCTGCTACCTCGGGAAGACGCAAGGGCGCGATGCGACGCGCTACAACGCGCTCGCTGCGAACCTCGGCGTGCAGTTCATCCGGATGGGCGTAAAGGCGGTGATCGCCGCCGGCTGGGCGGTCGACGACGGCGCCGCGCTGACATTTGCCGAGACGTTCTACCGGCGCTTGCTGGCCGGCGACAACTTCGGCGATGCGGTTCACGTCGCGCGCGAAGCCGCGTGGTCGGGCCACCCCGGCGCGAACACGTGGGGCGCCTACCAGTGCTACGGCGATCCCGGCTACCGGCTGCAGCGCGAGTCGCCGCCTGAGACGGCGACCGCGCTGCCCGACTACTTCTCACCCGGCGAGCTGGTCACCGACCTGCGCAATCTCGCCGAGTCGACCCGCATGACCTCGAACGAGCGCGGCGACGAGCAGGTCGTCGTCAAGCGGCTGCGCGCGCAGATCGAGAGGCTGCTGCAGCGCATCCCCTCAGAGCGGCGCGAGGACGGTTGCGACGGCTGGCTCGAGCGGGCCGATGTCGCCGCGGCGCTCGGCTTCGCGTACGGCGAGGGCCGGCAGTTTGCCGATGCAGTGCTGTGGCTCAACAAGGCGCTCGGCGCGGCGGTCGGCGACTGCCCGATCCGCGCCGCCGAACAGTGCGCGAACTTCGAAGTGCGGCTCGCCGCGCAGGAATGGGCCGCATTGCAGCGTCAGCCGGCGCGCGGCGGACGCCGCCGTCCGGTGGCGCCCGAGGTTCAGCAGCGCATTGCCGCGCGCATCGAGGCCGGCCTGCGCGAGCTCGAATCGATCAACGCGCGCGCGCCGACACCTGATCGGCTCGGCTTGCTCGGCAGCGCGTGCAAGCGGCTGACCTGGGTGCAGACCGAGCGCCCGGCACGAGTCGCTGCGCTGCTCAAGATGGCGGGGTACTACCGCACCGCGTATGACCTCGGTGGGCAGATCGACAGCTACGCGTTCAATAACTGGGCCATCGCCTGTCTGCTGCTGGCGCACGAGGAGCCGGCCTACGAGCGCGGCCACTGGCGGCCGGCGCTGATCGAGATGTGCACGCGCCAGAACGAGACCACCCTGGTCCTCGGCGAGGACGACCCGAGCCTGTGGCGCAGCACCGGGCCGGCCGACATCGAGGTCGTCCTGCTGCTGCTGGCGGCCGACGACGCGGAACATTGCCACATGCATGCGGAGCGTGCTGCCGAGCTGTACCGGGCTGCGTTCGAGCGCGGCGCGAGCCTGCGCGAGATCGCGTCGATCCAGGAGCACACCGACTTTTTGCTCGCGCTGACCCGCGATTGGCCGCCGCAGGTCGGCGCGGCGCTCGAGCTGATTCGGGCGTCGCTGTAGGGCGCGGGTTCAGCGCCCGCCCGTCACGTCGATGACGGCGCCGGTCGTGTAGCTCGACGCGTCGGAAAGCAGCCAGACGATCGCCTCGGCAACCTCTTCGGCGCTGCCGGCGCGCTGCATCGGCACGAGCGGCGCCATCTCGCGCGCCCGATCCGGCTGTCCGCCCGAGGCATGGATGTCGGTCTCGATGATGCCGGGCCGGACTGCGTTGACGCGAATGCCTTCAGTCGCCACTTCCTTCGCAAGACCGAGCGTGAAGACGTCGATCCCGCCCTTCGCGGCCGCGTAGTCGACGTACTGGCCGGGCGCACCAAGCCGCGCTGCGGCCGACGACAGGTTGACGATCGCGCCGCCGGGTCCGCCGTGCTTCGTCGACAACCGCTTGACCGCCTCGCGCGCGCACACGAACGAGCCGATCACGTTGATCGCGAACATGCGCTCGAGGCGCTGCACGGCCATCGTGTCGACGCGGCCGGGTACGTCGATCACGCCGGCGTTGTTGACGAGCGCGCCGAGCGGCGCCATCTCGGCATCGATCGCCGCAAACATTTTCAGCACCTGCGCTTCGTCGGCGACGTCGGCCAGAAAGGCGCGGGCCTGACCGCCGGTCGCAAGGATGCGGTCGACGATGCGCTCGGCGGCGTCACGGTCGCGCGCGTAGTTGACGGCGACGGCCCAGCCCTCCTGCGCGCACTTCCACGCAGTGGCCGCACCGATGCCGCGGCTGCCGCCGGTGACCAGCACCGTGCGCAACCCAGCCGTCTCATTCGTCATCGTCTTCATCCTTGGACGCGCCGATCTCCTCGGCGCTCGGTGCTTCCTTCGCCTTCTTGTCGAGCAGCGCGCGCAGCGGCGCCAACTCGGCGATGAAGCGGTCGGTCGCGAGCGGCTGGGCCAGGCGCAGCTTGGGCGGGAACAGGTGGCTCATGTAGAGCTCCTCGCCGACCCGGCTGGTCCGCTGCACGTTGAACCAGAGGGTCAGCGCGATGCCGACCACCGCACCGATCGCGACCACCCAGCGCAGCAGCTTCGGGCGTGCCGGCTCGACCGCGAGCAGGTGAAAGTAGAGCGCGGTCGCGCCGACCGCATACGTCGCGATGAAGCTGAAGTCGGTCAGCCACGGCCATGACAGCGAGAACGCGAGCAGCCCGGGGATCGCGCTGAGCGCCAGCAAGGTCAGGCCGGCGACCATGAAGACGCGCAGATGCCAGCTGAAATGGCTCTGCCGCGTGATCGTCTTCGAGAGCAGCGCCCAGGCGCCGCACCAGATTGCGGTCGCGCTCAGCGCCGCCAGCAGCGCGTAGCCAGCGAGGCGGCTGAAGGTGTCGGGGTCGCTGTCGAGGTAGCTGTTGAAGGCGATGCCGCCGAGCAGCACCAGCCCGATGGCAAGGCTCGGCAGGATGCGTGAGTCTTGCACCGCGATGCCGGCCAGCGGCATCTCAGCGGCCACCGGCGCGTCGGCGAGGCGCAGGCGCAGCCGCGAGCGACCGGCGACGAGGTCGACCGATGCGGCATCGCGCGGCAACAGGCTGCGGGCACCGGCGGCGATGCGGTGCGGGCCGATCGAAACGCCGTTGACCGTGTCGCCGACCTCGAGTGCCAGCCCGCCCTGCTCGTCTTGCGTCAACGTGAAGTGATGCGGCGCGACGTGCGGATCGGTCAGCACGACATCGTTGTCGAGCGCGCGGCCGATCCGCGCGGGCCAGCCTTGCACGGTCCAGACCTGGCGCACATGGCCGTCGCGATCGATCACTTCGAGCAGCGCCCGGGTCGCCCGGCGCCGCGTCGCGCGCTGGGCGGCCGGTTCGTGGTGGGACTCGGCGTTTCGCTCGCTGTCGAAGCTTCGCGGATGCGGCGCGACGGCGGCGCCATCCGCATCGTCCGGCCGGTCGCCCGGGAGACCTACTGCTTCGCCCATCCGTAGGCCTCGATGTAGTGGCGGCTCAGACGCTGCGCGTTCTCGAAGCTGAATCCCTCGGCGTCGAGGCGGCCCTGCACGCCGGCCTGGGACTGATCGAGCGTCGCGACCAGCACGGTCAGGTCGTACAGCTGGGGCAGCTTCTTGTAGGCGCGCATGCAGATCACCGCGCGCAGCGGCAGCCCGGCGCGGTCGACGAAGTCCTCGTGGCACTGCGGCTTGGTCTGATATTCGGCGGCCAGCCGCACGAAGCGCTCGTTGCGAAAGCTCTGCGAGTAACGCGCCGCGAAGCGCAGCGCGCCGAGCCGCGAGCCGTCATAGCTCTCGTGGCGCAGCGCGATCGTTCCGATCGAGAAGTCGCCGGCGAAGATGCGAGTGTCCATCGCGCAGTCCGACCGCTCGACGTCGAGGCCGCCGGTGCGCGACGGCTCGCTCGAGCCCCAGCAGCGCATGAACACATCCGGCGGGACCGGCACGCGGTAGCGTGGATGCGTCGCGGTCTTCCAGCCCTGTTCGATGAAGCGGTCGGCGAGGGCATTCTGGTGCGCCATCAGCTGCGTCGTCAGCACGTCGTAGGCAGCGGTCGTCAGCGGCGCAGCGGCGCGACCGCCGGCCAGCAGCTTGACCGCATAGGCGGCCGGCACCAGAAAGCTGACCTGCTCGCCGTCGACGCGGCGCGCGACGTTGATGCCGACGACGCGACCTTCCTGGTCGAGCGCGGGTCCGCCGCTCATCCCGGCGCTCAGCGCGCCGCCGAAGAAGATCTGCGGATAGAAGCCGCGCCGGACCACGCCGTTATAGGTGCCTTCGGCGACCGCGAAGCCGACGTCGAGCGGGTTACCGAGCGAATAGATGCGCTCGCCCTGCGACAGCGGCCGTGCCTCAGGGCGGAACGGCAGCACGTCGAAGCTGCGGCCTGCCGCGTCGGCCGCCTTCAGCAGCGCGAGGTCGTGCAGCACGTCGAGTTGCAAGATCTGCAGCGGGGCCTCGCGCCCGTCGGCCGTCACGTAGACGAGGTCGTGGTAATCCGGCTTCAGCGCAGCCTGGCTGACGACGTGGAAGTTGGTGACGATGTGGCCTTCGGCCGAAACGAAGAAGCCGGAGCCGACCGAGGTCTGGCTGCCGCGGCCCTTCAGCACGGTGCGGATCTGGACCAGCTGAGTCCGCGCCTGCTCGTAGACCTTGCGCGCCGAAAACGAGACCGGGGCCGAGGCCGCATCGGCGACCGCTGCCGCTTCGCTCGGCGCCGGTCGGGCGGGCGCGGCCGGCTGGGCCGCTACCGCGGTGCAAGCGAGGGCCAGCACAGAGACGGCCACTGCGCACCGATGGACGAGCTTCATCGCGAAGATTCTACGGTTCACCCCCTTGCACCCGCGGTTCGAACGGTCTCCGTTCAGGGAAATTCGAGCGCAGTCCGCGCTGCTACAGTGAGCGCCGCCGCGGCGGCCTGCCGTCGATTCCACCAGGAGACATCCCCCATGCAACGCCGTTCCCTGATCCGCGCTGCGCTTGCCGGCTCCGCCGCGCTCGGTCTGCCTGCCGTCTTGCGGGCGCAGGCGCTCGAGAAGCCGAAGATCGCCATCGCGGTCGGCGGCAAGAACCTGCTCTATTACCTGCCGCTGTCCATCGCCGAGAGCCTCGGCTACTTCAAGGCCGAGGGCCTCGACGTCACGATCTCCGACTTCGCCGGCGGCTCGCGGGCGCTGCAGGCGGTCGTCGGCGGCAGCGCCGACGTGGTCTCGGGCGCCTTCGAGCACACACTCAACATGCAGGTCAAGGGCCAGCGCCTGCGCGCCTTCGCGCTGCAGGGCCGGGCGCCGCAGATCGTGCTCGGCGTCAACCCGAAGACGATGCCCAACTTCAAGTCGGTCGCCGAGCTGAAGGGCAAGAAGATCGGCGTGACCGCGCCCGGCTCGAGCACCAACATCGTCGCGAATTTCGTGCTCGCCAAAGTCGGCGTCAAGCCGAACGAGGTCTCGATCATCGGCGTCGGCGCCGGCAGCGGCGCAGTCGCCGCGATGCGCTCCGGGCAGATCGACGCGATCAGCAACCTCGACCCGGTGATTACGCTGCTGCAGCGCTCCGGCGACCTGAAGGTCGTCACCGACACCCGCGTCGTCGCCGATGCCGACAAGCTGTTCGGCGGGCCGATGCCGGCCGGCTGCCTGTACGCGCCGGAGACGCTGATCCAGCGCAACCCGAACACGATCCAGGCGCTGACCAATGCGCTGGTCCGCGCCGACAAGTGGATCCAGGCGGCAGGGCCGTCGGACATCGTGAAGGCGGTGCCCGAGAGCTACCTGCTCGGCGATCGCGCGGTTTACATCGACGCCTTCCTCGCCGCCAAAGGCGCGCTGTCGGTCGACGGCATGTTTCCCGAGGCAGGGCCGGAGACCGCGCGGCGCGCACTGGCCAGCATCGACCCGGAGATCGCCGCCGCGAAGATGGACCTCGCGGCGGTCTACACGAACGAGTTCGTCAGGAAGGCGAACGCAAAGTTCGCGAAGGGCTGACGAGGCCGCGCCGCCGCCCAGGGCGCTAGGCCGGTGCGGCAGCGAGCATCAGCGCCGCGGCTCCGCAAAGCGCGACCGCGATCGCGATGACGACAGGGATCGCAGTGCGATGCCGCATCATGGCTTCGTCGGGTGCTCCTCGAAGCTGACCTTCTTGGTGCCAAAGTAGCTCGTGGGAAACGCCTACGCGAGTCGCGACGGCTTTGGCGGTTTCCGACGGTAACGCGGGGCCGACGTGCGCTGGAGCGACGCGATGCGGCCGTTCGCCATCGCGGGTGCGTCCGACTATTGGGTTGCAGCGACGTACTCGGTGACCGCTGCTGCCTACACGGCGGACTACAACGAGGTCAAGTCGCTCGGCCCCGCCGTGGGCTCGACGCGCACGGCCGACCAGTCGGAGCCCGGCCGCTTCTGGCTTGAGAGCACCGTCGACGCGTGGCTCCGGTTCGCGGTGCAGGTCGTGGCGCAGGCGCGGCATGACGGGTTGGCCCATGCGCGCGCTGGCGCTGATCGCGGTCTCGCAGATGGATGCGTACACCGGCTGCATCGAATCGAAATACTTCTGTCCCCTTTGGCGACCGATCATGGCGATCCGTCTCGGCGACAGCGACGGCAATCCGGCGACGGGCGGAGACCCCGCCTGGGTTTCGTTGCGCGCCTCGGCAAAGCGCGGCGCGCGCAGCGGATGCGATCCTCCCAGGCCCTCCCGCCTCACATCGGGTCCGGCGCGAACATCCGTCGGCTGCGCGACGAACCCGAGGGGCGGCGATGAACGATCGTCCCCACTACACTCGGCGCGCTGCGCGGCCGGGTCGGCCGCTGCGACCAAGGAGACCCGCCTGGACCCCGTCAACACGCCGGCGCTCGCGCTGACGAACGTCGCCTGCACGTTCGTCTCGAAGGACGACCCCGGTCAGCGCTACACCGCGGTGCGCGACGTCTCGCTGACGGTCGGTGCCGGCGAGTTCGTCGCGGTCGTCGGGCCGACGGGTTGCGGCAAGAGCACGCTGCTGAACGTCGCTGCCGGCCTGCTAGAGCCGAGCGTCGGCGACGTTCATGTGTTCGGGCAGGCGCTCGCGGGCATCAACCGTCGCGCCGGCTACATGTTCCAGACCGAAAGCCTGATGCCGTGGCGCTCGGCTCGTCAGAACGTCGCGGCCGGACTCGAATTTCGCGGCGCGACCGATGCCGGCGCACAGGCCGACGAGTGGCTGAAGCGAGTCGGCCTCGGCGGCTTCGGCGACCGCTATCCGCACCAGTTGTCCGGCGGCATGAGGAAGCGCGTCAGCCTCGCGCAGACGCTGGTGCTCGATCCCGACATCATCCTGATGGACGAGCCGTTTTCGGCACTCGACATCCAGACCCGCCAGCTGATGGAGAACGAGGTGCTCGCGCTGTGGGCGGCCAAGCGCAAGGCGGTCCTCTTCATCACCCACGACCTCGACGAGGCGATCGCGCTCAGTGACCGCGTCGTC
>Ga0207648_10001413_pt1 | contig 26456 bp, 20 predicted proteins | sample KBSMisM32_FD_184310 | JGI IMG/M metagenome (GOLD analysis project Ga0207648, IMG submission 184310) | Miscanthus rhizosphere microbial communities from Kellogg Biological Station, Michigan, USA - KBS Miscanthus M3-2 (SPAdes) (version 2) | ecosystem: Host-associated > Plants > Roots >... | reverse complement strand
CACCGCTGAAGTTCCACGGCGGCCGCCGCCGCGAGCAAGGGCACTCCGGGAACCACCAGGCGCGGGCCCCATCCGTCCACGCCGTGCCACGCCCACCAGGGAGCGGCAAGCATCCACAAGGCGACCGTCGGCAGGACCAGCCCGGATACCGCAAGTCCGCCGCGGACATCCTCGCGGTACTTTCTCACCAGCCAGGTCACGGCGATGGCGGCAGCGGGAAAGTACAGGAGGAGTCCCTTGTTCGGACCGATGACGAGCCGCCACGCGCCATCGAAGAATGGATGCGTAAAGCTCTCGCCGCCGTAGCCCGCGAACGGCCGGCCGAAGCGCGTGAGCTCGAAATAGAGCCAGGCTGCCGCGACCGGCGCGAGCCCGGCGGTGAACGCCATGGCGATCGCCGGCACACGCCCCCGCTCGACGCGCACGAACGGCGTGAGGGCGAGCGGCGCGACCGCGGCGAGGCTGGACTTCGTCAGGATCGCGACGCCGACGCACACCCCCGCGAGGAACGACGGTACCCAAACGCGAGTGCGCGCGGGGAGGGTGGCGGCGCGCAGCGCGAACGCGAACGCCCCGGTGATGGCCAGCCCCTGCAGCGGCTCCGAGAGCTCCATCGCCGCGTAGACGCCGAACGGCGACGCCACCGTCGCGAGCACAAGCGCGGCTCGCGCGCCGCCGGCACCGCCGCCGAGATCGCGCGCGATGCGCGCCGCACACCACCCGCAGGCGAGGACGAACACGAACGGCGCCACCAGGAACACCCACTGCGAACTGCCGGGGCCACCGCTGGCTTCGATCGCCGGCGCGGACGCGGCCGCGGGGAGTTGAGCAAGACTCATCCCGAGGCCGTACCTCGAGACGCCGTCCCCGGCGGCTCTCGGCACGGTCAGGTCCCGCGCACGAGCCTGGCCGAGGCTGCCGGACTCGGAGATGGCGACCGCCGTGAAGATCATCTGGCGGCCGTCAGCGATCTGGCCGACGACCCCCGTATCGATGCTGACCCACAGGACGAGCCCGACCACGATCAGGATCGGCAACGTCCCCGCCGCACGCTTCACGGCGCCATCCTAGCAAACCGCTTTACAGAGGCGACCGTGTTCAAGAATCCGCACGCTGTTAATCCAAATTTTGGGATTCCACAGGATGAGCGGCGGGATAGTTGACGAAACGCCAATAAAGAGGGTTAATCAGAGGTTGCCGAGGGGCGGTACAGCGCGTGCTGTGGCTGGCCCATCCAGATTGTTGACGTGTGCGCGTCGCAGGGCAATCCGGGTTCGCTCTCATCAGGAGGAGGATGGTTTCATGCGGTTAAGAACGTTCGCAGCGTTGCTCGCGATCGTGCTGGTGGCCTGGCCGGTTGCGGCCCAGGAACAGCGTGGATCGATTGAAGGCGTCGTGAAGGACACGTCGGGTGCCGTGCTGCCCGGGGTCACGGTCGAAGCGAAGAGCGCCGGCGGCGGCGTGCTGTCCGCGGTCAGCGACGCCAGCGGCAACTACCGCTTCCCGTCGCTTCTGCCAGGCATCTATGAAGTGACGGCGAACCTGAGCGGCTTCAAGCCGGCGAAGGTCGGCGACATTGAAATCAAGCTCGGATCGATCAAGAAGGTTGACTTCGGGATGCAGCTCGCCGGCGTCACCGAGGCGGTGACGGTCACGGCGGAGTCGCCGATCGTCGACGTCAAGCAGAGCGGCCGCTCGACCAACATCCGGGCGGAGCAGGTCACGCTGCTGCCGCACAACCGCGACTTCACGTCGCTGGTCACGCAGGCGGCGGGCGCCAACAACGAGACGAAGTCCGCTGGCATCATGATCGACGGCGCGGCCGCCGCGGAAAACCGCTACGTCATCGACGGCATCGAGACGACCGACATCGTCGGCGGTCTCTCGGGCAAGAACCTGCTGGCCGATTTCGTCGAGGACGTCCAGGTCCGCTCGACCGGCTATTCGGCGGAGTTCGGCGGCGCGACCGGCGCCGTCATCAACGTTCAGACCAAGAGCGGGTCGAACGCTTTCCACGGCAACGCCGTGACCTTCTTCCAGGGATCGAGCACCACCGGCGCGAACAACCAGGCGCTGCGCGCGGTGTTCGGCGATCCGACCCGCGCCGAGTATCACGTGTTCCCGAAAGACGACGAGAAGCGCGTCGAGCCGGGCGGCCAGATCGGCGGCCCGATCCTGCAGAACAGGATGTGGTTCTTCGGCGCCTATCAGCCGGCGACCACGAATACCGACCGTCACGTCGACGCGGGCACGAGCGGCATCCCCACGGCGACGACGTCGGACACGCACCAGAAGGTGCAGATTCAGTACTTCACCGGCAACGTCACCAACCAGTTCGGCAACAAGCTCCGGACGCGGGTGGCGTACAACAACAGCTGGCAGAAGACGACGGGGCAGCTGGCGGCCACGAGCGGCGCGGATCCGCTCGGCACCGACTACAGCAAGGGCACCACGCGGCCGAACTGGGCGCTGTCGGGCACGGCTGACTACACGGTGACGTCGAACTTCCTGCTCGGCGCACGCGCGGGCCGCTACTTCGCCGACGCGCAGGACTTCAACGTCAACAACGCCGTGCGGTTCACGTTTGCCGACGGCACGACGAACATCGGCATGGCGGGCGTGCCGGGCAATCTGCAGCACCCGGCCGGGTACCAGAACATCGCGTCGAACAACGGCATCCTGCGGGATCAGCAGACGCGTAACTTCGCGCAGTTCGATGCGACCTACTACGCCCACCTGGCTGGAACCCATCAGCTCAAGGGCGGCGTACAGATCGACCATCGCGGCAACGACGTCATCAACGGCAACCTCCAGAACGTGCTCAATATCCGCTGGGGTACGAGCTTCGGCGGCGTCTCCGGGCCGTTCGGCTACTACGAAGTCGTCAGCACGGGACCGACGTCGTATCAGACCGGCTTCGCGACGGCGGGCAAGGTGAAGTCCAACGTCAACGGCATCTTCCTGCAGGATCAGTGGTCGGTGAACAACAAGCTCACCGTCAACGCCGGCATCCGCACGGAGAACGAAAACGTTCCGGCTTACAGCAACGCCGAGGGCGTTCCGGCGAACCCGATCGACTTCGGCTGGGGGGACAAGGTCGCGCCGCGCGCCGGCTTCGCCTACGACCTGAAGGGCGACGGACGTTCGAAGCTGTACGGCTCGTGGGGCCTGTTCTACGACATCTTCAAGCTGAACCTGCCGCGCGGCTCGTTCGGCGGCGACAAGTGGATCTCGTACTACTACACGCTCGACACGCCCAACTTCGAGTCGCTGCGCGATTCACCGCAGTGCCCGCCGACGTGCCCAGGCACCTTCATTCGGAGCATCGACTTCCGCAAGCCGTCGGTGCAGCCGGGTCTCGACGTCTCGCCTCCGGGCCAGATCCAGCCGATGCGCACGCAGGAGCTGTCGTTCGGGTTCGAGCATCAGCTGAGTAACGTAATGGCGGCCAGCGTCCGCTACGTGCACAAGCAGCTCGATCGCGCCATCGACGACATCGGCGACCAGGACACGGACGGCAACGAGGCGTACATCATCGCCAACCCCGGCGAAGGGCTGGTCACGCAGTTCGACATCTCCAGCGGCCAGAGCGTGTTCCTGCCTCAGGAGCCCGGCGGCGTCTTCCCGCCCAGCGCGCAACTGATCACCATGCCCACGGCGACGCGCGACTACAACAGCGTCGAGGGGGCGATCGAGAAGCGCTTCTCCAACAGCTGGTACCTCCGGACCAGCTACACGTGGAGCCGCGACGCCGGCAACTATTCGGGCCTGTCCTCGTCGGACGAGAACGGCCGCGACAACCCGAACAACTCGCGCGACTTCGACTATCCGTCGATGTCGTTCGACCAGACCGGCCATGTGCTCGACGGCGTCTTCGACACCGACCGCACGCACGTGATCAAGGTGAACGGGATCTACCAGTTCCACTGGGGAACCTCCGTCGGCGTCAACGAGTTCATGGCGAGCGGCACCCCGATCACGCGGCAGGTGCCGGTCGTCACCGGCAGCAACTATCCGATCCGTTACCTGGGCCGCAACAGCGAAGGGCGTACGCCGTTCCTGTCGCAGACGGATCTCTTCGTGCAGCACTCGTTCAGGATCATGGGTTCGAACAGCCTCCAGCTGAGCATGAACGTCCTCAACCTGTTCGACCAGCGCACGGTGATCAACCGCGTCTCGACGGTCCGCCGCAGCGGCGTGATCCCGAACGCGCCGGGCTACTACCAGGAAGCGGCCTTCTACGCCGGCCAGCTGGACTTCGATCAGCTGATTTCGAAGGCGGTCGCGGCAAACCTGATGACGCTCAACCCGCAATTCGGGATGGCCAACGCCTACCAGGCGCCCATCGTCGCGCGGTTCGGCGTGCGGTTCACGTTCTAACCGACGGCGGGTACAATGACGCCCCGCGGGCTCCGGCCCGCGGGGTTTTTCATTTGCGGAGGGGTCATGCGCACGGGTGTGTTCGCCACCGTCATGACGCTGGCGCTGGCGTCGACGCTGTCGGCGCAGGGCGCGAAGGACGTGAGCGCCGAGGCACAGCGAGCCAACAAGCACTACGCCCAGGGGTGGTCGGCGATGAAGGCGCAATTGTTTGACGACGCCGCGCGCGAATTCCAGAACGCGATCGACACGAGTCCGGCGTTCGCGCTCGCCTACTACTCGCTCGGGCGCGCCGAGATGGGCCGCAAGAACTTCGCGAAGGCGATCGACGCCTATACGAAGTGCCGCGAGATGTACACCGTGCCGAGCGGACGCCACTTCGCCAACCAGATGTCGGACAGGCAGCGCCTGAACGATCAGATCTTCGAGTATCAGAACGCGATCAACCAGGCCAACGCCCAGAACGCCGGCAAGAACAGCAACGCCCAGTCGCAGAGCCTCTACGTGCGCGATCTCCAGATGCGGATTCAGCGGCTCGAGCAGATCCGCGATCGCAACCTCAACGACGTGCTCGAAGACGTCCAGGTCCCCTACTTCGTGCCGATGGCGCTGGGCGCCGCGTACTTCCGCAGCGGCCAGTTCGAGGACGCCGAACGCGAGTACAAGGCCGCCATTGCCTCGAACGCCGCATCCGGCGAGACGCACAGCAACCTCGCCGTGCTCTATCTCGTGACCGGCCGCTTCGACGAGGCTGACAACGAAGTCAAAGCCGCGGAAAAAGTCGGCTTCCGCGTCAACGAAGAGTTGAAGGGCGACATCAGAAAGCACCGGGCCGGCGGCTAAACTCGGCCGCGCCTCGATCGCACGTCCGTTGCCTTGTGCGGTAAATTGATGAGCTTACCGCTCGCTCCAACGAGCCGTAAACCGCTTTCCAAAAAATCGGGAATCCTCAGCCACTGGTCCCAGGATGATTGACGAAAACCCCAAAGAGAGGGTTAATCGGTAGTTATCCAGGGACGGGTACGCCGCGTGCGTACGGATTCCGGTCGGCCCGCGGCTACTCCTTTTTTTGCGACTCCAATGCATCCCTCAGTCGCGGCATCCGGCAAACACATGGAGGTTGGATTCATGCGAGTGCGTAGCTTCGCGGCGCTTGTCGCGCTCTGTGTCTTCGCGACCGCGACCGCAGTGTTCGCCCAGACCACCGGGCGACTGATAGGACAGATTACAGATGCCCAGGGGGCCGTGCTCCCTGGCGTGACGGTGACCGTCACCAATGCACAGGGCACCCAGACGCAGGTGACGGACGGCGAGGGCACGTTCCGCTTCCTCAACCTGACGCCGGGACGCTATAGCTTGAAAGCCGAGCTGTCGAGCTTCAAGCCCATCGAACAACCGAGCGTCGACGTCGGCCTCGACCGACAGGTCACGCTCGATCTGAAGATGCAGCTCGCCTCGCTCACCGAGACCGTCCAGGTGCAGGCGCAGTCGCCGCTCGTCGACGTCTCGTCGACGACGACCGGCGTGAACGTGACGCCGGAGCTGTTCAACAAGCTGCCGGTGCGCCGCGACTTCTACGCGCTGACCTCGATGGCGCCGGGCGTCCAGCAGGACGCGATCGGTCCGATCATGTACGGCTCCTCGAGCGCGGAGAACCAGTACATCATCGACGGCCTCAACACGACCGGCGTCGAGCTGGGCGACAAGGGCAAGACGCTCAACAACGACTTCATCCAGGAAATCGAAGTCAAGACCGGCGGCCTGTCCGCCGAGTACGGCCGCATGACCGGCGGCGTCGTCAACGTCGTGACCAAGAGCGGCGGCAACCAGTTCCGCGGCTCGGCGTTCATCTTCGGCGAAGGCGGCCCGCTGCAGAGCGACAACAAGACCGCGGAGCTGCGTCCGGAAACGACCACGACGATCACCGACGTGGCGCACCAGGCCGACGGCGGCATCGAGATCGGCGGCCCGATCATGAGGGATCGCCTGTGGTTCTTTGGCGCCTACAACCCGACGAACGAGAAGCGCGAAACGACGGTCATCCGCGAGCTCACGTCACCGGGCTCGCCGGCGGTCAACGATCAGGTGCCATTGACCATCAATCGACAGCTCTACGCGGTGAAGATGACGGCGCGCGCCGGCCAGCACAACTTCAACTTCAACGTCAACGGCGATCCGACCAACCGCGACGGCGCCATCTTCGCGATCAGCGGTCCGGCCAGCACCTACGACGGAAAGCTCAAGACGGGCGGCGCTGACATCGTCGGCCGCTACAACAGCGTTTTCGGCAGTACCCTGCTGGTCCAGGGCCTGGCGGCGCGTCACGAGGAGAAGCAGACCTACTCCGGCGCGGGCCGCAACGTCGAGTTCTTCACCGATGCGACCGTCGTGCCGGCGGCCTCCAGCGGCGGGTTCCCGTTCTTCCAGGACCAGGAATTCACCCGCGACGTCCTCAAGGGCGACGTCACCAAGTACTGGGGGAAAAACGACATCAAGGTGGGCGCCGACTGGGAGCACATCTCGGCGATCAACAGCAACTTCAACGGCGGCAACGGCCAGCGCATTACCAAGCGCCTCAACACGACCACCGGCCAGATTTTCTACGCGCACCGCTTCTACATCAACGACAGGGCGGCGGGGTACAACCGTGCCGATCCGAGCACGTGGCAGATCGCGGTGCCCCTGACGGTGGAGCCTGATTCCCACAACGTGTCGTTCTACGCGCAGGACAGCGTCAAGCTGGGCGCCGGGCTGACGGTGAACGGGGGCATCCGCTGGGAAGGCCAGAACGTCCGCAACCGCGACGGCGAGACCGCGTTCGAGCTGAAGGACAACTGGGCGCCGCGCATCGGGTTCGTCTGGGACGTCGCCAAGAACAGCCGCAGCAAGGTCTACGCGAACTGGGGCCGGTTCTTCGAGAGCATCCCGATGGACATCAACATCCGCGCCTTCGGCGGCGAGATCCAGTGCATCTGCAACAACTTCGATCCAAGTCCCTCGGCCATCGCCCCGGCCACGGGTGCGCCGCGTTTCAGCCTGCTGGGCGGCAGCACCGAAGATGTGGACCCGAAGCTGAAAGGGCAGTACATCGACGAAGTGGTGGCCGGTCTCGAATATCAGCTCAAGAGCGGCGTGGTTTTGGGCGCGAAGTACGTACACCGCGACCTGGGGCGCGTCATCGAAGACTTCCTGATTCCGTCCGAAGGCAACTACTTCATCGCCAACCCGAGCACGGGCATCGGCTCGGAGATGGGGTTCTACGACTTCGTGCACACCGCGCCGGCGCCGAAGCCGCGTCGCGTCGAGAACGCGTTCGAGATCAACACGCAGAAGCGGTTCAGCAACAACTTCCAGTACATCGCGAGCGTGGTGTTCTCCAGGCTCGAAGGCAACTACGACGGCACGTTCCAGTCGTCCACCGGGCAGCTCGATCCGAACATCAATTCGGCGTTCGACTATGCCGACTTCCTGGTCAACGCCGACGGAAAGCTGAGCAACGACCGCGACGTGCAGCTCAAGTTCTTCGGCAACTACCAGTTCGCCAAGGGTGCGGTGAACGGGCTCAGCGTTGGCCTCGCGGCGCACTGGTACTCCGGCACGCCGCTGACCGCCTACGGCTATTCGTTCCCGTACCAGAACTGGGAGTACTACCTGACGCCGCGCGGATCCCTCGGTAGGGGCCCCAGCGACTGGGAGACCGACCTGAACCTGCAGTACCCGATCAGGTTCGGCGGCACGAAGCGGCTGAACCTGATGGCCGACTTCTTCAACCTGTTCGATCGGCAGGACATCACGCAGCTCGATCAGCGCTACAACCTGCAGCAGGATGGCGCGTGCGGCGGGATTCCCGAGTCCATCTGCAACGGTGACAACGGGATCGCGACGACCGGCAACAACCTGACACCCGCCGGCACACTCAGTAATCCGCGTGCGACGGCGACGAACCCCGACTTCCTGAGGATGGGGACGGCGTTCACGGGCCAGCGCAGCATCCGGCTCGGCGTCCGCTTCGAGTTCTAACCAACTGACGCCGCCGGGCTTCGGCCCGGCGGCGGTCTCCGGCTCGCGTTTCCCCCTCACAACTGCGGCAGAATATTCGTGATGAGTCGACGCACGATCGCGACCGCGGCTGCCATGGTGTTGGCGGTTGTGCTGCTCGCGTGGTGGTGGCGCTCGACGTCTGCCGGACGCGCGCAGCAGCGCGGTACGGTATCGATGACGGGTGCGGGGCCGGTGGCGGAGATCGCCTCACGCGCGCGTGATGGGCGGCGCGTCATCTTCATCGGCCTCGACGGCGCCGACTGGTCGCTGCTCGATCGCTACGCGGCCGACGGGACGATGCCGACGCTGGCGCGGCTGGTGCGCGAAGGGTCGAGCGGCACCGCGTCGACGCTCCACCCGCCGCTCTCGCCGCTCGTCTGGACGTCGATGCTGACCGGCGTCAGTCCGCTCGAGCACCGCATCCTCGACTTCCTGCGCGTCAACCCGGTGTCGCACCAGCGCGAGCCGATCACCAGCGACGAGCGCCAGGTGCCGGCGATCTGGAACATGGCCAGTGCCGCGGGAAAGAAGGTTGGCTCGCTCGGCTTCTGGGCAACGTACCCGGCGGAGCCGGTGAACGGGTTGATGGTTTCGGATCGCCTGTTCACGTTTCTCTACAGCGAAGCCTCTCCCCCGCCCGGCGTTGTCTATCCCGCTTCCCTGCAGGACTGGGCCAGCGACGGCCTGCAGCGCGCGCAGGCGGCCGGCGATTACGACGCGCTGAAAACGATGCTGCCCTGGCTCGATCGCAAGAGCTACGACGAGGCCGCCGCGATCACCGACCCGTATGCGCATCCGGTGAGCGCGCTGCGCCGCATCCTCATTGAGACCGAGGTCTACAGCGATCTCGGCCTGCGCTGGTTCACTGAGCACCAGCCGGATCTGCTGACGGTTTACATCCAGGGGACCGACAGCGTCGGCCATGTCTTCGCGCCGTACGCGCCGCCGAAACAGCCGTCGATCGGCGCCGAGGATTTCTCGCGCTACAGCGGCGTGCCGGCCCGTTACTTCGCGCACGTGGACGCGATCCTCGAGAAGTACCGTGCGCTGGCCGAGTCCACCGGCAGCGTCCTGATGCTCGGCTCCGATCATGGATTCATCTGGGGCGAAGGACGCCCCGAGGCGTTGTCGAGCGTCGCCAACGCGACGGCGGCGAAGTGGCACGCCGAGAACGGCATCTACCTGCTGTGGGGAAAAGGGATCACGCCGACGTCAGGCCATACCGGGCACGGTAGCGTACAGCAGCTCTGCGCGACGCTGCTGGCGCTGCTCGGCCTCCCGCCCGATCGGCATGCGCAGGGTCCGCCGCTGGCTGGAACGCCGGGCGCTCTTCCGCCTGAAGGCGGAAGCCACGGGAGCGCCATGGGCGACGCCGTCGATTACCGGCAGCACTTCACGCCGATGGCGGCCATGGCCGTGACGGCGGGCGCCAACCAGGCGCGGGTGGACGAAGACACCGTGGCAAAACTGAAGGCGCTCGGCTACATTGGCGGCGCCGAAGCCACGGGGCGCTCCGCCGGCACGCGCACGGCGGGGTCGCTGAACAACGAAGGGCTGCTGCTGAAGCAGGCCGGCAGGACCAAGGAAGCGATCGACGCCTTCGACCAGGCGATCACCGTCGATCCGAACCTGGCCTCGGCGCTGTGGAACATGAGCGACCTGCTCTACGCGCAGAACGCGCTCGACAAGTCCGACGCGCTGCTCGTGCGCGCTTACGCGCACGATCTCCCGGAAGGGCGCAAGTTCCTGATCGGCCGCGCCATCGGCTACCAGCGCAGCGGCCAGATCGACCGCAGCGTCCGCCTGCTCACCCAGGCGGCGGCCGCGAGGGCGGACGATCCGGAAGTGCTGCTGTTCATCGGGCGTTACAAGGTGGAAGCGGGCGACTGCGCCGGCGCCGTCGTCAACATGCGGCGCGCGACCGAGCTGGCGCCGGCCAGTGCCGCCGGCTTTGCCTCGCTCGGCCTGGCGCAGACCTGCGCCGGCGACCGTGCCGGCGCGATGAAGAGTTTCCAGCGTTCGCTGCAGCTGGATCCGAATCAACCGAAACTGCGGCAGTTTCTCAAGTCCCCACCGGCATGACCCGCGGAGGTTCGACATGGGCATCATCCTGATTGCGACGCTGGCGCTGATCGCAAACAGTCCGCAAGCGCCGTCGGTTCCGGCGCAGGCACACCAGGACGCGCTGGCGCAGTTCAAGTCCGGCATGGTCGCGCTCGAGTCGGAGCGCTACGACGAGGCGGAAGCGGCGTTCAAGAAAGCCGTCAACCTCGAACCGAATTATGAAGGGGCGTATTACGGGCTCGGGCAGACCTACATGCGCAAGCACCTGTTCGAGGACGCGGTGCAGGCGTATCTCCACTCGCGCGAGGCCTTCAGGCAGAACGCCGCCGCCGAGGCGGCCGGCGATGTCGCGGCCGAGCAGCGGCTGCGCGATCAGATCCAGGTGCTGAAGGACACGGAGCGCGCGCTGCAGCGCACCAGCCAGGCCAGCACGCCGCTGAACGTCAACTCGGCGATCGAGCGCATCCGCGGCCAGATCACCCTGCTCGAAAGCCGCCGCAACCGCCGTCCCGACGCGCCGCCGCCGGTGCCGGCGGGGCTGTCGATGGCGCTCGGCAGCGCCTACTTCCGACTCGCCCGTCACGAGGATGCCGAGCGCGAGTACAAGGCCGCCATCGCGGCGGATCCTGCGTTTGGCGAGGCGCACAGCAACCTGGCGGTCCTCTACATGGTCACCGAGCGCTACGACCAGGCCGAGGCGGAGGTCAAGGCTGCCGAGAAAGCCGGGTTCAAGGTCAACCCCAACCTCAAGGCCGACATCAAGAAGAAGCGCGGAGGGTAAGGAGAAGCGGAAGTCAGGCTAGACGCGCGATACAGCGGCCGCGACCTGCGCGTGCACCGGCAGCGTCAGCTGGAAGCACGCCCCCTTGCCGCCGCGGTCCTGCAGCTCCAGCGAACCGCCGTGCGAGGTCGCGATGCCGAGCGCGATCGACAGGCCGAGCCCCGTGCCCTGCCCCACGTCCTTGGTGGTGAAGAACGGCTCGAAGACGCGGCCGCGCAGCTGCGGGCTGATTCCCGGGCCGTCGTCGATCACCTGCAGCGTGTGCGCGTGCTCGCCGGCGTCGGTGCGGATCACGATCGTGCCGGGGTGGTTGCCGATGGCGTACTCGGCGTTGAGCACCAGGTTGAGGACGATCTGCTGGATCTCCTCGCGGTTGACCAGCACCGGCAGCGCGGCCGGGTGCAGCTCGAGCTGCAGCGCGATGTTGTGCTGCGCCAGGTGGTGCTCACGCAGCATCGCCGTCGTCCGGGCCAGCTGGTTGAGATCGGCGGCAACGCGGTCCGGCGTGCCGCGCCGGACGAAGGAGAGCAGGTTGCGGACGATCTGCCCGGCGCGCGCCGCCTCCTGGCGCACCATCTCGAGGTCCTGCCGGTTGCCGGGGTCGGCCTGCTGGTCGAGCATCAGCTCGACGCAGCCGATGATCGTCTGCAGCGGGTTGTTGATCTCGTGGGCGACGCCGGCGATCAGCTCGCCGACGGCCGACAGCCGCTCGCTGTGGACGAGCTGATCGCGCAGCTTCAGGTCCTCGGTGATGTCGCGCTCGACGCCGACGAAGTGCGTGACCCGTCCGTCGCGGTTGCGCAGCGGCACCACCGTGCTCGACGCGGGGAAGGTCGTGCCGTTCCGGCGCCGGTGCATCAGCGTGCCGCGCCAGATCCCCTTGGCCCGCACTTCGGAGCCGACGTGATCGACCATGCGCTCGAAGCCGCGCTCGAGCAGCGTCGGCAGCATCATCTGCGACAGCTCTTCGCGCGTGTAGCCGAGCGCGTTGACGCAGGCGTCGTTGGCGTGCTCCACCGCGCCGTTGGCGCGCGTGATGAGAATCAGGTCGCCGGTCTGCTCGGTCGCGGCGGCGAGCAGGCGCACCCGCGCGTCGGCGCGCTGCAGCGCGTCGCTCTGCACCGACAGCCGCAGCGTGAGCACACCGAGGCTGGCGACCATCGCCAGCGTGGTCAGCAGCAGGCGCACCGAGTCTCCGGGGTCGCCAATCGGCTGCAGGCGCAGCAGGCCGAAACCGATCAGCGGGATCAGGAACACCGGCGCCGCGGAGAGCGCCGTCGTCCGCCAGCCGGATCGCACCGGCCCGTCGTCGGCGCCGTCGCAGGAGGTCGGCGCCTCGAGCGCCGCCCATGCGTAGCAGAAGAACGGCACGATCCAGGCGAGGTCGTAGACGCTGCCCTCGTGGTAGCGGAAGCTGGCAATCGCGTCGCTCGTCATCAGCCGCAGGAAGAACCCGGCCGCCGCCCCCACCGCCAGCGTGATGTAGGTGCTGCGCCACGCCGTCTCCCGCGCGAACCAGATGCCGGCGGCAAGGCCCATGACCATGACCAGCCGCTGCAGTTGCACGAGGACGAGCAGCGTCGCCTGCGGCGTGGGGCCGCTGACCGGCACCACGCTGGGCACCATCACGAAGTAGGCGAACAGGAACCCGAGGAGCAGCCCGTAGCTGACGAGATCGACGCCGGCCGCGAACGAGGAGGACTTGCGCGCCCCGAGATACGGGCGCGCGAAGAGCGCGACGACCGGCCCGATGCCGCCGCACAGGCTGAACATCGTGTGCCACTGGACCCACGATCGTTCCGAGGTGAGCGCGTTGATGGTGAACCCGATCTGGCCGATGAACCACATCGCCATTCCGACGCCGACGGCGTCCCAGAACAGGCGCTGCGTCCCTTCCCAGTCCTTCCGCCGCCAGAGGACGATCCCGCATACGCTGCCCGCGAGGCCGAGGAGGAGCGCGTTTGCGACCAGCATCCGCGCGGTCGGGTGCGCACCGAGCGCAACGCCCGCCCCCAGATAGATCGCGACGTACAGGATCCCGAACAGCAGGTATCGCAAAGGGTCCTAAAGTGTGGGGAGGGCTAACTTTAACACAGATGGGTCAGCCCATAAAGGGCTGACCCACCGGGAACCTCAGACTTGCTCGGTATCTATTTGTGCCCGCTGGAGTTTGCCGCTGAAATCGATGTACATCGACTTCCACTCCGAGAACACCTCGAGCGCCGCCACCCCGGCCTCGCGGTGGCCGTTGCCGGTGTTCTTGGTGCCCCCGAACGGCAGGTGCACCTCCGCGCCGATGGTCGGCGCGTTGACGTAGAAGATGCCGGTGTAGAGATCGCGCATCGCCTGGAACGCGCGGTTGATGTCCTGCGTGTAGATCGAGGCCGACAGGCCGTACTCGACGCCGTTGCCGATGGCGATCGCCTCGTCGAGGGACTTGCACGGCATCACCGACACCACCGGACCGAAGATCTCCTCGCGCGCGACGCGCATCTTCGGATCGACGTCGACGAACACCGTCGGCTCGTGGAAGAAGCCCTTCGCGAGCGCCCCCTTGTCGAGGCGCGCGCCGCCGGTTGCCAGCCTGGCCCCTTCGTCGCGTCCGATCTGCACGTACTTCATCACCGTCTGCAGCTGCGGGTCGCTGTTCGACGGCCCCATCTCGGTCTCGGGCTTCAGCCCGTCGCCGACGACGAGCGCCTTCGCCCGCGCCACGAACTCGTCGACGAACTTCTTGTAGACCTTCTCGTGCACGACGACGCGGCTGGCCGCAGTGCAGCGCTGCCCGGAGGTGCCGAAGCCGCCCCACAGGCAGCCGTCCACCGCCAGCTCGAGGTTGGCGTCGTCCATGATCATGACGACGTTCTTGCCGCCCATCTCGAGATGGACCTTCTTGAACGTCGGCGCCGCCGCCTGGTTGACGATGCGGCCGACGCGGGTCGAGCCGGTGAACGACACGACCGCCACCCGCGGATCGGTGGTCATCGCGGTCCCGACCTCGGCCTCGCCGGTGACCATGTTGACCACGCCCTTCGGCACGCCGGCCTCGAGGAGGATGTTGACGAAGTGCAGCGCCGACAGCGGCGTCTGTGACGAGGGCTTGAAGACGACGGTGTTGCCGCAGACCAGCGCCGGAATGATCTTCCACGACGGGATCGCCATCGGGAAGTTCCACGGCGTGATGATCGCGCTGACGCCGAGCGGCTGGCGCACCGACATCGCGAACTTGTTGCGCAGCTCCGACGGCACGGTCTGACCGAACATGCGGCGCCCCTCGCCCGCCATGTAGAAGGTCATGTCGATCGCTTCCTGAACGTCGCCGCGCGTCTCGTTGAGCACCTTGCCCATCTCGCGCGTCATGTCGCGCGCGAGCTCTTCCTTGCGCGCGGCGATGATCTGCGCTGCCTTGAAGAGGATCTCCGCGCGGAGCGGCGCCGGGAACAGGCGCCAGCTCTCGTAGGCGCGCGCCGCCGCGGCGATGGCGCGGTCGACGTCGGCGGCGTTCGAGTGCTGGAAGATGCCGATCAGGTCGTCGGTGTTGGCCGGGTTGCGGTTCTCGAAGGTCTCGCCCGAGGCGGAGGCGATCCATTCGCCGTCGATGTGATTCTTGTAAGTCGTCGCGGATGTTGCGGTTGGCATGACGCTTTATTGTATAGTCAGCCCGCCTGCATGACCGAGAGCAACAACAAGCGTGACAACGAGCGCGTCGCCGTCCCTTCGCCTCTCTACGGCGAGGTGCAGGTCTACCAGCCGATGACGATCCTCGACATCAGCCGCGGCGGCGCCCAGATCGTGACGCCGTTCGCGCTGCAGCTCGACTCGCTGCACGACTTCCGGATCTCGCTCGGCGAACGGTCGGTAGTGGTGAAGGGGCGCATCGCCCACTGCCACATCGGCGAGCTGACCGAAGGGGTCGTCCTCTACCGGACCGGCGTGGAGTTCATCGAGATCTCGGAGCACGTGGCCCTGGCGGTACAAAGCTTCGTCGAGGCCCTGAAGGCGCAGCGGGCGTCTGCGATCGTCGACGGCGAAATCGCCGACGATGGGGGCTGACGCTGAATGGCGTCGGTGCTAGAGGTGCTAAGGGTGCAGTCAGGTGCTATGGTGCTGGTGCTAAGGGTGCAAGGGTGCTAAGGGTGCTTGCGGTGCTTAAGCTGCACCTGTAGCACCAAGCAGGGAACCCGTTTTAGCACCAGCACCCATAGCACCCCGCCGCACCTCTAGCACCATAGCACCGCCGCGTTGGAGATCAGTGGCCACCCTCGGTCGCGGCCCGCGGCGGCGTGACGTAGGCGCTGATCGAGCTCTCGTGGCCGGCGGCGTCGATGGCCGCGACGCCGAACACCCAGTCGTCGATGTTCATCTTCGGGAACGTGTACTCGGTCACGGCGCCGACGGTCAGCTCGTGCTCCCAGTCGGGCGCCCAGGCGTTGCGCCAGAAGATGCGGTAGCCGGCGGCGCCGGGCGAGGCCTGCCAGCGCAGGTGCGCGTCGTAGCCCGAGGTGCGGCGATCGATCGACGGCGCGCCGCGCTCGTTGGTCACGACCGGCGGCGGCGGCGCCAGCGCCAGCGTGGCCATGCCGGCGGCGTTGACGCGCGCGTTCTGCGCCAGGTAGGTGAAGTCGACGCCGTCGATGGTGTCGTTGGGGCCGTGCTGCTTGGCGTAGTTCTCGCGTGACTCGCGGAAACCGATCGCGGCGAAGCCCTGCGCGTTGAGCGCGCTGTGGTCGCCGCCGCGGCTGAAGCGATCGCGGCGCGCCATCAGGCGGACGCGATGATTCGGCACGTAAATGGCGCCGATGCGCGCGGCAAACTGCGCCAGCGATCGCGACGGCGAGTCTTCTGGTCCTTCCGAATAGATCCGGATCGTCGCGCCGTCGATGCTGCCGTCGCCGCCGTGCGAGCCGCCGACGATGTCGTTGTTGAACCAGGCCTGGATCGGGGTCTTCTCGTCCTTCGCCTTCTTGGCGTGCGCGCCGGCGCCGACCAGCCCCTGCTCTTCCCCCGCCACCGTCATGAAGACGAGCGTCGCGTCGAAGTCGATGCCGCTCTCGGCGAAGACGCGCGCCAGCTCCATCGACAGCACCGTCCCGCTGCCATCGTCATTGGCCCCCGGCGCGACGACGTTGGGGTCGCGCGCGGGACGCTGCTGGTTGGGCGCAGGGGGCTCGCCCGGCGCCTGCGGCTCCGCACCCGGCCGCGTCTGAGCACCCCGAGCACCTGCAGCACCCTGAGCACCCTGAGCACCCTGAGCACCCTGAGCACCCTGAGCACCCTGAGCACCCGTAGCACCCTGAGCACCACTAGCACCCTGGGCACCTGTAGCACCCCTAGCACCTTGGCCACCCGTAGCACCAGCGTTACTCGTCTGTTGGCCTCCCGACCCGAGGTTCAGCGAGTCGTAGTGGCCGCTCACGTAGATGCGGCGCGGGCTCTTGCCCGGCAGCACCGCCATCACGTTCCGCAGCTCGATCGTCCCCTGGCAGCCGCGAATGCTCTGCACCTGATGCGTGTCGAAGCTGACCTGCAGCTTCGGGCTCGTCCGCTTCAGCTCGTCGTAGATCCACTGCCGCGCCGCGCCGATCGAGTCAGGCGCGTTCGGATCCGAGCAGGTATTGCGCGTCTTGAAGCTCGAGAGCTTCTGCAGCAGCGTCTGCAGCCGCGCCTCCGACACCGACGACACCAGCTTCTCGATGCGCGGATCGACCGTCTGCGCCTGCACGGGCGCATGCATCAGCACGGCGCCGAGCACCGCGGCGCCACAAACCGTTGTTCCCTTGAACTGTCCCACCGTTGCCATCCTCCGCTGCCCTATCGGACCTTCGTATGTTCGAGGTAATCGCCAGAGGGAATGCGCAGCGCCTGGCCCAGCGGCGCGTTGTAGAAGTACACCCACGCCTGCGCGTGCGTGCCGTCGGGCAGCGCGACGTCCGCTTTCGATCGGGTGTAAAGGCTTCGGTCGGGGTCGTCGTGGCGGTAGCCCTCGATGTCGTCGAGCGCGGCGAGCACGCGCACCGGCTCGGCCATCTCGTAGACTTCCCCCCAGATGCGCCCCTCCGGCGCCGGGACGGCCGCCGGATAGAGGCCCAGATCGAACAGCGCGCCGTGGATCGACCCGCGGCCGATGTAGCGCAGCTTGTCGTCGATGCCGGCACGCCGTCGCCGGTCGAAACCCGCCATCAACGTGCCGTAGAAAAAGACGAGATCCCCCACGAATCGGAGAAGCGTAGCACGGCTAAGGGTGTCGTACATGCGAAGGGCCGCTTCTGCGGAAGCGGCCCTTCTGATTAGCTCGTGAACGTGTAGGGGATTACCGATCCGGCGTCGGCGGCACCGGCGGCGTCGGCGGCTTCGGGGCCTCCGGCGCGCGGAGGTCGTGCAGCTCGCGCGGCAGCTCGTGCAGGCCTTCGCCGCCCTTCTTGATCGGGATCATGTCGAGCAGCTCCGACGGCACCGAGAACGACAGCTTGACGGTGTGGCCCGAGCCGGAGAGCTGCAGCGAGTTCAGGAGCGCCGTCGCCTTCGGATCGTTCTGCATCCGTCCGAGCGCCATCAGCCCCTGGAACACCTGGCGGAGGTTCTCGGCCGACTGGTCGTCGCGGGTCTCGGCCCGCAGCGTGCCGTTGATGCCGCCGTCGATGTGCGTCATCGCCGAGAAGGTCTTGATGGCCGGCAGCTTCGACGCGATTTCGCTCGGCAGGTGCGCGTTCTGCGTCAGGACGTCGAACCGGCCGACGGCCCAGGCGTTGTTGCCGGCGTCGATGTCGGCGATGAGCTCCATCATGTCGTTGTTGCTGGTGATGCTGTGCGCGGTGAGCTGCGCGTCGATGGAGCTCTTGATGGCCTGCTCGCTGCCGATGGCCACCAGGCCCGGCTCGAGGAACGCGAGGATGATGGTGTGGGCCTTGTGGGTGGCGTCACCCGACTCGGTCATGTCAACCGAGTGATGGCCGTCGATGTCGGTCGCCTTGACGAGGCGCTTGCCCTTGTATTCCTCGACGACGCCGCCGTGCTCGCGCACGAGGGACTCGAGCTGGGTCGTGTTGAAGCGGCCGCGCGCGACGACGAGCCCGTTCGGCTCACGATAGCCGTCGGCGCCGGGCGTGGTCATCGCGGCGACGACGTAGTCGATGTCGCGCTCGATGTCGATCCCGGTCTGTTCCTGGAATTCCTTCTGGCCGTTTTCGTCCGGCAGGGCGATCTTCAGCCGCTGGCGTAACTGCGAGTCCATGACTTCCCGGACGTTCGCAAAGGCCACGACGGCCGAGTCGGCCGGAACGTAGCTCAGCTCGGACGGACCCGAGCGGGAGGCGGAAAGTGACGGGAAGCCGCCCCCGTAGTAGGCGACAAGACCCGTGCCGAGGCCGGCGACCAGGATGGCGGCCGAACCCCCCATGAAATAGCGCGTCTTCTTCGTCATACGCGTGGCCCTCTAAGCTGGATTATACAGATCCGGGGGGTAAAAAGTTCCGGGAATGGGAGGCAACTGCCCGGAAATGAACACCTTACTGCTCAAGGATGTATTCCTTGCGCTCAACACTTACGGCCGCCGCCCACAAAAACAGGCCGAGAATCACGGCCAGCGAGATCAAACTCTGCCCCAGTGACGGGGTTTCGCGGAAAATGCCCTGGATCAGGCTCATCACGCTGTCGTTCGGCATCGCGTGCGGCACCATCGCCTGGACGTAGTACGCCACGGTGAAGTTCTTGAGATAGCCGGGGAACGCCAGCGCCGTCGGCTCCCATCCGAAGATGAAAAAGAGCCCGATCAGCAGCGGCCGCTTGAACCGCGCGCCGATGAACGCGAACACCGCCCCGTAGGCCGCCAGCCCCACCGTCAGCATCGCCAGGTCCTTCAGCAGATCCAGGAAGGAACCTCCGAGACTGCCCCGCAACGGGACGATGCACAAATAGACGACGACCACCGAGGGCAGGACGACGAAAAAGGTGCAGGCCAGGTAGGCGAGGTACTTGCCGACCAGGACCGACCCCTTCGGAATCGGGCGGGTGAAGAGATAAGTGATGGTCTTGTCTTCCACCTCGTCGGCGATCAGCGACGTGCCGTAGAAGACGCCGAGCACCGGCACCGTGAAGCGCAGGTAGAACACCCAGATCATCAGCCCGAAGATGGCGGGCCCGGCCATCGTCATCCCGTTGACGCGGAAGATCGGCGCCCCCAGCGCGTCGAGGACGCGCATCACCACCGAAATCACCACCGGCGCGCCGACGACCAGCGCCATGAAGATCGTCCGCCGCGACCACAGCATCTCGCCGACCGAGAAGTCGAAGACGCGCAGCGCGGACGCGAAGAAGCCGGGCGCCTTGGGAATGGGACGTTCCATCACTTCACCAGGTACTGGAAGACCGCCTGCAGGTTGTCGTCAGGCGAGGTGACCTCGTCGATCGTGCCGAAGTCGCCGCTGGCCGCCATTCTCGTGACCAGCGCGTAGAAGGCGTCCGGCTTGCCCGTCTCGACGACCACCGCGCCCGACTCGAAGCGCAGGCTGCGGACGTCCTCGGCCGCGTCGCTCAGGAACTCGCGCGCGAGGCGGCGCGGGTCGTCGGCGCGCACGTAGATCGTGTGCGGGTGTTCGTCGATCAGCTCGCGGATCTGGTGCACGTCCCCTTCGGCGAGGATCCGGCCGTTGTTGATCAGCAGGATGTTCGAGGTCATCGACTCGATCTCGTGCAGGATGTGGCTCGAGACGATGATGCTCTTGCCGGCGCGTCCCCACTCGCGAATGAGCCGGATGGTCTTGCGGCGGCCGATCGGGTCCATGCCCGAGAGCGGCTCGTCGAGGATCAGCAGCTGCGGATCGTGGACGAGCGCCTGCGCCAGCTTGACGCGCTGCCGCATGCCCTTGCTGTAGGCGCCGATCTTCTTGTCGGCGGCGTCCATCAGGTCCACCGCGGTCATGGCGCGGCGCGCGGCTTCGTCGGCTTCCTTTTCGGAGAGGCCGTTGAGCGCGACCAGCGCGCGGACCCATTCGAGCCCGGTCATCCGCTCGTAGAACGCGTCCTGCTCGGGGCAGAACCCGATCTGGAAGTAGAGGTGCGGGTTGCGCCAGATCGGCTCGCCGAGCACCTTCACGGTGCCTTTGCTCGGCTTGAGCTGACCGGTGATCAGCTTCATGAACGTGGACTTGCCGGCGCCGTTGGGGCCGAGAAGGCCCGTGATGCCCGGCGGCACGCTGACGGTGACGTCGTTGAGGCCGATCACCTGGCCGTACCACTTCGACACGTGCTCGGCGGCGACGACCGGCGCCCCTTTCGGCGTCACGGCGCTCGCGCCGGCCGCGGCCGCGGCGGTGACGCCGGCCGGAATCTCCGCGGAGGAGGCGGGGACGCTCATGTCACCACCTCTACGCCGCGGACGCGGCGCTCGAGAATCGAGATCGACACGACGACGACCGCGATGATGACCAGCAGCGAGACCTGCCACGGCACCGCGTAGCGCGGCTTCAGCCGGAAGACGACGTCCACCACCTGCAGCACGTTGTTGTTGATCGAGATCCAGGCGATGCGGCTGCTGCCGGTAATCGCGTAGAGCACCGCGTAGATGGCCGAGGTGAAGAAAGTGATCCCGACGTAGAGGATGCCGACGTAGCGCGCGCTCTTCGACAGCGAGGAGAGCGCGAGCATCAGGAAGGCGGCCACCGACACCTGGATCAGGCTGCCGATGGTGATCGCGGGGATCAGGAACAGGTTCTCCTTGAGGAACGTGAAGTTGCCGTCGAAGGCGATCTTCAGCAGCAGCAGCAGCATCGCCGGCACGAAGGTGATGAGCATCAGGAACCCGAACAGCACCGCCAGCTTCCCCGCGATGTACTCCGAGCGCATCAGCGGCTTCGACAAATAGATCTGCAGCGCGTTGGCGCGGCGATCGTTGGCGATGAGGCCGGCGCCGGCCCAGACGGTGATCAGGAAGATGAAGAAGCCCTGCCACTCCAGGTACTGCCGGAAGGTCTCGGCGCTGGGGGCCAGCATCGACATCTGCGGGTAGTTCGCCGCGACCCACGCGCGCCCGGCGACGACGATGAACGGCGCCATCGAGATGAGCAGCAGCCCGATGAAGACGCGCTTCCGGATCATCGTCATGATCCCCGCCCATGCGATGACGGTCCACGACCGTCCGGGGAGCGCTCTCCCGCCGCCGTAGTGCCGGTAACTTTGATCGTGGATGGGCATGGCGACACGGCGCACCTGGAGGTACGCCCTACTCTTCTCCTATGGCCTTGGCGAACACGTCCTCGAGCGTCGGCACGCTCGGCCGCAGGTGCCGCACCTGCACGCCGAACTCGGTGGCCGCCTTGAAGATCGACTGCTGATCGCCGGCGCCCGCCGGCACGAACACGCGCATCACGTCATCGTCGGTGCCGTGCGTGTCCATGCCGCGCCTGGCCAGCTCCTCGAGGAAGCCGGGCAGATCACCCTTGATGCGCAGCTCGTAGACGCGGCCCGCCGGTCCCTTCAATTCCTCGATCGGCCCCTGCGCCGCGACCTGCCCCTTGTCCATGACGACGACGTGGTCGCAGGTGAATTCGACGTCGGGCAGCAGGTGCGACGAGAGAATCAGGCTGACGCCTTTGTTGTGCCCGAGATCGCGCACCAGCTCCAGCATCTCGTCGCGCCCCTTCGGGTCCATGCCGTTGGTGGGCTCGTCGAGGAACAGCAGATCGGGATCGTGCACCAGCGCCTGCGCCAGCTTGATGCGCTGCTTCATGCCGGTGGAATAGGTGTCGACGTTGCGGTAGCGCGCCTCGCCGAGGCCGACGTAATAGAGGACCTCGTGCGCGCGCTGCATGGCGTCGACGGCCGGGAGCCCGGCGAGCTGGCCGCAGTAGGCGACAAACGACACGGCGTTCATGCCGGGGATGTGCGCGTCGTTTTCCGGCATGTAGCCGATGCGCGCGCGGATCGGGAGCGGCGAGTCCGCCACGTTCATCCCGAGCACGCTCATCGTCCCCTTGTCCGGCTTCACGAAGCCGAGCAGCGCTTTCAGCATCGTGCTCTTGCCGGCGCCGTTGGGGCCGAGCAGGCCGACAGCGCCGCGCACGAAGGTGGCGGTGACGTTCTTGAGCGCCTGGTTCTTTCCGTAGATGACGGTTACGCCATCGAGGTTGACGACTGCGTCCATTTCCGGTCAGTAGCTTATACGGAAATCTGAAGCGACAGTTCGCGATCTTCCGGGTCAAGGAGCTTCCGCCTGAAGGCGGAAGCCACGTGGCGTCGGGTCCATGGACCTGTAGCTTCCGCCTTTAGGCGGAAGGTCACAGATTCCCGCGCAGCCCGAGAAGGTCGGCTTTCTCGCGCATGAACGCGATCACATTAGTAATGTGCTGATCGAGCGGCAGCCCCATCTCCTCGGCGCCGCGGCGCAGGTCGTCGCGGCTGACGTTGCGGGCAAAGGCCTTGTCCTTCATGCGCTTCACCACCGACGAGGCCTCGAGATCGAGAATGCTCTTCGACGGCCGCACCAGCGACGCGGCGGTAATGAAACCCGACAGCTCGTCGCAGGCCCAGAGCGTCTTCTCGAGCCGCGTCTCGCGCGAGACGCCCGAGTATTCCGCGTGCGACAGGATCGCGCGCGTCACCCACTCGGGATAGCCCTTCGCCTGGAGGATCTCGACGCCGCGGAAGGGATGGTTCTGCTGATCGGGATAGCGCTCGTAGTCGAAGTCGTGGAGCAGCGCGACCGCCCCCCAGTCGTCCTCGTCCTCGCCGAACTGCCGCGCGTAGCCGCGCACCGCCGCTTCGACGCCGAGCATGTGCTTCCGCAGGCTCTCGCTCTGCGTGTATTCAGTGACGATCGCCCAGGCGTCGTCCCGCGACAGCCCCATCTCTAGAGTCCTCCTCCCACCGGCGGCTGAACTTTCTGATAATCCGACGGCACGGTAAAGAGGGACGCCTCGGCAGTGGCCGGGCCGATCGACGTCACCTCGCTGCGGATCTCGTAGCCGGGCATCACCGGCGAGCGCAGCGCGATGCGCAACGGAAAGCGGCCGCCCGCGGTGAGCGCCTCCACACCGGGGATCGCGGCAAAGGCCTGCAGCGTCTTGAACACGCCGGCGTAGCCGGCGCCCGAATACGCGTCGGTGGACCAGAGATCGCCGGTCAGCTGGATCTCCGTCGGGAATTCGGGCGGCAGCGTGGTGCCTTCCGGCACCGGCACCCGCAGCGTCTCGCTGAAGCGGAAGCGCTGCGCGCGCTGTCCCGCGATCGTCGCCGCCTCACCCGTCGGCTCGATGGTGACGTCGGGCGTGCCGAGCAGGACGCCGAGGTTCTGGCTCGCCGGGATCTCGTACCACGTCTTGTTGCCCGGGTTGATCACCCGGATCGACTCGTCGCCCATCTTCTGCAGCACGACGCTGCCGCGCGGCAGCGTGGCCAGCCGTCCCTGCACGTCGGCGCGCGTCTGCTCGCCGGCGATGATGTACTGGATGTCGACCGGCCCCTCCGGCGTGAGCAGCTGCATCAGCAGCGGCCCGAAGTTGCCGTACGGCGTCGGCTTCACCTCGTCACGCACGGCCGGCATGTCGATCTTGGCGACGCTCATCTTGATCGTGGCCTTGAGCGTGGTCGGCGCCGCCGGCGCAGCGGGCTGCGCCGCCTGGGCGACCGTCAGCGCAATGGCAAGCATCAACATTTCGCAGCCCTCAATTCATCGTGGCTTCCGCCTTTAGGCGGAAGTCAAACGCCTTCAGGCGGAAGTCAAACGCCTTTAGGCGGAAGCGACAAGCCGCGCGCGATCACGGCCAGCGCTTTCTCGGTCAGCTTATAGGATCCCAGCGCCTCGGGTTCCGCCAGCGCGACGTCGCTGGCGTCGGTGCCGCAGCAGAGCGTGCCGCCAGTGGCGTGGCACAGGTAGTCCACCAGCACGAAGTGATACTGCACGCGGCCGTCGGCGTCCTTTATGATGCGATCGAACACCTCGATCACGGGCCCGACCGAGACGATCAGCCCCGTCTCCTCGAGCACTTCCCGCGCGCAGGCCTCTTCGAGCGTTTCGCCCAGCTCGACGCCGCCGCCGGGCAGGTTCCATTCTCCCATCAGCGGCTCGTGCCCTCGCCTGACCAGGACGATTCGGTCGTCCATCAGGACGACGGCACCGACACCGATGACGGGCCGGTCGGGATACGCGCGTGAATTCAACGCTCCGCCGCCTCGCTCGGGGTCACGCGCCCATGACTTTGACGACGACGCGCTTCTTGCGGCGGCCGTCGAACTCGGCGTAGAACACCTGCTCCCACGGCCCGAGGTCGAGCGTGCCGCCGGTGATCGGCAGCAGCACCTGGTGCCCCATGATCGTGCGCTTCAGGTGCGCGTCGGCGTTGTCTTCGCCGGTCTGGTGGTGCTTGTAGGGCAGCCCCGACGGGGCCAGCTTCTCGAGCCAGACCTGGAAGTCTTCGATCAGGCCGTTCTCCCAGTCGTTGACGTAGACGCCCGAGGTGATGTGCATGGCGGAGACGAGCACCATGCCGTCCTGGATGCCGCTCTTCTTGACGATCGCGGCGACTTCGTCGGTGATGCGGACGAATTCCTGCCGCTTCTTCGTGCTGAACCAGAGATAGTCGGTGAAAACGGTCATGCCGATTGCCGATTACAGCGCGAGGGACGCGAGCGCATTGAGGTCCCAGTCGGCAGTCACCCCCGCGCGCAGGCGGCGCAGGCCGGCGGCGGCGATCATCGCGGCGTTGTCGGTCGAGAGCGACAGCGGCGGGACGAACACCGGCACGCCGAGCTTCGCGCCGCGCGCTTCCGCTTCCGCGCGCAGGCGGCTGTTCGCCGACACGCCGCCGGAAATCCCGATGCTCTGCGCGCCGAGCCAGCCCGCGGCCTCGAACGTCCGATCGAGCAGCGCGTCGACCACCACGCGCTGGAAACTCGCGCTGATGTCGGCGACATCCGCCGGCGTCAGCTCGTGCTGCGCTTCCCTCTTCTCGCGCACCAGCCGCAGCACGGCGGTCTTGAGGCCGCTGAACGAGAAGTCGACGTTGCGCTCCATCTTCTTCGGCAGCAGCCCCGCCGGCGCGGTCGGCGCCGGCTGGTTGCGATCCGCGTGCGTCATCCGCGGCATCGTGAAGCGGTAGGCGCGATCGTTCCCCTGCTTCGCCAGGCGATCGATGATCGGGCCGCCGGGATACCCCAGCCCCAGGAGCTTCGCGACCTTGTCGTACGCTTCTCCCGCCGCGTCGTCTCTCGTCCGGCCGATCAACTCGTAGCGCCCGGGCTCGCGCACGAGATACAGGCTCGTGTGCCCGCCCGAGACGACCAGCACCGCGGCCGGCAGCGGCAGCTCGCCGTGCTGCAGCACCAGCGACTCGATGTGTCCCGCGAGGTGGTGGACGGGGATCAGCGGAATCCCGAACGACCACGCCAGCGACTTGGCGAACGACACCCCCACGAGCAGCGACCCGACCAGCCCCGGCCCCTGAGTCACGGCGACGGCGCCGAGATCCGCGAACGACACCGACGCCGTCTCGAGCGCGCGATCGACGACGCCGCAGATGTCGCGCAGGTGCTGGCGTGACGCCAGCTCGGGGACGACGCCGCCCCACTCGCGATGGATGTCGGCCTGCGACGCGACGATGTTCGACCGGAGCGCCCAGGGCTTCGCCGGGTCGCCGGTCTCGGCGACGACGGCGGCCGCGGTTTCATCACAAGAGGTTTCTATCGCGAGAACGTTCATGGTTGCGGCAGCTGCAACGGCCCACGGCTAAAGCACGAAGACCACGAAGAACACCAAGACCACAAAGAAGACGAACAAAGGTTCTTTTGTGACCTTTGTGTTCTTCGTGGTTGGGCCGTGGCCCGTCTCAGTTTCTCAGGTCCCCGCGAGCTCCGCGAACGCCGACTTCAGCGACTCCGCATACGGGGGCCGCAGGATGCCGCGCTCGGTGATGATGCCGGTGATGTAGCGATGCGGCGTGACGTCGAACGCGGGGTTGCGGATGTGCGCCCCTTCCGGGGTCAGCCGCGACGAGCCCAGGTGGCTGACCTCGCGCTGGTCGCGCTCCTCGATCGGGATGTGATCGCCGTCGGGCGTCGAGAGATCGATCGTCGACAGCGGCGCCGCGACGTAGAACGGGATGCGGTGCTCGTGCGCGAGCACGGCGACGGTGTAAGTGCCGATCTTGTTCGCGGTGTCGCCGTTGGCCGCGATGCGGTCGGCGCCGACCACCACGATGTC
>Ga0207648_10001412_pt1 | contig 26464 bp, 29 predicted proteins | sample KBSMisM32_FD_184310 | JGI IMG/M metagenome (GOLD analysis project Ga0207648, IMG submission 184310) | Miscanthus rhizosphere microbial communities from Kellogg Biological Station, Michigan, USA - KBS Miscanthus M3-2 (SPAdes) (version 2) | ecosystem: Host-associated > Plants > Roots >... | reverse complement strand
CTCCCACCTATGAAAACTAAAATCCAGGTCATTTTGAAAAACCCCTTCCAGTTATTCTGCTGATAACCGTCCAAAGCATCCTGCACCACGAAAAACAAATGGGAGGGAAGCGGTCTTTACAAGGGCCGCTTTTTTATATTACTTACCCGAATCAGTATGATTTAAGGCAAACTGAGCCGTGATTATTATCCGATTTTTGATAATGATGGTTGTTATTATTTCTTTTGATGAAGATCATTGTTATGGCTTTGTGCCAGGGTTATATTTATGGAAAATAGTGTATGAAAAAAATTATCGCGGCTTTTGACGGATTGAAATTTTGCGGTGGCGGGTGCGTATAAAAGAGGCCGGCTGTCAAGGTGGTTCAGGCCAAGCATTGCCGATGCGCTGATGAAAGACCTGAAAGTTCCTTTGTTTATTGCGCACAACTGATATAAAATGTTAAGTTGTGCCCCTATCAATAAATACAGATGAAGCCTTCAGATCGTTTAATAATTATCAAGCTCATTCACACATTCGTCTGGCTTTTCTTCAACGTAGTCATTTTCTATCTTTTTTACGCTGTGGTTTTTAACAAGATCGATAAATGGATATGGATAGGTTTCGGTTTGTTCATGATCGAAGGTATCGTGCTGCTTATTTTTAAAAATACATGCCCGCTTACAATAATAGCCAGGCGGTATTCGGATTCAGTAAAAGATAACTTTGATATCTATTTACCGGAATGGCTTGCAAAATATAACAAGCTGATCTATGGCAGTTTTCTTGGCATTATTATATTAGTATTGATCTATCGTATTGTGACAAACAGGTAAATGGGAATCCGCGGCTCCAGCCCATGTTATTATGCCGGCACATTCTTCCGTTCAAGTACTGGTTTATTTTTCTTTTGCGTTCTTCTCAACAATACGTTCAACGCTTCCCATTCAGGAAAATAGTCTGTTACCATTTTGAGTATCGCGACAAATGGTATGAATAATATCATACCGCTCACACCCCAGATGATACCGCCGGCAAGAATGGCAACCAGTGTTGCCCATGTGCTTACATTCAATTGTGACGCAACGATACGCGGAAAAATTACATTTGCTTCCAGGTATTGAACAAATGCAAAGACACTTACCACGCCAACCGGGTACCAGATGCTATCTTTTGTTATCCAAGCTACCGTGATCGGCAATAAAGCACTGATAAAAATTCCGGCATAGGGAATAATTGTCATTACAGCAGTAAGAAATCCGAAAAGTACGGCGTGACGGATTCCAAGTACGAGGAGACCAATGCTATTTAACGCTCCGACAATTATATAAACAAATATCATCCCCTTTATAAAATGAAAGTATGTGTGAATCGTGCTGTGCAATACCCGGTATAAACGTTCCCTGTATCTTGTACCCGCACACTTTTCAGCGAAAAGAACAAAGTCCTTCCTGTTATAAAGAAACAAAGCGGCAAATACAGGAACGATGAATAACATAAATAATCCTGAGGTAAGCTGACTAAGACTTCCCGCCAGCCAACTGCCGGATTGACCAGATAATTTATCGAAAGTATTGCCGATCCATTCCTTCTGTGTTGTAACCGGTATGTTGAAATTGTCATTTATCCATAGCTGCAGTTCGTTTAGCGCCGGTGCAGCTTTTGCTTTCAGCCCCGGCAAATCTTCGCGAAGGGCATTTAATTGTAAAATAAGAAGCGCTATTAAAACGATCATTAAGATCAACACGATAAAAAGACCGATTGTTACAGCAAAAGTTTTTGAAAAACCGCGATGCTCCAGCCAACGGCAAAAGGGAAATAACACAATGGCGATAAATAATCCGTAAAGTAATGGTACAAAAAGCGATTTCCCCCAATACAGCAGGAGTATCGTTATGATGATGATGAGCAGGTGCCGCATCAACGGAATGCTGAAAGTTTTTTGATCCGTCATTAGAACCCTTTATTGTTTGCAATTTCTTCTTGTTGGGGGAAAAATTCTATGAGTATTGTAAGGTGTCCTGATGACGGATATCAGGTATACCTGTGTGAAGCTTTTACAATCGGCTCACTATAGATTAACGGGTTTCTTTTGATGGTAGGAAGAAAATCGCGGAAAAAGACAGGCTCTGTCAGGCAGTCAAAGCTGACGCATATCAGGGATCTGTTTGACAATCCTCATTTGCAATCACAATGCCGGATCGTTATTTTGGATAAAATAACAAGTCATGTTTGGCGCATTAAACAATCTGGAAATTGAAGAGTTGATTCACCGGGAATATATCGGCCGTATAGGATGTCATGCAGAAGATATCACGTATATCGTGCCAATCAGTTACGTGTATGACGGTGAATATATTTACGGTCATACGTTTGAAGGCATGAAGGTGAATATGATGCGAAAGAATCCCAAAGTATGTTTCCAGGTAGACGATATGCATAATATGGCCAATTGGCAAAGTGCAATCTCATGGGGAAATTTTGAAGAACTAAAACGTGGCAAAGACCGGGATAGTGCTATACAGTTACTTATGAACCGGGCTCTGCCATTGATACACAGCGAAACAATGCATCTTTCACCGCAATGGCCTTTTCCCGTTCAGGAGGCGGATGCTATTGAAGGAATTATTTTTCGTATTCGGTTGACAGAAAAAACCGGCCGTTATGAAAAAAGCGATCCCGGGTATTGTTTCGCCACATAAATAACAAAAAATTTTAGCTGCTGCTATCACTCATTCAAATCGTTAAGTCATGAAGGGTTTTGAAAATGAAATTTATCTTTACCTGCTGTTGATTTCAAACGCAGTTGCTCTTCTCCTGTTGTTTGCCGCAATCAGGTGGCCACGCATTGCAAGAGTTCTCTTCTTTTTATTATTCGCCTGGGCTTGCTGGATGAACTGGACAACAGCCCTTGAAAAACCACAGGTTTACCTGGATTATGCTGACCTTACCTGGAGCAGTTGGTATTATAATTTCATTCATGGCTGGTTCGCCAATCATATACAGGTGTCCGTTACTTTCATTGCTATTTGCCAGGGATTAATTGCATTTGCAATGCTGATGAGTGGATGGATTTTTAAAACCGGCGCTATAGGTGCTATACTGTTCTTATTGGCTATAGTTCCGTTTGGTGTCGGTTCCGGTTTTCCCACAACAATTATAATGGCAGTTGCAATGATGGTTATTTTAATAAAACACGAAAGTGATTTTATATGGCGACATAAAAAACTAATGCTTACATGATAACCGTAATGATGGGAAAGCAGAACAGGCAACAGCATTGGACGTACACACGACACACCGTAATTGATCAGCATTTGAAAGAACGTTAAATCCAGAGCATTATTTATGAGCGGCTCACTTCTCCATACATCAAAACTTGCACTGTTGAGCCTGTTAATGGCGGTAATATTGGTCGTTGCCGTGATACTTGCCGTTGGTAAGCAGGTTACCTCGTGGGCGTTTACAAAACTGTACGATTTTTTCTATTCACCCTAAATAAATATATATGCAGGGAACAATTATTTACAAAGGAAAGTATGGCGCCACTGAACAATATGCAACGTGGGCCGGCAAAGAATTGAACATACCGGTAAAGGTGACAGACGAATGCAGTGACAGTGACCTCGCAAAGACCGATTTCCTGGTTCTTGGTACCAGTGTATACATTGGCGTACTGGTAATAAAGGAATGGATAAAAAATAACATTGAATCTATTGCAGGCAAGAAAATCTATTTATTTGTTGTATGCGGTACACCGATAAATGAAACAGAAAAGCTGGAAGGTTATGTGAAATCATCATTACCAGAGCAGGTTTTCAAAAATTGTAAAATCTATTACCTGCCCGGGCGGCTCATATTCAAAAAGCTTTCCTGGTCTGACAAGTTTCTTCTGCGCATAGGCTATTTATTATCGCCAAAAAAGCAGAAAGAAAGTATGCACCTTACGGATTATGATTCGGTGAAAAAAGAAAATTTGTCCGGATTGATAAACGATGTGAAGAAAGAGTTCTCTCCGGGTAAACAGGTAGTTTCTCCTGGCTGACGGAAGATAACTATATTACCGGGTCAGTTGCCGGAACGATTTTGATAATCCTGTTTTATACATTTCAAACCACATAACACTCACAAAGGCTACAGCAAGGCAGAGCATGAATTCTGACAGCGTTACTTGGGCCAGTTGAAACAGGTTGCGCACTGCCGGTACTAAGTGTAACGATGCCAGGAATAAACTGGAAATGATAACCACTACGGCAGCGAGGTTATTTTTATACCGGATCGTCTGGAAGATATTTTCGGTAAAAGAACGGTCGGCAAAAGTTAAAAAAACATTCGCGCTGATAATTGTAGTGAAAACAATTGTACGTGTCTCTCCGATACTGTGACGTTGCATAAAAACAAAATACAGGGTGAGTACACCAGCTGTAATAATGAGCCCCTGAACAATGCTCACCAGTAATTCATCAACAGAAAACAAACGGATGGCACGGTTGCGTGGCGGCAGCAGCATGAGATTTTTTTCAACAGGCTCCCGTTCAAAGAAGATTGAACATGTAGGCCCCATAATCAGCTCAAGAAAGATAACATGGACCGGCGTGAAGATGTTGGGGTATTTCCAGCCGAGAATTACCGGTAGCGATGCTGTTAATATAATAGGGATGTGAATAGAGATAATATAACGCAGTGCTTTCATCAGGTTGCTAAAAATTTTTCTTCCTTCACCGATCGCGGTTGCAATGCGTTCGAGATTGTCATCGGTGAGTACCAGGTCCGAAGCAATTCTCGCCGTCTCCGTTCCTTTGTTCCCCATTGCGATACCCACATCCGCCAGTTTTAATGCCGGACCGTCATTTACCCCATCTCCGGTCATGGCAACGATTTCACCATGCTGTTTTAGGGCATTAACAACCTTCACTTTTGCGTCCGGAAACATTCTTGCAAAGACGTTACATTGCTCTATTGTTTCTTTCAATTGATCGTCATCCATGTTCATTATATCTTCGCCGGATACAGCTTTGTGATAATTTTCAATACCGGCCAGCCCTGCAATGTTCATTGCCGTTTCGGGGTAATCACCCGTCAATATTTTAAGTTTGATTTTAGCAGCGCTGATCTTTTTCAATACGGCAGTTATATTTTTTTTTGGTGGATCATATAACGCCAACAAGCCAACGAAATTCCATGCAAACTCTTCCTGGCTTTTTGGAAAATGATGATCCGGTTGTAACGCCTTGCATACGGCAATGACACGATAACCGTTGTTTGCAAGTTTTATCAATTGCTGCTGTATTTTTTCACGATTGCGGCTGTCAAGATTGCAAATCTTCATGATCCTTTCCGCTGCGCCTTTTGCGGCAGCGGTGTATGTCTCCTCTTTTTTATAAATGTGGGTCATCATTGGCGGACGTCCTTCGAGGGGATATTCATAGGCCATTTGAAAACCCGTCAATGATATGTCTTTATTATACTTGCGATTTGCTTCCAGTATGGCCTTTTCCATAGGATCAAAAGGTGCAGCCTCACTTGCAAGAGTGCCGTAGAATAAAACTTCGTCATTCTTAAGAAAAGAATTATCGCTTATATCAATCAAAACATCCCCCTCATAATTATAAATGCTCTTCAACACCATCCTGTTCTCTGTCAGCGTACCGGTCTTATCAAGACACAAAGTTGTAACAGCTCCCAAATTTTCTATTACCTGTGGCTGCCTCGAAATAATTCCAAGCTTACTCATTTTATACGCCCCTAATGCCATAAAAGAAGAGAACGCTACCGGAATTTCCTCCGGTATAACGGACATGGCCAGCGTTAATGCAAATAAAAGACTGGTCACAAAAGCCCCGTAATGATAATAATTGATTATAAAAATGACCAGGAATGCTGCAAAACCAAACAACGCAAACCGATTGACAAACCTGTTCACGTGGGCCTGCAGCAATGTTTTGGAGGCATGGTATTCTGACACTGACTTGCCAATCTTCCCAAGTACAGTGTTTTTCCCGGTTTCAGTGACGCGGGCCGTACATTTTCCACTATTTATAGTTGAACCCTGGTATAGTTTATTTTTCCGCTCTGCGTTGTTCTTTTCTACCGGTAATGACTCGCCGGTAATAATAGATTCATTGATAGCAAGATCATTGGATGTAATGATATCTGCATCCGCAGGCACTTTCATTCCTTCTGCGAGCAATAGCACGTCGCCGGGAACTAATTCCTCAGTCATAATTATCTCTTCCTTACCCCCACGTATAACTGTAATCCTGGGCTCGGTGTATTGTTGAAGACTTTTTAATGCAAGCGAACTTTTTACTTCCTGGTATATTGAAATTGTGGTTACAATAATTATGGCTATTGCCATCATGATTCCTTCGTTCTTATCGCCCAGGATAAAATACAGGCAACTTGCAATGACCAATAAAAGGAACATCGGCTCCAGCAAGATATCTTTTAACACACGGAAGAGACGGAATTGTTTTGATGCCTCAAAAATATTTTTTCCATACTGTTGTTGCAGCAGTGGAATTTGATCTTGTGATAAACCATTAATATTTGCGGAGCTTAAGCTATCCGTTGAAAAATTCATATCACGCTATTGTAATTTCTTTCTCAAGGTACACATCTTGTATCGCATGCAAGAGATTAAGGCCTTCAACAAAAGGACGTTGAAAGGCTTTACGACCGGAGATTAATCCCATGCCGCCTGCGCGTTTGTTAATAATTGCCGTGATTAATGCATTCTTCAAGTCATTTACTCCTTCAGATTCGCCGCCAGAATTAATTAAACCGATTCTTCCTGCATAACAATTCATTACCTGGTAACGACAAAGATCAATTGGATGAGAAGAAGATAAACGTGTATACATTCGCTCATCATATTTACCATAGCTATGACCAGGATCACCTAACATTTTGTAGCCTCCGTTATTGACCGGTAGTTTCTGTTTGATAATGTCTGCCTGTATGGTAACCCCAAGATAGTTTGCCTGCCCGGTAAGATCTGCCGAGAGATGATAATCGTTATCGGCACGCTTAAAAACATTATTTCGCAGGTAACACCATAATATGGTTGCCATACCTAATGAATGCGCTTCTTCAAAAGCGCGGGCTACTTCGGTGATCTGCCTTGATGATTCTTCTGATCCAAAATAAATCGTGGCACCAACTGCTGCAGCACCGAGATTCCATGCATCACGCACCGATCCGAAGAAAACCTGGTCGTATTTATTAGGAAAGGTTAGCAGTTCGTTATGATTCAGCTTTACGATAAATGGAATTTTATGAGCGTATTTCCGGGAAAGCAAAGCAAGCCCACCGATTGTTGTAGCCACTCCATTGCATCCGCCTTCTATCGCGAGACGGATAATATATTCCGGATCGAAATATTCGGGGCTGGGTGCAAATGCAGATCCGGCGCTATGTTCAACGCCCTGGTCTACCGGCAAAATAGATAAATAACCCGTTCGCGCCAGCCTACCTGAATTAAATATTGTTGAGAGACTGCGAAGCGTTTGTGCATTCCTGTTGGATAGCCCGAAAATATCGTCAACGACTTGCGGGGAAGGTAACCTGAGGTGGTCCTTGAAAATAGTTTTACAACTATGGGTTAAGAGGTTCTCGTTTTCATCTCCGATCAGTTTTGATATATCATGTATTGTCATAACCAGGTTATTATAAAAATGATTCGGAATAAGTGTTTAATAAATTTTCTCCGGCATTTTTTCTTTTATGATGTTGAACAGTCGTTCCGCATCTTCCAACCTGCATAATTCCGTTCCTTCGTTCAATGTGGCAGCAGTACCGCAGGCAACGCCATATTGAACGGCTGTTTCCAATTCTTCTCCATTTGAAAGCGAATAGATGATACCAGCTACCATGCTATCTCCTGCACCAACTGTACTCTTTTGTTTAACGACCGGTGGAGTAAATTTTAGTTCCAGGTCTTTTGTTACCAGCAAAGCCCCTTCCTTTCCCATAGAAACAACAATCACTTCGCATTTATTTTTTTCGATTATTTGTTTTGCAGCGTTGGCGATATCATTTTGTTCCAGGTAGTTTTTACCGGCAATAAAACTCAATTCGCCCAGATTTGGCTTTACTAAAAAAAGACCTTCACGTATCGCATGTTTCAATGCCTGCCCCGAAGTATCAACAATCAGTTTTGCTTTTTTCTTTTTTGCAATTATCGCTATACGGGCAAATATATCTGGCGGCACACCCGGCGGCAGACTGCCACTTACGACAACGTAGGCTACATCATTGATACGTTCCAGTGCGAGAAGTATCCCTTGTATTTCTGTTTCACTCAGTGAATTTCCCGGCATGCCAAAACGATATTGCCGGCCCGATGACTCATCACGTACAATAATATTTTCTCTTGTTTCATTTTGAGATTCTATAATTATCGAGGGCACATTTTCCTTTTCGAGCAAGTCATTGAAATATTTCCCGGTATAGCCGCCTGCGGGATAGATGGTAATTGCTTCGCCCCCTAATTTTTTTATGGCCCTGGCAATATTAATACCGCCACCGCCGGGTTCTAATTTCGGATAAGCACATTTCAATTTTTTTTCCGGTACCATTTGGAAAACTGATGTGCTTTTATCAATGCAGGGACTGAATGTAATAGTTACTATCTGTGGCATTGTAAAGTTTTCTTACTCTTTTTCATATCGCCCGGTCATTTCTTCAATCACGATGCGATAAACAATTGGCTTTATATTTCCGGGAGAGCGCGGATGGGTTCTTTGCTCCGAGGTTTCAGGCGGGATCGCCGTTTCGCTTATCTTCATGTGCATGGTACGGTCAACAAACAATTTCAATGCGGCATAACGGTCACGCTCATCTGTCAATTCCTGGTACTCACCCCATATGATGACACTTTTCCAATTGCGCAGGTTTTTCATTTCATCAACCTCGAAGCAAACTTTTGGATTTTTCCGCATCATGTGAATTTTCATTCCCACTACGGAATGAGCGATAATGTGTTTACCATCAAAAACGTAGTTCACGGGAACTACGTATATCTTTTTACCATCGCCGCAGCCGAGCCGGCCCAATATGTTTGAGTGCAATACTTCTTTTGCTGCTTCATACGTGAGTGAACCGATCATGATGATTTTTTGAGGTAAAAACTAATTGATTGTTATCGCAGGTGCTTTCTTTTCAAAATCAAAGTGGAATAATTCATTTTCAGAATTCTTATTATTTGCCCAGGTTGTAATATTATAAAATGTAGTTTCGGCAATATTGTCGAGTGCTTCTTTTGTGCCGAACGCCTGGTGTGGTGTGATTAAGACATTTGGCATACCAAGCAATCTTTTCAACACATCATCCCTTAACTGTTTATTACTCCAGTCGTAAAAGAAAACTCCTCTTTCTTTTTCATATACGTCGGCGCCGAAATAGCCTACATGACCTGTTTCAAGATAATGCAGCAAATCCTCCGTGTTTATACAGCCTCCGCGGCTCGTATTAATCAGCATTACATTTTTTTTCATTAGTGCGAGGCGTTCTTTATTAATTATATACTTCGTTGCCGGTGTAAGGCAGGTATGAAGGCTAATAATATCCGATTCACGGCAAAGCGAATCCAGGTCGGTATACCGGAGATTGAATTCTTTTGTTAGTTGCTCGTTAGGTTTAACGTCATAACCCAATAAACGGCAGCCCATACCATTTAGAATTTTTGCCAGGATGCCGCCGATTCTACCTGTACCAATAATTCCCACCGTCTTTTTATTGAAATCGAAGCCGATGAGATTATTCATTTTAAAATTATAATGATGCACCTGTTCGTTTGCGATAATTAATTTACGGTTGAGCGCCAGCATCAGGGCCAGTGCATGTTCCGCTATCGAATGTGGTGAATAACCCGGCACGTTAGCCACCCGAATTCCTTTCTCTTTTGCTTTTGCCAAATCGATATTGTCATAACCCGCAGCACGCGCAGCGATAAATCTTACGCCATACTCACCTAATGCTTCAACGACCGGTGCAGATGCATCATCACCGGTGAAAACAGAAACACAGTCAAATCCCTGGGAGAGGGCAACTGTTTCAGGCGACAAAGCCAGTTCTGTCATCCGTATAACAAAATTTCCTGTATTGGCTTTAAAGAGATACTCCCGCTCAAAATCTTTTGTACTATAAAAAAGAATTTTCATTTTGATAGATTTAATTGCATCAGTTCAGTTATGATCGCCGTCATTTTAGAAAGTAATTAAAGCTGCATGTAGAAGCTCGCGGTAAAAGTATACGTATAATTAAACGGAATCTATGATTGCAGTCAATTATGATTTTGATGATAATCAGAAATTATACGCAGAAGGTTGTTCGACCGGCAGGATAACTAATCAGGTAGTTTTCTTTATAATTTGCACCTCTTCCAACTCGCCATCTTCTACCCGGACTATGATCAGCGCTTCAGCATCTTCAAGATTTATAACCCATATTTCACGTCCGGCTTCTACTACTTTAATGGCCCGTGTTATTCCATGTCCGGGATAGTTTTCCTTTACCTGGCCTTTGATATTATCGGGCAGACTTTTTTCATACCCGTAACTAATGTGATAAATTAGGCGACCCTTTTTTGAAAACAACGCACGATTCTGCTCATCGTAAATCATAAATTTTACCAGGTAATCCTTGTTCAACCGGTACCACATCGGGATCTCTGCATTGTTGAAATAAGTGCTGAACCCTTTCCATATTCTGCCGGGAACTTTTGTAGTAGTAGCTTTAACAATAACTGGTGGCAGCGATTTTATAGTATCCTGGGCAGAAACGTGGATAACTGTAAACAGGCAGAGCAGGAATAAGCCTGTTGAATAAAGGGTTTTGGATTTCATAACTATAATTGTTTTACAACCTGTTTATAAGTTGACTAATAACAAACCATTTATTCATGTATTGATAACAAGGGCACATGTGCATGCAGCGCTATGTGTTTTGCCTCGCTTCTGTGAAAAATGGTCTCAAGCAAACCATGTTTTTTAGGAATGACAATAAGCATATCGAGGTTATTTTTTTCGGCAAATTCATTCACCGCTTCTTCAATATGCTGCTTATTCAAAAAATGAAACTGCGGTTTTAATTCGATAAACATATCACGCACCCATTCAGAACCTTCGATTTCTGTATCGCTTATCTTCTTTTCCGTTTCTGTGTTCACATGCAGGATATGTAATTCCGGTTTGAAGTCAATGAGCAGTTTTTTGATTTCTTCTGCATGTACCGCTTCAATTACGTTTTTCAGATCACACGCCAAACCCACCTTGGAAATGTTCTTAAATTTTGCTCCCCTGGGTACGATAATCAACGGCCACGATAAACTCCTGATCGCCGATAATGTAGTACTGCCAAACAGTATTCGCTCAACTGCACCATTCCCACTTGAACCCATCACTACTGCATACGGGTTTGCCAACTTGCAATAAGATTCAATCTGGGTAGTGATGTACCCTTCTTTAATTTGTGTATACACTTTTAATTTACCACCTGATTTGCGGATCAACTCTTCTCTTAATTCCGATATCTTCTTTTCCGCATCTTCCAGTATCTCTTTCATTGTTACAGCGGCCACAGGCGCTTCGCTGACTGCTACAGGTACCTGGCATACATACAGTAATGTTATACTCGCATTGACAGCGTGCGCAAAGTCGAGTGCATAATTCGCGGCATTTAGTGCGGCCGGTGAAAAATCAACCGGAACGATAAGTGTCTTCATGATTATTTTATTCAGGTGTATTGATGTTAGTATAATAAAAGTGTTACCATTTCTCCTCTAGCGGAGTTACTGAAATGTGCTCAGGAATGTGCAATAAAAATTGCCTGGGTAACGGTCTTTATCAGCAGGTCGGCCCGGCTATGTTTAAATAATTGAGAAAGATTGCTTCTTCCATAGGCGCCCATTACAATAAATACTTTCTGTTTTCTGAGCAGGTGAGCAAACAACTCCGTTTCAGGATCACCTTTCAGTGTTTCAAACCCGATAGATGAATAGTGACCGCTTATCCATTCTTTGAATTTTTCTTTTTCCGGTTCTGTTGAATCATCATCGTCTTCTATTTGGAGTACAGTTATTTTCTTATCGTCCAGTTCCGGAAAGAGGTAACAGAATTGTTTGATAGCAAATAACGACGATTTGCTTGCATTGTATGTAAATACGATTTCATCGATACCATCAAAACTTTCAGGAGCGATAATTACAGGGCATTCTGCGTCTTTCAACACATCTTTTACAAATTCTGTGGGCACGCCATCGAATTTCCGGTTAAAGGAAGTTTCTGCGTCTGTTATCAACAGATCGGCATAGCGGCTTTCACGAATTATTTCTCTTGCCGGATCTCCGCTGTCCCTGTGAACAGAATATCGTACGCCCCGTTTATCACAGGCATCCTTAAACAACCGGAGATTTTTTTCAATGGTCTCCATTTTGTTCTGAAATGCCTGGCTGCCTTTATCTACTTCCCAACTTACATAACGAGCTCCATGAGCTTCCTGCAACACGAGTTTTTCGTCTTCAATAAGATTTTCAAGAAACACACCTGTAATCTTTGAATTGGTGAGACGGCCTAGATAACAGGCAAAATCCAGTGAGTGTGGATTGGCGTTGACAGCATCTATAGCTATAAGTATTTTTTCCATTGTAGAAATTTTACCAAAGCTATCTACCTGGCGAGGCGATTAAGATGACACCCGTTATTGTCCGAGCTGATTGTCATCAATGGTAAAAAGGAAGTCAGAAAGCCCTGGGACCTTTTTCATTTGTATTACTTACGGGAGGTCTTTTTTTGAGAAATCTTTCCTTGCGAAGCCTCGTTATCATTGCTTCCCAGAATTCGTCCTTCATGCTTTGCTGAATAGTGCCCTCCGCTGTTCTTGTTTGCGCAATATAATGGGGCTGCAATGTGGATAGATCGAAGAGAATCATTTCCCAGGAATATTTCATCATGGAATCGTTAACAAGAGCGGGAATTTTAAACTGCTCCTCTTTATAATGCCAGATGCGATTATAATAGTACTTGATAGGTTCTGCAAAAGCGCTGTAAGGCAGATCTCCGCTTTTTGTTTTATCAACAAGTGCCACAGTCATCACCGCGTCTATTCCTTTATCGCAAAGTTCCCTGTAGGTCTCTTCCTGCCCAATCTTTCTCAGGCTGGTGCCAAATTCTGTAAATGAAGAAATAGCCGGGTATCCGGATGATTCAAGAACATCTTTGAAATGGTTTTCCAGTTCTTTCCGGTATGACGTGTCATTGTTATTGACGATAGCAGCTACCATTATCTTATTGTAATTGCCCGGAAAAGCATGATCGTTTTTCCATGTTGTAGAAATATATTTTGAAGAACAACCGGCTGTAATAATACAGATAGATAGCAGGCGGCCTATAAATAACATCGTTTTCATTACTTCGCTTAGAGCGTACAAAATATTGCGCTGAAATGTTTCTTTTGGTGATGGCGATTAGAATTGAATATGACTTTAATCATTGGCAACTTCCGGGTATAAAGAATTGAAACCGTCTGATTAATATCATTCAAACATCCAACATTAATCATTTTTCCCCGTAGCCGGGGAAATTATGTTTGTAGTAAAAACATGCTAATGCGTATCGTCCCAACAAAATTGATCAGTGAAGTGCAGAGTGAATTTAACGGCGCTTTCCCGTTCTTAAAATTGGAATTCTTCCAGTATAATGCAAAAGATGGATCTAACAGCGTAAGGTCGTCGGGTAAGCGTATCGGGGACTACCAATCCGTAGTTACCGATGGACAACTTGATGTCTATCCTGAAATGAAAGTGAGTGATCTTGAAAAAACATTAAAAGATAAATTCCGCTTAAATGTCCAGGTATTCAGACGTTCGGGCACGCTGTGGTTACAAACAACGATGACGGATAACTGGACCTTAAAAAAACAAAATGAACATGGCATGGAATTATCCCACGCCCCGGAAATTCCGTTAATAAACAGAGATGATCCTGAAGCGGATGCATACAATTAGACCATGAAGCGCCGATCTAAAAAAGAAGATTATTAAGTTTCTCCTCATTTGCAATCCTGATCTTTCCCTCTTTTATTTCAATCAGCTTCTCTGCTTTAAAGTCACTTAAGGTGCGTATCAACGACTCGGTGGCTGTACCTACATAATGTGCTATATCATCTCTGGATATTTCAATGGAATTATTTTTCCCTTCCGCATTAAACTTTCGGTGAATATCCATCAACGCTCTTGCAACCCGTTTGCGAAGCGAACTATAGGCAAGATTCAATAACCGTTCTTCTTTATCTTTTACATTTTGAGTAATGATCTTTATAAAACGGTTGGCCACATTTATATCGCCATATATCATTTGCAAAAAGTCTTCTCTTGGTATCTGAAGTATTTCGGCATCTTCAAGTATCACTGCGTTGTCATCATAGTTATTATTTTCTATCAATGCTGAATAACCCATGAAATCCCCGATGCTGAATATATCCGTGATGTATTCTTTACCATCTTCATGCGTTTTATATCCCTTTACCTTTCCTTTTACGAGATAGTATAAAAATTTTGGTCGCTTTCCTTCCTGGTAAAGCGTTTGTTTTTTTCCATAATTTTCGATATCGTACTGTTCGGATAAATGTGTGATAAGACCCGCATCTTTCACATCTTTTAAAAATTCACTGATTCCCTTTTGCGAAAGCGTATACTTTTTCTCAAGCACTTCGTTTTTCTTTAACCGCACTTCAATAGCATTGAGCAGCTCAATATCATCGAATGGTTTGGTGATATAGTCGTCGGCACCCATCTCCATTCCTTTTCTGAAATCCGTTCTTTCAATCTTCGCTGTTAAAAAAATAAAGGGGATGCTTTGCGTATCTGCATTTTTTCGCAATAAATGCAATACACCGTAACCGTCAAGCTCCGGCATCATAATGTCACATACAATAAGGTCGGGTTTTTCCTTTATTGCAATTTCCACGCCTTTCTTTCCATTCTCGGCGGTTAATGTTTTATAGCCGGCCATCTCCAATATTTCAGCCGTATTCTCCCGTATATCTAAATTGTCTTCGATTACTAAAACAGATTTCATTTTATGATTTTTATTTTATCGGGCTTAATAATATTTATTGTTGAGTCGTTGGAATAAAAACCGTTACGGTTGTTCCTTCATTCAACTTACTTTCGAAATTTACTGTACCACCAAGTAAATCTGCATACCGTTTCACAATGTGCAATCCCAGCCCTGTACCTTGTATATTGATCGCGTTGCCACCCCGGAAAAAACTTGAAAATAAATGAAGCTGATCTTCCTCGCCGATACCGATCCCTTCATCTTTTATTGAAATAGCCGCTTTGTTTTTGTTGACGTTTGTATCAACCGTCACCGTTTCTCCTTCGCCTGAAAACTTGATGGCGTTGCTCATCAGGTTGATCAGGATATTCCGTAAAAGTTTTTTGTCCGAGTAAATGATATATTCTCCTTCATAACGGTTGTCAATATGCTGATCTTTTTTCAGCATCGGTTTCATTTCTTCTATTGTGTCTGCGATACATTCGTGCAGATCCAGCTCGGCAATATGACTTTGCACTTTCCCTTCATCCAGTTTACCGAGCGAAAGAAAATCTTCCAGTATATCGTTCAGGTGTTTTACGGAGTTCCTGATCTTATCTATATGCCTGTTCCGCTTATCCTGTTCATCACTTTGTGTGTACTTTGACAGTAAAGATGCAGACGACAAAACAGTGCTCAGCGGTGTCCTGAATTCATGTGAAGCCATAGATACAAAACGGCTCTTTATTTCATTCAGCTGTCTTTCTTTATCCAATGCCTCACTGAGTTCCGATTGCGACTGCTCCAATTTCTGCAGGGCCTCTTTCAGTATCATGGTCCGTTCTTCCACTTTCATTTCCAGCTCTGCGTTCAGTTTCCTTATTTCATTGCTGATACGTTCCAACTCGGCCTGTTGCTTTTTCATATTGCTCTCCACCTCTTTCCGGCGGGTAATGTCTACAATAAATGCGATGACAAACAGGTCATCACCCTTGCGATAATGACTCAGGCTTACTTCTACAGGTAGATTGGAACCATCTTTTCTTCGACCATACAGGTCGCGGTTATGGCCCATTGACCGGTTGGACGGTTGTTTGTAAAACCCGGCGCGTAGTTCATGGTGGTGCGATTTGAATTTTTCCGGTATCAATATTTCAATAGGGTTACCGATAAGCTCGTCGCTTTTGTATCCAAACATTTTTTCAGCAGCCGGATTTACCAGTACAATATTGCCTGAATTATCTGTGAGAATAATTCCTTCAGTTGCATTTTCAAACAGCGAAATCAAATGCTCATATCCATGACTGCCCGGCATAATTGAAAAATCGTTATTTGCCATAAATATAAATAAAAGCCTGCCCGTTTTAACGGGTAAATTCGTTTGTAGTTATAACAAGTCCAAAATGCCTGTTAATACCTGCAGTTGATAGTTACAAAATGAAAAAACCGGGGGCCAGGCAATCAAGCAGAACAGTAGCCATCAACCATTCGAATGATCTTCACTGGCCTTCCCGGTCGGATGGGCGTTAACGGTGTTTCATGCGTAGCCTTTCAGCATTTATTAAAACAAAACAATTGTTATAGTGTCAACAATTTATTAAGTGCGTTAAACAATCCGTCCCTCAAAATTCTTACGAATGGCACTTAGTCCTTATGACATAAGTCAATCTCCCTGGTGATTTTTATCTCATAACTCTTAAGCGGAATAACAGTCCTGCTGTCATTATTTTTTGTGTTTTGAAAAATCGCTGACAACGGACCGTACAAGCTTATCGGTATCATTTTCGAGCGTGGACACACTGAACGATCTGCTTTGCACCGAATAGATCAACTTTTGCGTAACCATATCATATAAATTACATTCGATAAAGATGCTGGACATATCTTCAAAATATCCCGGTTCGCTATTGCGATATTTTACCGCCGTTCTGTAGCGCCAGAACCGGTCAAAATAATAACTGTACGGCGTATAGTGAATAAGACCAGCCGCATATTTATTCTCTTTATTTCTGTTTAGCAGGGTGACGGTCAGTACAGCATCTACGCAATTATTATTTAATTGATACAAGACGTCTTCTTCATCCATGCGATCAAAGACGTTTGTGCCAAACAGGGACAACGATGATACAGCATTGACACCTTTCTTTTGGAAAGCTTCTTCAAGTTTGATCTCAATGTTTTCGCGAATTTCCATTTCGTTACCAGGCATAAAACCAAGCACAAGTATTTTGGTATGTTTCTTCGGGAAATCGTTTCCGGATTTCCAAGAAATCGTTTTTCGGGAAGGGTTACACGCTGCCATCAACCATAACGTCAATGCAGCAAGTATCATGCGGACTGTGTTCATAATTCGATCTTTATAATTCCTGTCAAAATATAAATGATTGAATTCTCCGTGAATGACATCAATCAGGTAAGACGCTATTATTCGTCATTCCAATAAGAGGGCAAGATGTGCAACAAGTGTGATAAAAACGGGATTATTGGAGCAGTTCCTTTTCTATGCGCAAAGCTTTTGGAAATAACACTTCATTTTCAAGGTATATATGCTGTACAAGGTCGTTATCTAATTCTTTTAACCGGGATAAAGCTACTTTATGGCTCACACAGGATCCTTCCGGTATTTCGTAATTGTTTGTGAGTTCTCTTATATTGAATATAGGTGCTTCCAGCAGATTATGTTCGTGCTGTATCATTGCATCCAATGGTTTTCGCAACGTCTTTACCAGCAGCTTTGCATACGAGTCATTGTTTTCATGCGCATGTACAACCTGGCATATGTAGGGAAAAATAATCTCTTCTTCATATCGTATATGCGGTAATAAATCGTTTTTGAGTTTTTCAAACAAGACATGCACCTCCCGCATGTAAGGATATTTCTTTTCATGACCGTCCGCGAAAAGTTTTATAATCTCACCAGTTACAGGCAACGAATTTCTGAGGTAATAATGATGGACATTAATAATATAGTCCGTCAAAAAATCAACATTCCACGTATGATAGGATAGTCCGGGTGATAACTGAACCGTGCGGCTTGCTGTTTCAAGTTCTTTTTTTAATTGGTCAAATTCAATACCTTTTGAATCGCAAACTACTTCCAGTGGCCACCTGCCGCCACAACAATATTCGATATTATGTCGTCGAAAAACGTCTGCCGTGTGGTGATTGTGTTTTACAATATCACTAACTGTTGAATTGCCATTTATAGTTAAGTTTCTTAAATGCATGCTCCGTTGTCGAATTTGCGGACAATATATAAAGTTGAGTTTCTGCTGCACATGACTTTAATCATATCAGTCTATGATCCAATGCCGCAATGCTTTTTATAAAGTCGTCCTGGTCTTTTTGTAGCAGCGATTCGATCGTGTAGTCTGCCAATAACCTCAACCATCGCTTTTTTAAAATTTCAAAATGATTGTGCAATGGACATGGGGTAGAACCATTGCATTTTCGCATTCCCAACACACAGGAGCTGAATTTGTCCGGCCCTTCAGTGATTTCGACAATTTTAAGTAAAGGTGTTTTTAAAGTATCATCATTAATAGAAAATCCTCCCTGCTGCCCCTGGGCGGAACTGAGAATATGATCCTTGACCAACCGTTTCATGATCTTTCCTAAAAAATGACGTGGTATCTGCAAATCGTTGGCTATTTCGTCCAGGCGTACCCGTTCATTCCGTTCCTTCAAAACGGCTACATATAATATACCTCTTAGTGCATACCCAAACGATTTTGAGAAAAACATAGTGCACAAATTTATCAGCGATCGGTTTTTAACAAGATGATTAATATCAGTTGTTGTTTTGATGATGATCATTATTGCAGGAGCTGTCGCGAAATACTTTTGAGCCCATTAAAGACATTGATGTCTTTTTTGATTTATCACCTCAAAACTCATTCAACATGAAATTGCCCAATCTCTTAACTGCCGTTGCGATTGTTACTTCTGCTCTATGGATCATATCATGCGGTGGTGAAGGAGTAAAAAAAGATGAGAAGCCGGTTGACATCCAGGAACTCGCAAATAAGAAAGATGAAAAACACGGGCCTGAGATTAAAGAAAGCGAAATCTCGTTAACGAATCCTTTAAATGCAGGATGGGTAACAGCAGGAAAAGGTATTTATGAAATGAAATGCCAATCCTGTCATCGCCTTACCGGAGAAAAGCTCGTTGGACCCGGTTGGAAGGATGTGACTAAAAGAAGAAAACCAGTGTGGATCATGAATATGATCAACAATACGGATATGATGCTTGATTCGGACCCTGAAGCACAGAAGCTATTAGAACTCTGTATGGTTCGTATGCCGAATCAAAATCTTTCCAAAGAAGACGCCCGCCAGGTTATTGAATATATGAGGGATAATGACGGCGAGAAATAACCGAAATAATAATTGCCTAACGATTTTCTAACTGTTTTAAACTATATATATGAAACTTAGTTCTCTTAAACGTCTTCTTTTCATTTCGGTTGCACTATCGGGTATTGCCTGGCTGCAAAGCTGCAAACCAAGAGGAGCCGCGACCGCGATAAGCGGAGATGCTGCAGCAAAAGTGTATGTGGCTCCTGGTAAGTATGATGAGTTTTACAATTTTGTGTCGGGCGGATTTAGCGGGCAGATGTCTGTATATGGCTTGCCATCAGGACGATTGTTTCGCGTTATCCCTGTATTTTCTGTTGATCCCGAAAAAGGATACGGATACAGTGAAGAAACGAAAGCAATGTTAAATACGTCAAATGGTTTTATACCATGGGATGATTTGCACCATATCGCTTTATCGGTATCCAATGGTGAACACGATGGCAGATGGGTATTTGGTAATGCAAACAATACGCCCCGTATTGCACGGGTCGATTTAAAAACGTTCCGTACTGCAGAAATCATTGAGATTCCAAATAGTGCCGGTAATCACTCTTCTCCTTTTATAACAGAGAATTCTGAATATGTTGTTGCAGGCACACGTTTCAGTGTACCTATCGGTGATAAACAGGATGTACCGATTAATACGTACAAAGAGAATTTCAAAGGAACAGTAAGTTTTATCGGCGTGGATAAAAGCTCTGGCAGAATGAACATATCGTTCCAGATATTAACACCCGGCGTGAATTTCGACCTGGCCCGCGCAGGAAAAGGAAAATCACATGGATGGTTTTTCTTCAGTTGTTACAATTCTGAAAAAGCGAATACATTACTTGAAGTAAACGCCTCTCAAAAAGATAAAGACTTTATCATGGCGGTGAACTGGAAGAAGGCAGAAGAGTATGTAAAAGCCGGCAAAGGTCAAAAGAAAACGGTAAAGTATGCACACAATGTCTATGATGAAACAAAACATTCCGCAACATCTACTATAGAAAATGAAGTATTGGTACTTGATCCGAAAGATTGCCCCGACATGGTTTACTTTATGCCATGCCCCAAGTCACCGCATGGTTGCGATACGGATCCTACCGGTGAGTATATTGTAGGTAGTGGTAAACTCGCGGCTGTAATTCCCGTGTTTTCCTTTACAAAAATCGAAAAAGCGATAGCCGATAAAAATTATGACGGCAGCTTTGATGGAATTCCGGTATTGAAATACGATGCGGTATTGCATGGTGAAGTACAGAAACCGGGATTAGGACCATTACACACTGAATTTGATGGTAACGGTAATGCTTATACTTCCTTCTTTGTTTCCTCTGAAATTGTGAAATGGAGGATTAAAGATTTGAAAGTGCTTGATCGTGTGCCCACGTATTATTCTATCGGTCACTTATGTATACCTGGTGGGCCCACCAAAAAACCCTGGGGCAAATATGTGATAGCGTATAACAAAATTACCAAAGATCGTTACCTGCCAACAGGTCCGGAACTTACACAAAGCGCACAATTGTATTCTATCGATGGGGACAAGATGAAGTTGTTACTCGATTTCCCAACAATTGGTGAACCACACTATGCAGAAGCAATTCCTGCAGAGCTGATCATGAAAAATAGCCAGAAGATTTATAAGATTGAAGATAATCAGAATCCCTATGCTGCTAAAGGCGATAACTACACTAAGGTTGAACGGAAGGGTAAAGAAGTGCACGTGTACATGACCGCTATACGGTCACACTTTACACCTGACAATATTGAAGGGGTGAAATTGGGCGATGATGTGTATTTCCATGTAACAAATCTTGAACAGGATTGGGATATACCTCATGGTTTTGCAATTAAAGGCGCAAACAATGCTGAACTCCTGATTATGCCCGGTGAAACTCAAACACTAAAATGGACTCCCGAAAAAGCAGCTGTATTTCCAATGTATTGCACCGACTTCTGTTCGGCATTGCACCAGGAAATGCAGGGATACATACGGGTAAGTGCTGCGGATGCCAATGTACCGATTTCATTCAGTACGGGTAAAACACAGCCTGCTGTTAGTAGCGATACCAAAGATTCTATTCCTGTGAAAACCAAATAAAGAATCAAGAGTAATGCTGTTGTTGCAGGCAGCATTACTCTCTTATTCAAAATTTCAAAACAGGTTTATGAAAAAGATACTTGCCATTTCAATGTCCCTGCTGCTTTTTGTAACCGCATGCAATAACGAAGCAGCTAAATCTACTGAGGATAAAGCTACGGCCGCAGCAATATCCGCAGGTGGCCAGGAAAATGTTAAGGATGATGACTCGCAGAAAGATGTTGTAAAAGTAGCTATAGGTTCAAAGGACCATAGCACATTGGTCGCCACGTTGAAGCAGGCTGATCTTGTCACCGCGCTTTCCAACGCGGGTCCATTTACAGTATTTGCACCAACCAATGCTGCATTTGATAAGCTACCGAAGGGTACGGTTGACGACCTGATGAAGGATGATAAGAAAACTGATCTGCAAAATATCCTGCAATATCATGTTACTACTTCCGCTTTGAAAGCTGAATATTTCCAGGATGGAATGACGATCGGGATGGTAAACGGGGACAATATTTCTATAAGTGTTAAGGACGGAAAAACTATTATCAACGGGACAGCAACAGTTGTTGCGTCTATTCCTGCATCGAATGGTATGATCCACGTAATAGATGCTGTGTTACTTCCGCCCGCTAAAAAATAAATAAGCGTTAAGCTTCAAAATAATGGACAATAAATTAAGCATATTATCAAGAATACTGGTTGCGTTTGCATCCGGGGCATTGGTCGTTGTATTCTTTTTACCGGCTTGGCGTATTGATCTTTTTGCGCCGCAATATCCTGAAGGGTTGACAATGAATATCTGGATAAACGGTTTATCCGGTGACGTTGATATTATTAATGGTTTAAATCATTATATCGGCATGAAACATATTACAGTAGCTATGTTTCCCGAATTTAAATTCCTGCCTTATGTCGTCGGCTTCTTTATGTTGCTGGGAATGATTGTCGCGATAACGGGCAAAAGAAAGTTCTTGTTTATATATCTTATTCTAACCGTTATTGGCGGTGTTTTGGCCATGTACGATTTTTATTCATGGGGATACGATTATGGACATAACCTTGATCCCACAGCGCCGATACAGGTGCCCGGTTTGTCTTATCAACCACCGCTTCTTGGCCATAAAAGACTTTTGAATTTCGATGCTTATTCATTACCGCATGTTGGTGGGTGGGTAGTGATCATTGCAGGCGCCTTGGCATTCGCGGTATGGTTCGTGGAATGGTACCTGCATCGCAAACCGGCAATTAAAGTAAAGTTGGCTTCCCGCGTTGTCGCCGCCACTGTTTTGGCATTTTTTCTTACCTCTTGCGACACAAAGCCAATACCATTTACTCCCGGTAAAGACAATTGTGATTTTTGCCAGATGGGAATTTCGGATACACGATTTGCTGCACAAATCATCACTAAAAAAGGAAAAGTATACAAGTTCGACGATTTGCATTGTATCGTTGGGTTTTTGAAAAAAGGGAGAGTAAATGAAAAAGATGTGGCTCAGAAAGCGGTTATAAATTTTGAAAATCCAAACGAGTTTCTCGATGCGTCATCTGCTGTATTTGTGATTTGCGAAGAGCTTAGAAGTCCTATGGGAAGCAACGCAGCTGGTTTTAAGACGAAAGAAAAAGCAATCAATTACAGTACAGGTAAAAAAACCGAAATCGTAGGCTGGGAACAATTATACAGTAAAACAGATTTATGAGACCGTTACTATTGATCATATTATTCTTTACAATTTTAACTGAGGTTCACAGTCGCACAATAGTTGTCGGCCCGGGCCAGGCTATTGCAAGTCTGAAAAAAGCGATCCAGTTGGCAAAAGATAATGACAGCATCTTTCTGAAAAGCGGTATTTACAAAGAAGGGAACATTGTACTTATCAAATCGCTTTCGATTATCGGTGAAGACAATGCAATATTGGATGGAGAAAACAAATATGAAATACTCACAATCAGCGGTAAAAATATACTTATAAAAAACATTCAATTCCGTAATGCGGGTTATTCTGCGCTTAATGATTACGCCTCTATAAAACTGGTTGATGCTGTAAACATCACTATCGAAGCAAACACGGTCATAAATTCCTATTTCGCTATACACTTATCGAATTCAACTTATTGTACTGTTCGTAATAATAATATTACCGGCAATCCGAAATCAGAACAATTAACAGGCAACGGAATACACTTATGGAAATGCAATCATGCAGTGATTGAAAATAATCATGTCCAGGGCCATCGCGACGGGATTTATTTCGAGTTTGTGACCGAGTCACTTGTTCAAAAAAATCTTAGCGAAAAGAATATCCGTTATGGATTGCATTTTATGTTTTCTCACAGCGATCATTACATGCAAAATATCTTTAGAAACAATGGGGCAGGGGTTGCAGTCATGTATTCGCACAAAGTTACAATGGAAAAAAACCAGTTTGAAAGTAATTGGGGCCCTTCTGCTTACGGTATTTTATTAAAGGAAATTAGTGATAGCCGTATCGTCAATAATACTTTTTTAAAAAATACCGTAGGCATATATATGGAAGGTAGCAGCCGAATGCAAATTCAAAAAAACAGTTTTAACAGTAATGGCTGGGCGATAAAAGTGCAGGCCAGTTGTGATGACAATAGTTTTCTTAACAACAATTTTAACGGCAATAGTTTTGATGTTGCGACAAACGGCAGTGTTTCACTCAACACGTTCTCCAATAACTATTGGGATAAGTATGAAGGCTATGATATTAACAGGGATGGTATTGGTGACGTTCCATATCACCCGGTGAGCCTGTATGCAATGGTGGTAGCACAGAATCCAAATACATTGATACTGATGAGAAGTTTTGTGGTTGCCCTGATGGATAAGGCGGAAAAAGCAATACCCAGCCTGACACCCGAAAACCTTGCCGATAGTAAGCCATCTATGAAACCAAACAAATTATGATCAGGATAGAAAACATTTCAAAGCGATTTAAAAAGCTGCAGGCGTTAAATAATATCAGCGCATTGCTGAATGAAGGCCAGGTTGTATCGTTGATCGGTCCTAACGGCTCAGGCAAAACGACGTTAATTAAATGTATACTGGGCATGGTAAAGTCAGATAGTGGCCATATTTATGTAAATGGAATGCAGATCAACGGCGACCCGGCCTATAAAAGCGATATCGGTTACATGCCGCAGATAGGTCGCTACCCGGACAATATGAAAGTTGGCCAGCTATTCAGTATGATGAAGAATATAAGGGTAGTTCCGGAAACTCAACATGATACTGATTTGCTCGTAAAATTAAATCTCGTTTCCATTTTTGACAAACCGATGCGCACACTAAGCGGCGGCACCCGTCAGAAAGTAAGTGCGGCGCTTGCGTTTTATTTCAACCCGAAAATTTTGATTCTCGATGAACCTACGGCGGGGCTTGATCCGCTTTCTTCTGAAATATTAAAAGAAAAAATTTTACAGGAAAAAAGAAAGAATAAACTGGTTCTTATTACCTCGCACATCCTTAGCGACCTGGATGAGCTGACAACGCATGTAATGTACATGCAGGAAGGCAATATGATGTTTTTAAAAGACATCGCGAATCTTAAAAAAGAAACGGATGAAGAAAAGCTCGGTAAGGCAATTGCAAAAGTAATGCGGTCGGGACGTAAAGAAGCGCTGTGGATTGATGAAGTGCTGGCCGTAAACGAAGCAGATAAGAGTGTATAAAAAAAATAGTATGCTGAAGTTATCAAAATATGTTTTGTACGATATCCTGCGAAGCAAAGTGGTGATTGCTTATACGGTATTTTTATTTATTGTTTCCATCACCTTATTTCAACTGGAGGAGAATAGCAGCAAGGCGATATTGAGTCTGCTGAATATAGTACTGATCGTCGTTCCCCTGATCAGTATGATTTTCACAACGATTCACTACTATAATTCTTACGAATTCATTGAGTTGATGTTGTCGCAACCGCTCAGCCGGAAAAGAATATTATTAAGTGAGTATAGCGGCGTTGCATTGTCCCTATTAAGTGCTTTCCTTATCGGCGTGGGAATCCCGGTATTATTTTTTTCATTGAACGATGTTGGACTGTCGCTGCTGCTTACAGGTTGCGCCCTTACATTGGTGTTCACATCTATTGCATTCCTGGCATCGGTAATAGCAAGGGACAAGGCAAGAGGTATTGGCTTTGCGTTGTTGCTGTGGTTTTATTTCGCCCTGATATATGATGGGGTGGTATTAATGATCCTGTTTGCCTTTAGTGACTATCCAATGGAAAAATTTACAATCGTTTTATCGTCTTTAAATCCTATTGATCTCGGCCGCATATTCATCATGTTAAAAATGGATATCAGCGCAATGATGGGTTATACCGGTGCTGTATACAAAGAATTTTTCGGCAATGCAACCGGCATGTTTTTCACAACCGGTATTATGTTCTTATGGATATCAACACCGCTGTATTTCGCAATGAGAATTTTTAAACACAAAGACCTTTGAATTGTTTATTTCAAACAAAAAATACTTTATGAACGAACTCACTTCGCAAACGCTGGCGCAAATAGTAACCAACAATCATCGATCAGCTTCTGTTTTTGAAAAATATAACCTGGATTTTTGCTGTAAAGGGAAGCGCTCGCTGCAGCAGGCCTGCGAGGAGCAGAACATTTCAATCGAAGAGTTAGTGCCTGAACTGGAGAATGTTTCAAATAGTCGCGATACTACTTTCCCTTATGATAAACTTTCATTGGCACAACTCGCAGATCACATTGTTGCAACCCATCACAGTTATGTAAAAAAGGAATCGCCGCAAATAGCTGCTTACCTGCAAAAGGTGGCATTCAAACACGGTAACCGTCACCCGGAGTTGAACAAAATATTTGAACTCTTCACTATTGTAAAAGAGGAAATGGAACAGCATATGCGGAAAGAAGAGCTGGTACTCTTTCCCCGCATCAAAGAGCTGGAAAATTATTCTAAAAATCCTAATCATCAATTCAAGTTGGAACTCGCTTACCTGCAGTCTCCGATATATATG
>Ga0207648_10001410_pt1 | contig 26468 bp, 25 predicted proteins | sample KBSMisM32_FD_184310 | JGI IMG/M metagenome (GOLD analysis project Ga0207648, IMG submission 184310) | Miscanthus rhizosphere microbial communities from Kellogg Biological Station, Michigan, USA - KBS Miscanthus M3-2 (SPAdes) (version 2) | ecosystem: Host-associated > Plants > Roots >... | reverse complement strand
GCGTTCTTTGAGGCCGTGCCGACCCTCGCGCGCAAGCTCAAGACGCTGCTCGAGGTCGGCCTGGGCTACGTGAAGCTCGGGCAAAGCGCCACCACGCTGTCGGGCGGCGAAGCGCAGCGCGTGAAGCTGGCGCTGGAGCTCTCCAAGCGCGACACCGGGCGCACGCTGTACATCCTGGATGAGCCGACGACCGGCCTGCACTTCGCCGACATCGAGCTGCTGCTGGCTGTGCTGCACCAGCTGCGCGACGCCGGCAACACGATCGTCGTGATCGAGCACAACCTGGACGTGATCAAGACCGCCGATTGGCTGATCGATCTGGGCCCCGAGGGCGGCGCTGGCGGCGGTCAGATCGTCGCGGTGGGTACGCCCGAAGCGGTGTCGTCCAGCGCCGGCAGTCACACCGGGCGCTTCCTGAAACCGGTGCTCGAGGCCGCTGTGCGCTGAAGGGCCGTGCAAGGCCCGAGACGGGCGCCAGAGCGCAAAACAAAAGGCCGGCGCTGGGCCGGCCTTCGTTGCACGCCGCGGGCCCCTGCGGGCCCGCCAGAGCGGCTCACTTCAGGTGCGCATTGATCAGCTTGGTCATCTCGAACATCGACACCTGAGCCTTGTTGAAGATCTCCTTCAGCTTGGCGTCGGCGTTGATCATGGTGCGCTTGACCTTGTCTTGCAGGCCGTTCTTCTTGATGTAGTCCCAGACCTTCTTGGTCACCTCGGTGCGCGGCATCGGCTTGTCGCCGATCACGGCTGCCAGCGAAGCGCTGGGCGTCATCGCTTTCATGAACGCCGCATTCGGCGTGCGCTTCTTGGCGGGGGCCTTTTTCTTGGCGGCCTTCTTGGCGGGGGCCTTCTTCTTGGCCGGAGCCGCCTTCTTCGCCGCCTTCTTCGCCGGCGCCTTCTTCGCTGCCTTCTTGGCGGCCTTCTTGGCCGGGGCCTTCTTCGCTGCCTTCTTCGCAGCTTTCTTCGCAGTTGCCATTTGAAATCTCTCCATCACGTGAGTGGTTGATGTGCCGGAACCCGGGTGAGAGTCGCGTGGACTCTCGTTTCTCACATGGTCCCTGCGGGCGCGATGGTACAGCTAGCTTTACTCGGTGAGAAGCTTTTTTCCCTCGTGGAGAGCGCTTTTCTCCCTCGTGGAGCGCATTTCTGTCGTCGCGACGCATCACGTGCGCGCCCTCGGAGCGCCTCGGTGCAGCGGTATGCTTGCGCCCATGAAGCTGATCATCCGCTGGTTGTTGTTGGCTGCAGCGCTGCTGCTGGTGGCCAACCTGTACTCCGGCGTGCAGGTCGCAAGCTTCGGCTCGGCGATGATCGCGGCGCTCGTGCTGGGCCTGCTGAACACGCTGGTGCGCCCGCTGCTGGTGCTGCTGACGCTGCCCGTGACGCTGCTGACTTTGGGCCTGTTCCTGTTCGTGATCAACGCGCTGATGTTCTGGGCCGCGGCCAGTTTGCTCGACGGTTTCAACGTCAACGGCTTCGGCGCCGCCCTGATCGGTTCGTTGATCTACAGCCTGGCCGGCGTGGTGATCGACATCGCGATGGAGCGCTTGTTCACCCCGGTGGCCGCCTAGGCGCCGCAGGCTACTGAGACGGTTCGCGCTGCGGACCCTTGGCGCGCAACTCGTCCATCAGCGCGCGGCGCTGTCCCTCGAGTTCGCGCAGGCGCGAATCGATCACCGACGACTCGATGAAATCCTGCGCGGCGCCCGAGCGCGCCAGGCGCTGGCCAGCGCGCAGGCGATCGATCGCGCCGCTCCAGTCGCCGAGCGCGGCGCGCGATTCGGCCTGTGCACGCACCGCGCGCAACGTCTGCCCTTGGCGGTCGGAACAGGACGACAACTCGTTCCACGCCAGCGCGTCGCCCCGGTGGTTGCTGGTCCAACTCAGCAGCGCCTCGCACTGGCGCTTCAGGCGCGCGCTGTCGGTGCCCAACAGCCCGGCTTGCGCGTCGAGCAGCATGCGCGGCCGCGATGCGTCTGCCTGCAGCGTGGCCAGACGCTTGTCGGCGGTGGCGCCGTCGCCCTGCGCGATCGCGAGCTCCACGCCGAGCAGCGTCCATACCCGCTTGCGGCGCGCGTCGATCGAGCCAGCCGCAATCAGGCGGTCGCCGCCGCCGTAGGCCTCGCCAGCGCGCCCGAAGTCGCGCAACTGCAGCGACGCCAGTACGCTGGCGTATAGCGACGCCAGGCGCTCGTCGGGCGAACTGGACAGCGCCTTGTCGAGGTCCTGCTGGCGCCGGCGCGCCTGCACGGTGGTCTCCATCAGCACGCGCGCACGCGCCTGCATCAGCGAGTGCTCAGGCAAAGCGATGGTGCCCGCGCCGGGCGGCAGGGTGCCCAGGCGCGACTGCGCCTCGGCCACGCGTTCGTTGGTGAGCGGGTGGCTCCGCAGGTACGGATACGCGCCGTTGTCGTTCAAGCGGTTGGCGTAATCGAGCTTCTCGAACATGCGCGCCATGCCCGAGGGCGCAAAGCCGGCCTCGCGCAGAACCGACAGGCCGATGCGGTCGGCCTCGCGCTCCATGTCGCGCGAGAAGTTGAGCTGGCCCTGCACCGCGGCAGCCTGGCCGCTCATGATCGCCGCCTGCGCAGCGTCGGGGCTGCTGCGCGCGGCCAGAACACCCAGGATGAGACCGGCCAGCGCCAGCAGGCTTTGGCGGCTGTTGGTGGTGACGCTGCGCGCGATGTGGCGCTGCGTCACGTGAGTCAACTCGTGCGCCAGCACCGAAGCCAATTCGTCGGCCGACCCGGTGAGGTTGATCAGAGCCAAATGCACACCGACATAACCGCCCGGCAACGCGAACGCGTTGACGGTGCGGTCGCGCACCAAGAAGACCTCCCATGCGAAGCTGGCATCGATGTCGGGCGCGATGTCGCCGCGCTTGCGTGCCGACTCCACCAATGGCTGAAACACCGTTTGCACGTACTCCAGCAGCACGGGGTCGTCGAGGTAGTCGGGATCCCGCCGCACCTCGCGCATGATCTGCTCGCCGACGCGCTTTTCGGTGGCCGGAGTCACGTCGTCGGCAGCCGATTCGCCGAGTGACGGCAGCCGCACCTGCGACCAGCTGGGCTGCACCAGCGCCAGCGCGGCACACAGTGCGCCGGCCAGAATGCGGCGCAGCGCCGTGCGTGGGGGCACGAGGCGTTTGAGGGCGCGTGCGCGGCGGCGCATCGGCACATCGCTGGGTGGGCGGTTCACGGCGCCTATGATCGCACCGCGGCGTTGCCCGCCTGTTAACGGACCTCACACAACACGACTGCGATCATGGCCCGGCGCGCCAACCCTTTGACCCACTTCGATGCCCAAGGGCAAGCCCACATGGTCGACGTGGGCGCGAAGGACGAGACCCACCGCGTCGCGCAGGCGCGCGGCAGCATCCGCATGCAAGCGGCGACGCTTGCGCTGATTGCCTCGGGACAGGCCAGCAAGGGCGACGTGCTCGGCATCGCGCGCATCGCCGCCATCCAGGCGGCCAAGCGCACCGCCGAGCTGATTCCGCTGTGCCATCCGCTGCCGCTGACGCGCGTGGCGGTCGATTTCGAGCTCGACACCACGGCCAGCGCCGTGCATTGCAGCGTGCGGGCCGAGACGGTGGGGCGCACCGGTGTCGAGATGGAGGCGCTGACCGCCGTGCAGGTGGGGCTGCTGACGGTCTACGACATGTGCAAGGCGGCGGACCGCAGCATGGTGATGGGCGACATCCGGTTGCTGGCGAAGCGAGGCGGTCGCTCGGGCCAGTGGGTCGCGCCAGACCCCGGCTGAGGCGCGAAGCACGGCGCGAAGACTCGTCAGCGCGGCTCGGTGAACTCGCGCCAGTTGACCTCACGCTGCGGTGGCTGGCACTGAAACGCCGACGCAGCCAGCTGCGGCTGCTGGCACGGCCCGAAGAAGTCGTCCGCGCCAGGGTTGCGAAACTCGCGGATGCGCGCAGCGAGCCAGCGCGCCTTGTCGAGCTCGCCTTGCGCCGCCAAGGCCTGCGACCAGGCGATCATCAGTCGCACGTCGAGCAGCTGGTGCGGCGCGCGACGGAACGCCAGCTGCTGCGAAGGCGACAGCGGCGCCTTGGGTTCGCCGAAGGCGGTGGCCGCGGCGTAGTCGGCGTGGTGGCCGAACAGCGGACTGCGCTGCCCGCGTTCGATGCGCTGCTCGAGCGGGGCGGCGTCTTCCGGCGGGTCGTAGATGACGACCACACGCCAGTAGTCGAGCACGGCGGCGGCGGCCCCGAGGGTCATGGCCAGGCCTGCAAAAGCCAGCGTTCGCCTCGGTGATTCGGGTGCAGCAGACAGCGAGGATCGAAACACACCTGGCCCAGAATCAGGCGTCCTTCGAAGCGCCGGGGCCCGGGAAAGTGCATATCCCAACGCGAACGCAGTTGGCAGCAGAAAGTACGAGTACCACAGCGGGTACTCCAGCATGCTGTGCACCCCGATCATCAGCACGACCATGAAGGCCGCACGCCGGACCACGCCTTCGTCGCCATCGCACCCCCAGGCGCGCCTACCTGCTTGAATCAGTGCCACCAGCAACAGGGCGATCACCAATGCACCGAGCGGCAAGCCCATCTCGACCAGGAGCTGCAGAGGCAGGTTGTGCGTGTGGTCGAAGAACGCGATGGGCCGGTCGGGAAATGCGGTGAGCGTCCAGGCGGCATTGAATTCACCGAACCCGACCCCTGTCCACGGCTCGTTGCCAATCATCGACAAGGCGTTCGACCAAATCGCGAATCGCGAGCTGGAAATGTCGCCGTGACCCCACGACAGGCGCCCCTCGCTGCCAAACGCATGGCCCGTCACATGGGCCCATGCCGCGATCGCGACCCACAGCGCCGCCAGCCAGAGCGGTGCGGTCATCAACGCCATCCGGTTGCGGCGCGGCAACCGTCGATCGAGCACTCCCCATGCTGCGAGCACCGCCACGCCCAGCAGCCCAGTGCGCGACCCCGTGAGCACGACTGCCAGAAGCAACAGCAGGCCGAGCGCCCAGGTGACGCCGTTGCGCAGCTTGCCCAGGCTACTCAGCGCGACAAGCGCGATCAATGCCCAGAGGAGCAGAGTACCCAGGTGATTCGGTTGGCGGAGATTGCCCACCGCGCGGCCCACCATGCCCGAACGAGCGATCCAATTGCCGTCAGGCCACTCCGGGCTGATCACCTGTATGCAACCGATGGCTGCGTTGATTGAACCGGCGACCAGCAGAGCACCCAGGAACACTTCGATGGCGCACCTATTGCCACGTGCTGACTGTTCGGCCCCCGCGACCAAGACGATCGATGCGCCGAGCACGACCGCAACCAAGCCGGCGGCGATGCTGGTGGGCAATCCTTGTGTCGCGGACAAAGCCACCGCAACGACAGTTAAACAAAGCGCCAGGGTCGGTGCCGCAGCATCGCGCAACGCCGCAGGAGCAGTTGCTCGCCGCGATGCCGACAACGCCGTCACCGATGCACCCCACAGCCCGACGGCCGCACACTGATTCAGCAGCGTCGGCGACGGTGGAGGATTGACGGCCAGCAGAGGTGGTGCAGCGACAGCCACGCCGAGCAACCACAGTGCCAGTGGCGAATCATGGACTTGGCTCGAGTCGCTCACCATGGCAGCGGGCGCGATCCTAGCAGCGCGTGCGCCGTCACTGGACCGTCGGGCCCCGCCGTCCGGTGAGCCTTCAGTCCACGATCAGCTCAGAACCGATCGGCAACGCGGGCCAGCGTTCTCGCCAAACGCCCCACGCGTACTGGCTGCGCAGACACTGTTGGCGTGTCTCGAACTTGCAGACACGGCGCAGCGCATCCATCGAATCAGATTCGCGCCCATTGAGGCCGGCGAGAATGGCGTAGCGCTCGATTGCCGACGAGTACGGCGCGCGCCGCATGGCCGTCTTTGCTGCATCAAGCTGCGACGAAGACAGTCCGGATTGCAACGGCAGCGCGGCGAAGGCATGGAACGCCTTCAGTTGATCGAGCAAGACCACATCGGGCAGCGGCAGTGTCGCTTCGAGTTGCGGGCGCAGGGTCGCCTTGTCAACCAGAAAGATCGGTCGGATGTCTGTCACCCGGATGTACTCCTGACCGAGTGTCGCCAGGAGCGCGGCCGCAGCCAACGATGTCGCCGGAAGCAAGCCCGGCACGTCGGCTCTGAGCTGCAAGTAGTGACCCGATCGCTGGGTCCGTTCGCTCGTCGTGATCCCGATGTATAGCCCCAGGGGCAACAGGAAATAGGCATACTGCAACGGCAACTCGACGAGCGCGTGCAGCACCAGCGCCAAGGCAGCCATCACCGTGGCCAGCGCGGCACTGGTCGGCGCCCTCGCGATGCGTCGCAAGACCGCGAAGAGCAACGCCGCGCCGGCGAACAAGCCGACCGGTATGCCGAACCAGACCACCAAATCCAACACCACGTTGTGTGTGCTGGAAAAAATGTAGCCCAGCGCAGGATGCCGATCCGCCAGGACGAATTGGGCTGTACCGTTCTGCAGGACGCCCCATCCTAGCCAGGGACGCGACAGTGCGGCCTCGATGAAAAGCATCCACGCCGCTGGCCGGCGCCCCTCGGAAACTCGCTCGGACAGGCTGGCTCCCGGCAGTCCCAGCTGACTGTCAATCCAAGGCAATAGCAGTGTGCCTGCGAGCAGGATGATGACGGCCGTAAGGACTCCGCGCCAGTGGCTTCGCCAATCGAAGACGTCTCGCCGCCATGCCGCCATGCCGACAAACGCCAGGGTGGCGATCCATGCCACGCGCGACTGCGTCAATACGATCGTCAACAGCAAAAGCACGCACATTGCCAGTGCGACACGCGACGCCAGGCGCCCGCGAGAGACCAGCCGCCAAGCGCCGCAAAGGCCTTGAATCAGCAGCGAGCACAACAAGTTGGCCTGCTCCATGTGGGCCACTGGACGGCCACCCTGGACACGCATGCCCAAATCAAGTCGCAGCCAACCGACCCACTGCAGGAGCGCCAACGGCACCGACACCAGCGCGGCCACGAGCATCGCAGCGGCCAAGCGGTCCGCCAAGGCAGCGCGCTCCGACTCTGGCAATGATCCAGCGGCGATCACACACAGTGCGAATCCCACCAGGTAGAGCGACGGAACCAGAGCGTCGGAGTGATAAGGCACCAGGCCGATACCGAACTGCACCCAGCACAGCAGCGCCAGGCCCATGGCCACCGCCCCCAAGGAACGCGCAGACAACCGCAAAGACTGGCCTGCGTCACGCAAGCCCGCGACCGCACCCAAAATCACCAGGAGTGCCGCGATCGAGGTGGCCCATTCGCGCCAGAAGCTGAACCAGGGTGCGTCGGCCACAGGCAACAACAACGCGACGGACAAGAGCGCGGCTCCACAGCGCTCGATGGCGATGATCGATCTGTTCATCATCCGGAGTAGCCGAAGTCGATGCTATGCCACATTGCCTCACCCAAAGCGAAAGAGGCGCCGGAGCGCCTCTTTCGAAGGTCAGACTACTGCTGCATCAGCCCTTGCACGAACCCGGCAGGTACGTGAGCAGGTTGGCCGACGTGCCGTCAGCGGTTGCGCCACAGCGCCACGCGAACACTTGGGTCGAACCCAGCGACGCGTTGGTCAGCGCAGTGCTGCTGGCGTCCATCGGAACCAGCGTCAGAGCCTGGCCAGCCGCGGCCTTCAGCGACGTGTCGGCCGACAACGTCACCGTGATCTTGCCCTGCGCGTCGGTGTAGACGCTCGCAACGTACCTGCTGGGCGCGGCGCTACCAGCGATGGCCGTACCGGCTTCGCAACCCCAGCCGTTGGCGGCCGGGACCGACGAAGCGTTGCCGCTCTGATAGACCTCGGACACCGTGGTGCGGCACTGGCTGGCGGCCAGAATCGCTTCCGACACCTTGGCCTTGACCGTGTAGGTCTGGTAAGCCGGCAGCGCAACCGCCGCCAGGATACCGATGATCGCGACCACGATCATCAGTTCGATCAGTGTGAAACCTTGCTGTAGGCGTTTCATGGTTTAGCTCTCCTTGGGGAACAGGGTGGGTTGGTTCCGCCTGGATTGGATGCAGGTGCCATGCCAGCCGCCTGATCCCCTGTTCCAGCCTCGGCGTGGGCTGTAGTTCACGCCCGTTACACCCAAAGTGCCGATTTGCGTCAACTCGACTGGCGCGCGGGTGACGCGCTGCGTCACACCGCTTACAGATGCGCCGCGACTAGTCGATCGGGATGACCTGGCCTTGCGCCAGAGCGCGAATGCGATGGGGGCTGCTCAGCGCCGCAATTTCGCTCATCACCGCATCCACTTCACCGGGCTTGATGTGCGTGATGTACACGTTGGTCGGGTGTTCCAGGCGCGCCAGCTCCTGGCCGAGCACGGAGGGGCAGAGGTGCTTGCTGACGCGCGCCAACTGGCGCTCTTCATCGCTGAAGGCAGTCTCGATCACCAGCGCCGCAATGCGCATGCCGTGCAAGCGTGTCCATAGGGCGGGATTGGGCCCGGTGTCGCCGGTGAAGATGAAGGCGCCGCGCTTGGCCACCGGCGCACCGAGCACCGCAAAGCCGACCGCGGGCACCGTGTGCTCGGCTGGCAGCACCTCGATGCGCCGCTCGCCGAGCGTGATGGTCTGTCCCACCTCGAACGGCACCAGCTTGAGCAATGGCGCGTCGGCCGATGGCAGGCGCGTGAAATCGGGCCAGATCACGCCGTTGAAGATGTGCGCGCGCAGCGCGTCGATGGTGGCCGGCAGCGCGTGCACCTGGATCGGTTCGCTTGTCTTGCGAATGCGAATCACGCTGTCGGCCATCAGCCCGATCGCGAGCACATGGTCCAGGTGCGAGTGGCTGATCAGGATGTGGTCGATCGCATTCAGTTCGTCGAGCGAGAGGTCGCCCGCGCCGGTGCCAGCATCGATCAGCACGTCCGCGTCGAGCAAGAACGACGTGGTGCGGCACGCGCCGCCGATGGAGCCAGAACAGCCGAGAACGCGAATCTGCATGACGAATGGGCGGTGCGTCTAAGGGGTCTCGGTCGCTTCAGTTCAGTGAGGACGAACTCTGTTGCGCGTGCACGTCGTGGTGGCGCACGATCGGGCTGGCGTGAATCGGTTGTTGCATGGTGCGGCGCAGCGCCCGGCAGCGCAAGGCAGGAAATCGACGTTCGCGATGAAGGCGCGGTCGCATGGTGCCGAGGTGCATATGCGACCGTGACAAGCGTCACGACGACTGTGTCGCGGGCTTGCTCAGCTCTGAATGAACTGCATCTGCGTTCCGGCCAGCTCGATGACGTCACCGTTCTTCAGGTGCACCGAGTCGCCGGTGAGCGGCGTACCGTTGATCGCAGGGCGGTGTGTGCCTTCGACATGGGCGATCACGTAACCGCCTGGCCGCTTGGTGATCGATGCCACCTGCACGCCAGGCTTGCCGACGGTGGTCACGACCTTGGTCAGCGACACCTCGCGCCCGGCTGCGGCACCGTTGAGCACCTTGATCGACGCGGGGTTGCTGTTCACGCCCAGCGAACCGAACCCAGAACTGGCACCCAATCCGGAGGTCTGCGAGAACGACGGTGGCGCCGCGGCACCGGCGGGAGCAGCGGCGCTGCCCTGCCGCATGATCATCGTCTTCTCGTAGTCGCCACCCTCTTCGACCAGGTACTTGATCTTGTACTTGCCGATCTCGACCGTGTCGTTGTGCGCCAGCAGTTGCTTTTTCACCGCCTTGCCGTTGATGTAGGTGCCGTTGGTGCTGTTGAGGTCCTCAATGAAGACATCCTGTCCAACCATCTGCAGCACGGCGTGCTCGCCACTGACGGCGAGGTTGTCGATCACGATGTCGTTGTACGGCCGCCGACCGAGCGTGGTCTTGTCCTTGATGATCTGGACCTCTTTGATGACCACACCATCGAGCGACACCACCAACTTGCCCATGCTCATCCTCTAGTGATTGGTCGCGCCCGACACCGCCCGACCGCAGCCCCGCGGGGCACCGCTCAACGCTTGAACGGCCACCACGAACGTCCTGTGCCCCCTGGACCTCCGGCCGCGCGGACCAGAATGAGCGAGATATTATCCTTTCCGCCGGCCTCGTTGGCCGCTTCCACGAGGGCCGGACCGGCCGATTCGATCGACTCGTGGGTCTGCAGCAACTGTGCGATGCCCGCGTCGTCCACCATGTCAGACAGGCCGTCCGAACACAGCAGGTAAACGTCGCCGAGTTGCACTTCGTGCAAGTGGGTCTCGAGCAGCACGGTGTCTTCGACACCGACGGCGCGGGTCACCAGGTTCTTGTTGGCCGAGAAGGCGGCCTGCTCGGCGGTGATCAGGCCGGCATCGATCTGTTCCTGCAGCAACGAGTGGTCGCGCGTGATCTGCGACAGTCGCCCGCCACGCCAGCGGTAGGCGCGCGAGTCACCCACGTGCCCGAGCAGCAGCCGCGACTCGCGGAATACCGCCACCACCAGCGTCGTGCCCATTCCGGCGTACTGCGGATTGGAGTTGGCGGCATTGAAGATCGCGCGATTGGCGTTGTCGACGCAGATGTCCATCGCGCGCCGGATCTCGGTATCGGTGGCGTGGCCCATGGCCTCGTGGAGCCAGCGCCCGAGCTCGGTCTTGATGAACGAGGTGGCCATCGTGCTGGCCACTTCGCCTGCGTTGTAGCCGCCCATGCCGTCGGCCAGCACGGCCAGCGCGTTGACCTCGTCGACCTCGACCGAATCCTCATTGTTCGAGCGCGCCCGCCCGGCGTCCACGATGTGGAAGTACTCGAAAGTCATGGCGGCGAAATACGGGCGCAGGCGGTGCGCGGGTTGCGTTCGGCCCGGTGATTGTGCCTCGGAACCCATCGCCAACGGCCGACTCCGCGGTGCCGGTTCAAGGGATCCCAGGGGCACCCAGCGTGCCGTCTGACACGCTGCGCAGCCGCAGCGCCACGGCCGCGGCGTCGTGCGGACGCTGCGCCAAGTCCTTGGCCAGCAGCGACATCACGGCATCGCACAGCGCTGGGTCGAGGTCTGGGCGCAATTGCATCAAGGCTGGCGCCGGTTGGCTCGCCACCGCGCGCAGCAGTTCACCCAGGTTGTCAGCCTGGTGAGGCCTGCGACCGGCCAGCAGCTCGAACAGCGTGGCGCCGAGCCCGTAGATATCGGACGCGGGCCCGATGGCGCCACCGGCCAGCTGCTCGGGTGCCATGTAGTCGGGCGACCCGAGTGCGATGCCCGAACGCGTCTGCGTGTGCTCGCTGCTGCGCGCGAGCCCGAAGTCACTGAGCTTGACGATGTCCCTAGTCCAATCGACCAGCACGTTGGCGGGCTTGACGTCGCGGTGCACAACGCCGCGTCGGTGCGCGTAGGCCAATGCGTCGGCCACGCGCGCGCCGACGCGGGCCACCAGCGGTGGGGGCAGCAGGCGCGCCGGGCGTGCGTAGCGCGTCAGATCGCAGCCGGCCACCGCCTCCATGGCCATCCAAGCCCCGCGCTCGGTCGGCCCGGCGTCGAGCACGGCAACGATGCCGGGGTGGTCGAGATCGTGCAGGACGGTGGCCTCGCGGCGAAAGCGCTCGAGCGCATCGTGCCCTTCCGGCGCGGCAGGCCCGCTGCCGAGGTCGAGCACCTTCAACGCGACCCAGCGGCCGCTGCGACGGTCCTGCGCCAGATAGACCTTGGATGCGGCGCCCTGGCCCATCAGGCGCTCGACGCGGTAGTTGGCCAAGCCGCCTGGCGCCGGCGCGGCTGGCGGTGCTGGACCCTTGCGCGCGGTCAGCCAGCGCCACATCGGAGCCTCGATGGCGTCGTGCGCGCGGGCGATCGAGCTGTGAGGCGCGTCTCGACGGCCCTCAAGCAGCAGCGCGCCCGGCGCGTCGACGCTGCAACAGCCAGCCCAGTGCCACCACCAGCGCGGCACCGATCGCGCCCCCGACGTTGACCTGCCAGTGCGGCAGTTCGCCAGTGCGCGCCACCAGCGCGGGATCGGTCAGCAGCATCTCGCCAGCCAGAAAGCCGAGCAGTCCGGCGCCCGCGATGATGATGATCGGAAAGCGCTCCATCACCTTCAGCAGCAGCGTGCTGCCGAAGATGATCAACGGGATGCTCAGCGCCAAGCCGATCACCAGCAGCGGGATGTTGCCCTTCGCCGCCGCCGCCACCGCCAGCACGTTGTCGAGGCTCATCACCAAGTCAGCGATCAGGATCGTGCGAATCGCGACGAGCAAGCCGCCGGTCTGCTTGCCCACGTCGCCTTCCTCGTCCTCGTCGTCGAGCATCAGCGTCACGCCGATGTACAGCAGCAGCAGCGCACCAATGATCTTCAGGTACGGCCACTTCAGCATCTCGACCGCGATGACGGTCAGCACCACCCGCAGCACGATGGCAGCCGCACTGCCCCAGAAGATCGCCTGCTTCTGCTGCTGTGGCGGCAGCGAACGCGCCGCCAGCGCAATCACCACCGCGTTGTCACCCGACAGGATGATGTTCACCCAGATGATCGAACCCAGCGCCGCCCAGAACGCGGCCGAGGTGAACTCCATGCAGACTCCGTGTCGTTGTGGGTGCGGGGTCGGCCGCAGCCCGCGGTCGCGGCGAGTGTACGGTCCGCGCGCGCACGCGCCGCTGCGGACAACTACGGGTCAGCCCCTGCGCCAGGCCGGCGCCCTCAGAGCAGGCTCTTCAGCAGGCGCCCCATCTCACTGGGATTGCGGGTCACCTTGAAGCCGCACTCTTCCATGATCGCGAGCTTGGCATCGGCGGTGTCGGCGCCGCCCGAGATCAGAGCGCCGGCGTGGCCCATGCGCTTGCCGGGCGGGGCGGTCACCCCGGCGATGAAACCGACCACCGGTTTCTTCATGTTGGCCTTGCACCAGCGCGCGGCATCGGCCTCGTCGGGGCCGCCGATCTCGCCGATCATGATCACCGCATCGGTGTTCGGATCGTTGTTGAACAGCTCCATCACATCGATGTGCTTGAGCCCGTTGATCGGGTCGCCGCCGATGCCCACTGCGCTCGATTGCCCGAGGCCGATCTCGGTGAGCTGCGCCACCGCCTCGTAGGTGAGCGTGCCCGAGCGCGACACCACGCCGATGCGGCCCGCGCGGTGAATGTGGCCGGGCATGATGCCGATCTTGATCTGCTCGGGCGTGATCAATCCTGGACAGTTGGGGCCGAGCAGCAGCGTCTTCTTGCCGCCGGCTGCCACCTTGGCCGTCATGCGGTTGCGCACCATGAGCATGTCGCGCACCGGGATGCCTTCGGTGATGCAGATGACCAATTCGAGCTCGGCCTGCACCGCCTCCCAGATCGCCTCGGCCGCGCCAGCGGGCGGAACGTAGATCACGCTGACGGTCGCGCCGGTCTTGGCTTTGGCGTCGGCGACGCTGGCGTAGATCGGGATGCCCTCGAAATCTTCGCCCGCACGCTTGGGGTTGACGCCCGCCACGAAGCACGCCTTGCCGTTGGCGTAGTCGCGGCAGCCGCGGGTGTGGAACTGACCGGTCTTGCCGGTGATGCCCTGCGTGATGACGCGCGTGTTGCGATCGATCAGGATGCTCATGCGTGTCCCCGCCGTTAACGCACCGCCGCGACGATCTTGGTCGCCGCCTCGGCCATCGTGTCGGCGCTGATGATCGGCAGGCCCGATTGCGCCAGCAGTTGCTTGCCGAGGTCTTCGTTGGTGCCTTTCATGCGAACCACCAGCGGCACCGTCAGGTTGACCGCCTTGCACGCGGCGATCACGCCTTCGGCGATGGTGTCGCAGCGCATGATTCCGCCGAAGATGTTGACCAGAATGCCCTTCACGTTGCGGTTGCGCAGCATGATCTTGAAGGCCTCGGTCACTTTCTCGGCACTGGCGCCGCCCCCGACGTCGAGAAAATTGGCCGGCTCGCCGCCAAACAGCTTGATGGTGTCCATCGTCGCCATCGCCAGTCCCGCGCCGTTGACCAGGCAACCGATGTTGCCGTCCAGGCTGATGTAGCTCAGGTCGAACTTGCTGGCCTCGATTTCCGAAGGGTCCTCTTCGTCGAGGTCACGGTAAGCGACGATCTCCGGGTGGCGGAACAGCGCGTTCGAATCGAAGTTGAACTTCGCGTCGAGCGCCTTGATATTGCCGTTGCCTTCGAGGATCAGTGGGTTGATCTCGGCCAATGAGGCGTCGGTCTCGATGTAGCAGCGGTACAGGTTCTTGAACAGCGTCACCGCCTGCGCCTGGCTGGCCACCGGGACACCGATGCCGTGCGCCAGCTCTCCGGCCTGCGCGTCGCCCAAGCCGGCCAGGGGGTCGATGAAGACCTTGATGATCTTTTCGGGGGTGTCGTGCGCAACCTGCTCGATGTCCATGCCGCCCTCGGAGCTGCCCATCAGCACGACCTTCTGCGTCGAGCGATCGGTCAGCACGGCGACGTAGTATTCCTTCTTGATGTCGGCGCCTTCCTCGATCAACAGACGCCGCACCTTCTGGCCCTGCGGCCCGGTCTGGTGTGTCACCAACTGCATGCCGAGGATCTGCCCGGACAGCGCCTTCAGCTCGTCGAGCGAGCGTGCCAATTTGACCCCGCCACCCTTGCCGCGGCCCCCCGCGTGGATTTGCGCCTTCACGACCCACACCTTGCCGCCCAGACGCTGCGCCGCTTCGAGCGCCTCCTGCTGAGTGAAGGCGGGATAGCCGCGCGGTACCGGCACACCGAAGTTGCGCAGCAACTCCTTGCCCTGGTATTCGTGGATCTTCATGCTGAATCGGCTAGGGCGCCTGAACGGCGCGAGTGGCTCGTCGGACTCCGCAAGCGGTCGAGCCGCCGGCGACTGCGGCACGCGCCGAAGCGCGCGCAATTTAGCACGCGCCAAAGCACCGGGCCGGTCAAAACAGAAGGTGCGACGACACCGGTACCAGCACGGGGCTCAGATCGATTCGATGTCGTGATCCGCCGATACGATCTGGCGCACCACGTCGGCCGAAAAGCCCCGCGCGGCGAGGAAGCGCGCTTGGCGCGCCCGCCCAGCGGCGTCGGGAGCCGCGTGGCCAAACTTCTTGCGCCAGACCGCGCGGGCGCGCGCCAGCTCGGTGCTGCGCAGCTGCTGCCGCAACGCTGGATCAGGCGCCACCCCATGCTGGCGCAACTCCAGCTCGATGCGACGATTGCCGAAGCGTCCGTGGCGCGCGTGTACGCGCGATTCGACGAACCGGGCGTCGCTCAGGTGGCCTTTCGCCACCAGGTGATCGAGCAGCGCATCGATCGCGACGCCATCCGCGCCGTCGCCCGCCGCGCGCAGCAGCTTGACCCGCAGCTCCTGCCGGCTGTGCTCGCGCTGCGACAGCCAGCGCAACGCGCGCGCCTGCAGCGAAAGGCCTCGTGGGGCGGACGCGCCCATCGGCGTCATGCGACCGGTCGCGCCGCCCAGCGGTCGGACGCCTACTCCGGTGCCCGCTCGGCCAGCAGCGGCACGCCCATCGAGTCGCGGATCTTGTTCTCGATCTCGTGTGCGAGGTCGGGGTTCTCGCGCAGAAACTCGCGCGCATTGTCCTTGCCCTGGCCGATCTTCTCGCCGTTGTAGGCGTACCAAGCGCCCGACTTGTCGAGCACGCCGGCGGCGGCGCCCATGTCGACGATTTCGCCTTCGCGGCTGATGCCCTCGCCATAGAGGATGTCGAACTCGGCGCTCTTGAACGGCGGCGCGACCTTGTTCTTGACCACCTTGACCTTGGTCTCGCTGCCGATCACCTCTTCGGCCTTCTTGATGCTGCCGGTGCGGCGGATGTCCAGCCGCACCGACGAATAGAACTTGAGCGCGTTGCCGCCGGTGGTGGTTTCGGGGTTGCCGAACATCACGCCGATCTTCATGCGGATCTGGTTGATGAAGATGATCATGGTGTTGGTCTTCTTGACGGTGGCAGTCAGCTTGCGCAGCGCCTGGCTCATCAGGCGGGCCTGGAGGCCGGGCAGCGAATCGCCCATTTCGCCTTCAAGCTCGGCCTTCGGCGTGAGCGCGGCCACCGAGTCGATGATCACCAGATCGACCGAGCCCGAGCGCACCAGCGAATCGACGATCTCGAGCGCCTGCTCGCCGGTGTCGGGCTGGCTGATCAGCAGCTCCTGCAGGTTGACGCCGAGCTTCTGCGCATAGCCGGTGTCGAGCGCATGCTCGGCGTCGATGAAGGCGCAGGTGCCGCCGATCTTCTGCATCTGGGCTACCACCTGCAGCGTGAGCGTGGTCTTGCCGGACGATTCGGGGCCATAGATCTCGATCACGCGGCCGCGCGGCAGGCCGCCGACACCCAGCGCAATGTCCAGCCCCAGCGAACCGGTGGACACCACCTCGATCGGCTCAACGATCTCGCCGTCGCCCAGGCGCATGATCGAGCCCTTGCCGAACTGCTTCTCGATTTGGGCCAGCGCGGCCTGCAGGGCCTTGGCCTTTTCGGTGTTGAGCGCTTTGACGGGTGCGTCCATCGAGTCCTCCAGGGGTTGATGGCAATTATGGCAGGGCAGCTGGATGTTTGTACAGTACCCGCATTCAAAAACCTAGGGGCGCTCGGCCGCCGTCGTCCAGGGGGTCCACCGCCGCAGGCCGGTCCAGGCTGCCTAGAATCGTCCGGCGCGATGGCAGCGACGCTCGCGCGGACCCTTGGAGTGCCATGCGCATCCTGATCGCCGAAGACGACCAAGTACTCGCCGACGGCTTGCTGCGTGCCTTGCGAGCCTCGGGTTATGCGGTGGACCAGGTGAGTACCGGCAGCGAGGCCGACGCCGCACTGGCCGCGCAGGAGTTCGACCTGCTGATCCTCGACCTCGGGCTGCCGCGCCTGCACGGCTTCGACGTGCTGCGCAAGCTGCGCGCGCGCGGCAACGCGCTACCGGTGCTGATCCTCACCGCCGTCGACAGCATCGAGCAGCGCGTCAAGGGCTTGGACCTGGGTGCCGACGACTACATGGCCAAGCCGTTTTCGCTGCAGGAGCTGGAGGCGCGCGTGCGCGCGCTGACGCGCCGCGGGCTCGGCTCGGCATCGAGCGTGATTCGCCACGGCCCTCTCACGTTCGACGCGAGCGGTCGCGTGGCCTACATCCACGACCAGATGATCGAGCTGTCCGCGCGCGAGCTGTCGCTGCTGGAGGTGTTGCTGCAGCGGGCCGGCCGCTTGGTCAGCAAGGACCAGCTGGTCGAGCGTCTGTGCGAGTGGGGCGACGAGGTCAGCAACAACGCGATCGAGGTCTACATCCATCGCCTTCGCAAGAAGATCGAGCAGGGACCGATCCGCATCGCCACCGTGCGCGGGCTCGGCTACTGCCTCGAGAAGATCGCGGCCTGAGCCGCGCCGGACTGTCCAACCCGATGGTGGCGCGCGACCTGACCCCGCTGGCCTCGTCGCCACCCGCAGCCACCGAGCGGCGATCGCTGTTCGGCGAGATCCTCGACTGGATGCTCGCGCCACTGCTGCTGCTGTGGCCGATGAGCCTGGCGCTCACCTATGCAGCGGCGCAGAACATCGCGAGCCAACCGTACGACCGTGCGCTCAGCGAGATGGCGCGCACGATCGGGCGCCAGATCGTGTTCGAAGCAGCCGCCGACGGCGCATCGCCGCGTGCGCGGCTGCGCCTGCCCGAGATCGCCGCCGACGTGCTGCGCGCGGACGACCTCGACCGCGTCTACTTTCGCGTGCTCGGGCCGACCGGCGAGCACGTGGCGGGCGACCCGGAACTGGCAGCGCCCGAAGATGCGCCGCTGCTGCACGACGTGCGCTTGCGCGACGATGAGATCCATTCCGAGCCGGTGCGCATCGCGTCGCTGTGGGTGGCGCCGGGCGGTGCCGCGGCGCCGGCACTGGTGCAGGTCGCCGAGACGCTGGGCAAGCGCTCGCGGCTGGCCACCGAAATCATCAAGGGCGTGATCATTCCGCAGTTCGTGATCCTGCCGCTGGCGGTGCTGCTGGTGTGGCTGGCTCTGGCACGCGGCATTCGCCCGCTCAATGAGCTGCAGCAGCGGATCCGACGCCGCCGCAGCGAAGACCTGAGCCCGATCGACGAGCGTGAAGCACCCGAAGAGGTGGCGCCGCTGGTGCGTGCGATCAACGACCTGTTGGCGCGGCTCGACCAGTCGATCGGCGCGCAGAAGCACTTCCTGGCCGACGCAGCGCACCAGCTGAAAACGCCGCTGGCCGGCCTGCGCACGCAGGCCGAACTCGCGCAGCGCGAGATCGACGCCGGCCAGCAGGACCCGCGTTCGCTGAAGCGCTCGCTGCAGCAGATCGCACATTCGAGCCAGCGCGCAGCGCACATGGTGAACCAGCTGCTGGCGATGGCGCGCGCCGAGGACAAGGAATCGGCGCTTCGCCAGCAGGAGGTGCGGCTGTCGCGGCTGGCGCGCGAGGTGGTGCGCGACTTCGTGCCGCGCGCGCTCGACAAGCGCATCGACCTCGGCTACGAAGGTCCGGACGGCGACGACAGTGCGACGCGCATGACCGGACAGCCGGTGCTGATTCGCGAGCTGATCCGCAACCTGGTCGACAACGCCCTGCACTACACGCCCTCGGGCGGCGTCGTCACCGTGCGCGTCACGTCCGACCCGTTCGGCCAAGTCGTGGTGCTGCAGGTCGAAGACTCGGGCCCGGGCATCGCCGAGGCGGAGCGCGAGCTCGTGTTCCAGCCGTTCTACCGCGCGATCGACGCGCCGGCCGACGGCAGCGGCCTCGGCCTGGCGATCGTCAAGGAGATCGCTAGCCGCCACGACACCACGGTCACGGTCGCCGACACGCGGCCCCGTGCTGCGGCTGCACATGCAGGGCAGGGCCCGGGGGCGCTGTTCACGCTGCGCTTTCCGCGCGTCGCCGGGCCGCCAGCCGGTTGAGCGAGATCACTCGCTCGCGGTTGCCGAACCCTGCCCGGGATCGTCGGCGAGCACGGCTCGCATCAGGGTGAGCAGGCTCGCATCATCGAGCGCCGCCAGCCCTTGTGCGCATGCGCGGGCGAACAGTGCTTGCGCCGTGGCGCCCAGCGGCGGCTTCAGGCCGGCGCTGCGCGCCATCGCGAGCGCCAGCGTGGTGTCCTTGGCGAGCAGGCTGGTGTGTGCGCGCGGCGCGTAGTCGCCGTCGAGCGCACGCGCCAGCCGGTCGCTGCCAATCCAGCTTTGCGCGCTCGATTGCTCGAACACCTGCAGCGTGCGTCGCGCATCGAGCCCGAGCCGCTCCGCGAGCGCCAGCGCCTCGGCAGCGGCAGCCAGATTGACACCGGCCAGCAGGTTGTTGACGAGCTTGGTACGCGCACCATCGCCGACGCGCTCGCCCAGGCGCACCAGACGCGCGGACAGGTCGCGCAACACCGGTTGATGGCGCTCGAACACGGCGTCGGCACACGCCACCATCAGGCTCATCGTGCCGTCGCGCGCACGCGCCGGGCCGCCGGACATCGGCGCGTCGATGCACGGCACCGCATGGCGCTGCAGCCGCATGGCGATCGATTCCACGTCGTGTGGAGCGATGGTCGAGCACACCATGACCGTCGAATCTGCGTGCAGGCCGTGCTGCGCGCCGCCACCACCGAACAGCGCGCTCTCGCACTGCGCCGCGTCGACCACCGCGACGATCAACAAGCCGCTGCGCGCGGCCAGGGTCGCACCATCGGGCGCCTGGCCCGCGCCGGCAGCCACCGCGCGGACCACGGCATCGGGTCGAATGTCGCGCACGACCACGCGGTGGCCGCGATCGAGCAGCCGCAGCGCCATTGCCAGCCCCATGTTGCCGACGCCGATCACGCCGACCGGCGCCGCGTCGGCGTGCAGCGCGGCCATCAGCTTTGCATCAACGGCCGGCTGCGCGAGATGGACATCAGCAGGCCGAGACCGAGACCGAGGGTGACCATCGCGGTGCCGCCGTAGCTGATGAACGGCAGCGGAATGCCCACCACCGGCAAGACACCGCTGACCATGCCCATGTTGACGAACGCGTAGGTGAAAAAGCTCAGCGTGATGGCACCAGCCAGCAAGCGCGCAAACGCGGTGGAAGCCTCGCCGGCGATCATCAGTCCGCGCAGGATCAGCAGCGTAAACCCGATCAGAAGGCCCACCGCCCCGAGCAGGCCGAACTCCTCGCCGAAGGCCGCGAAAACGAAATCGGTGGTGCGCTCGGGAATGAACTCCAGGTGCGTCTGCGTACCGTTCATGAAGCCCTTGCCGGTGACTCCGCCCGAGCCGATGGCGATCATCCCCTGGATGATGTGAAAGCCCTTGCCCAGCGGGTCGGTGGTCGGATCGAGCAGCGTGCAGACGCGGTGCTTCTGGTAGTCACGCAACATCGGCCAGGCGAAGTCGGGATCGCACAGGCGATCCTGGCTGACCACCACCGCGATCACGCCGGCCGCGCCGAGCGCCAGCACCGGGATGATCAGTTTCCACGACAGCCCGGCGAAGAAGATCACATACAGGCCGGCCGACAAGATGAGGATGGCGGTGCCGAGATCGGGTTGCTTGACGACAAGCCCCACCGGAATCATCAGCAGCACTCCAGCGATCGCGAAGTCTGGTGCGTGCAGCCGGCCCTCCCGCTTCTGGAACCACCACGCCAGCATCATCGGCATCGCGATCTTCAGGATCTCGCTGGGCTGGATGACGATGCCGATGTTCAGCCAGCGCGTCGCACCTTTCTTGGTCACGCCCAGCCCCGGCACCAGGATCAGCAGCAGCAGCACGACGCCCAGCACATACAGCGGCACCGCCAAGCCCATCAGTTTTTGCGGCGGAATCTGCGCCACCACGAACATGATCGCCAGCGCGATCGCCATGTTGCGCGCGTGATCCACGAAGCGCGTGCCATGGTCGAAGCCCGCCGAGTACATGGTGATCAGCCCGGCGCTGGCCAGCAGGAGCGCCACCAGCCCGAGCGTCGCGTCGAAACCGCCGAACATCGGCCGCACGCGCTGCCACAGCGTCGGTTGCTCGAAGACCGCGCTCATGGCGTCCTCGCCAGCTGCGGGTCGGGCGGCGCGGCGGAGGCCACACCCGGCAGCGCGTAGTCCTCGGCCGGGCGCGGCTTGCCCACCGGCGTGGTGGCTTTCCCCTGCTGTACCTGTGCCATGTCCTCGATGCTGGGCACCTGGCGGGTCAGCACGTAGTCGAACACGCGGCGCGCGATCGGCGCCGCTGAGTCGGAGCCGAAGCCTGCGTTCTCGACAATCACCGCCAGCGCGATGGTCGGCGTCTCGAGCGGCGCAAACGCGATGTACAGCGAGTGATCGCGCTGGTGCTCCTCGAGCTTGGAGGCGTTGTACTTTTCGTTGGCCTTGATCGACACCGCCTGCGCGGTGCCGGTCTTGCCACCGGTCTTGTAAGGTGCGCCGATGAACGAGCGCACGGACGTGCCCTCCTGTGTCACGCCGTACATCGCCTTGGTCACCAGCTCGACGTGCTCGCGCCTCAAGGGCATCGGCTCGATCGCGTCGCTGGCGACACGCCGGCGCTCGCGGGTGACGACGTCTTCGATCTCGCGCACCAAGCGCGGCTTGTAGCGTTGGCCGCCCGACACCAGTGTCGCCGTGGCGCTCGCCATTTGCAGCGCGGTGAAATTGTTGTAGCCCTGGCCGATGCCGAGCGAGATCGTCTCGCCGGCGTACCACTTCTGCATCTCCGGCCGCTTGTAGGCTTTGCGCTTCCACTCAGTGGACGGAAGCAAGCCTGTCAGTTCACCGTCGATGTCGATGCCGGTCTTGCGCCCGAAGCCGAACGGCAACAGCTGCTCGTACATCAGGTCGACGCCCAGCTCGTTGGCCAGTGAGTAGTAGTACACGTTGCTCGACTTGACGATCGAGCGCGTCATGTCCACCGGCCCGAGTCCCTTGTCGCCGTGGCTGCGGAACGTGTGGTTGCCGAATTGGAACGTGCCGCCGTCGAAAATCACCGTGTTCGGGCTGCGCTTGCCGGTGTTCAGCGCCGCCATCGCCATGAACGGCTTGAAGGTCGAACCGGGCGGATAGGTGCCGCGCAACGCGCGGTTCAGCAGCGGCTTTTCGATCGACTCGTTGAGGTCGCGCCAGTTGTCGGCATCGATGCCATCGACGAACAGGTTGGGGTCGAAAGTCGGCTTGCTGATCAGCGCCAGCACCTCGCCATTGCGCGGGTCGATCGCCACCAGAGCGCCGCGACGGTCGCCGAACATCTCTTCCACCAGTGCTTGCAGCTTGATGTCCACCGACAGGCGCAGCGTGTTGCCCGGCGTCGCGCCATGGCTATCGAGCCGCCGCACCGCGCGTCCGCCGGCGCTGGTTTCGACCTCCTCGTACCCGGTGACGCCGTGCAGCTCGTCTTCGTAGGCCTGTTCCAGACCGAGCTTGCCGATGTACTCGGTGCCCTTGTAGTTGGCCTGGCGGTCGTCGTCCCACTCCTCCATTTGCTTCTTCTCGGCCTGATTGATGCGCCCGATGTAGCCGATCAGATGCGAGCCGGTCTCGCCCAGCGGGTAGTGGCGGAACAGGCGCGCGCGCACGTCGACGCCGGGGAAGCGGAAGCGCTGTGCCATGAAGCGCGCCACCTCCTCGTCGGTGAGCTTGGTGCGCACCGGCAGCGACTCGAAGCTCTTGCTGTCCTCGAGCAGCCGCTTGTAGCGCTTGCGGTCGCGCGGCTGGATGTCGACCACCTGCGCCAGTTGGTCGATGACCGAGTCGACGTCGGCCTTCAACTTCGACGGGGTGATCTCCAGCGTGTAAGCCGAGAAGTTGCTCGCCAGCACGATGCCGTTGCGGTCGAGGATCAGGCCTCGATTGGGCAGGATCGGCACCACCGCGATGCGGTTGGCCTCGGCCTGCGTCGACAGTTCTTCGTGCCTCCAGACCTGCAGCCACGCCAGCCGCGTCCCGAGCAGGCAAAAGCCGAACAGCACGAACGCGGCGGCCGCGAACAGCCGGCCCCGAAAGCGATCGATTTCCTGTTCGACGTTGCGCAGTTCGGTCATCGCGGCCTCGTCGTTACAGCGGCCGGTTTTCGTCGGGATCGGGCGCGCGGCGTTGCGGCGCCAGCAGGACCCACACCGCCAGCGGCCACAACGCAGCCTCCAGCGTCGGCGCAATCAGCAGCTGCCACCCGGGAAAGCTGCCTCCGGAGGCCATGCGCACCGCCAGAGAGACGCCGTGGGCGGCGGCGAACAGGGGCCACACCTGCAGCGCCTGCTCGAGCACTGAAAACCAAAGCAGCCGGCGGTGGATCGTCACCGCGAGGAAACTCAGCAGCGTGTAGGCCAGTGCATGCTGTCCAAACAGCGCGCCCTGATGCACGTCCATCAGCAGCCCGAGCACGAACGCGATGCCCACCCCAACGCGCAGCGGTTGGTGCACGTTCCAGAACACCAGCACCAACGCCAACAGGTCGGGCATCGCAGCCTGGCGGCCGAGCGGAATCAGATTGAAGCCGAGCGCGAACAGCAGCGACGCCGCGATGAACAGCGGATTGACCGGCAGCAGCAGCTGGTCGGCACCCCGCGGCATGATCATGGCGCGCACTCCTTTGTCAGCAGCACGAAGCATGACGCGTGTTTTCCGCCGGCGGCGCGCGTCATCGCTTGGCTCCGCGCTGGCGCCCCGGCTTCGCGGCGGTCTCGACATCGGGCTCCGGGCGCGCCGGCATCTGCGCCGTGAGGGGGTCGAGCACCAGCACATGGCGCACGCCGTCGGGCCGCGCCTTGGCCTGCAGGCTGATGCGCGCAAAACCCGAATCGACCTTGCGATCGACCTTGACCACTGTGGCCACCGCCAGCCCCGGCGGGTAGACCCCGTCGACGCCGCTCGTGAGCAACAGGTCGCCCTGCTGTACGTCGGCGTTGGCGGCCATGAAGCGCAGCTCCATGAAGTCGCCATCGCCAGAACCGAAGGCGGCGCTGCGCTGCTGCGTGCGTGGGTTCAGTACCGGAATTGCCGCGTCCTTGTCGGCCAGCAGCGTGATCTCCGACGACAGCGGGTACACGCGCGTCACTTGGCCGAGTACCCCGGCGTCGTTGATCACCGGCGAGCCGAGCAGCACGCCATGCGTCGAACCGCGGTCGATGAACAACTTGCGCGAATACGGGTCGGTGGCCTCGTAGAGCACCTCGGCGGTATGGCTCTTCACGGTGAGCGACGGACGCAAGTCCAGCAGCGCGCGCAGGCGCGCGTTCTCTGCCGCGAGCTGCTCGACGCGCGCCGAACGCTCGGCCTGTGCCACCAACTTGGCGCGCGCCTCGCGCTCGCCGGCGATCGCGCTCGTCAGTCCCTGCAGGTATTCGCTGCCGCCTTCGGCCAGCTCCACCGGCACCAGCAGAGTGCGCTGGATCGGCAACAGCACGGTCGCCAGTGCCGCGCGCACGGGTTGGGTGTACTTCAATCGCGAATCGGCAGCCATCAAGAACACTGCGAGCGCCGAAAACACCGCGAGCTTGGTCAGCGCGGACGGGCCCTGGCGGAAGAAGGGCGGCGGGGTGCGATCGAGCGTCCCCAGTGGCATGGGGTATGCAACACCGTCACTCGGACGTGAAGATCGAGCCCAGGCGCTCCATGCGCTCCAGTGCCATGCCACAGCCGCGCACGACGCAGGTCAGTGGATCCTCGGCCACCAGCACCGGCAGACCGGTTTCTTCGGCCAGTAGGCGGTCCAGGTCGCGCAACAGCGCGCCACCGCCGGTCAGCATCATGCCGCGCTCGGCGATGTCGGCGCCCAGCTCCGGCGGCGTCTGCTCGAGCGCATTCTTCACGCTGGAGACGATCTGGTTCAACGGGTCGGTCAGCGCCTCGAGGATCTCGTTGGACGAGATCGTGAAGCTGCGCGGCACGCCTTCGCTCAGGTTGCGGCCCTTGACCTCCATCTCCTTCACTTCGGAGCCGGGAAAGGCCGAACCGATGCTCTTCTTGATGCCTTCGGCAGTGGGCTCGCCGATCAGCATGCCGTAATTGCGGCGGATGTAGTTGATGATAGCCTCGTCGAACTTGTCGCCGCCGACGCGCACACTGCCCTTCCACACCATGCCGCCGAGGCTGATGACGCCCACCTCGGTGGTGCCGCCGCCGATGTCGACCACCATCGAGCCCGATGCTTCGCTCACCGGCAAGCCGGCGCCGATCGCCGCGGCCATGGGCTCTTCGATCAGGTAGACCTCGCTGGCGCCGGCGCCGAGCGCGCTCTCGCGGATCGCGCGCCGCTCCACCTGGGTGGACCCGCACGGCACGCAGATGATGATGCGCGGGCTCGGCTTCATCATCGAGCGCGGATGGACCATCTTGATGAACTGCTTGAGCATCTGCTCGGTGACGGTGAAGTCGGCGATCACGCCGTCCTTCATCGGGCGGATGGCCTCGATGTTGCCGGGCACCTTGCCGAGCATGGCCTTGGCCTCGGCACCGACCGCCTGGATCGTCTTCTTGCCGTTGGGGCCGCCCTCGTGGCGGATCGCCACCACCGAGGGCTCGTCGAGCACGATGCCCTTGCCGCGCACGTAGATCAGCGTGTTGGCGGTGCCAAGGTCGATGGCCAGATCGGTGGAGAAGTAGCGGCGCAGGGATCCGAACATGCTTGTCGTTCAGTGAGTTCGCAGTCGGACGTGCGCTGCGCAGATGACCTTGACTTGAGCGCGCGAGGGGCTGGCGATGGCGGGCGATAATACAGCAACCCCCTGTGATTCTTGCGCGTGAAGCGGCGCTTCCGACGCATTCCTGCACAACGTTCCACCATGGCACTGACCCCGGCTGACGTGAGCCGCATCGCGCACCTCGCTCGACTGGCGCTCACGCCCGACGAAGAGCGCGCGATGCTGGCGCAGCTCAACGGCTTCTTCGGCATCGTCGAGCGCATGGAACAGGTCGACACCCGTGGTGTCGAGCCGCTGTACACGCCGCTGTCCGCGTTGGGCGAGGTGGCGCTGCGGTTGCGCGACGACGAGGTCACCGAAGGCAACGAGCGCGAGCGCAACCAGCGCAGCGCGCCGCTGGTGGAGGGCGGCCTGTACCTGGTGCCCAGGGTGATCGAGTGAGCGTGGCGCAGCCCGAGCGGCTCGGCGTGGCCGAGCTGCAGCGCGCGCTGTCGGCGCGCGAGCTGTCCAGCGTCGAGCTGACGAAACATCTGCTCGCACGGATCACAGCTCATCACGGCTTGGGCGCGTTCCTGCACGTCGACGGCGAGCGCGCCCTGGCCGCTGCAGCGCAGGCCGATCGACTGCGCACGCAGGGCGATGCACGGCCGCTGCTGGGCGTGCCGATCGCGCACAAAGACGTGTTCGTCACCGCCGACGCGCCCACCACCGCCGGCTCGAAGATGCTGGCCGGCTACGCCAGTCCGTTCGATGCCACCGTGGTGGCACGGCTCGGCGCCGGCGTGCCGGGCGGCGCGCCCGGTGCCGGCGCGATCACGTTGGGCAAGCTCAACTGTGACGAATTCGCGATGGGCTCGGCCAACGAAAACTCGGCCTACGGTCCGGTGCGCAACCCGTGGGATCGCGCGCGCGTGCCTGGTGGCTCGTCGGGCGGCTCGGCCACGGCGGTGGCAGCGAGGCTGGTGCCGGCGGCCACCGGCACAGACACCGGCG
>Ga0207648_10001408_pt1 | contig 26486 bp, 24 predicted proteins | sample KBSMisM32_FD_184310 | JGI IMG/M metagenome (GOLD analysis project Ga0207648, IMG submission 184310) | Miscanthus rhizosphere microbial communities from Kellogg Biological Station, Michigan, USA - KBS Miscanthus M3-2 (SPAdes) (version 2) | ecosystem: Host-associated > Plants > Roots >... | reverse complement strand
GCTCGCTCATCTCGCAGGCGCTGAACCACGGCGCGCAGAAGTCGCTCAAAGGCTCGCGCATTCTCGTCCTCGGCGTCGCGTACAAGGCGGACATCGACGACGTGCGGGAGTCTCCGGCGGAAAAGATCGTCGGGCTTCTCCAGAAGGCCGGCGCAGACGTCGCCTATCACGACCCGTACGTCGCCGAGTTCGACGGCATGCGCTCGGTCGATTACGCGCCGGAGAGCTACGACTGCGTGGTAATCGTGACGGCGCACAGCTCGATCGACTACGAGGATCTGGTCGAACGCGCAAAGGTCGTGGTCGATCTCCGCAACGCCACCGGCAGGAACGGGTCGAACCACGAGAAAGTCTGGAAGCTGTGACGCGCATAGGTCAGGTCGGCCTGGGCCAGTGGGGAAAGAACCTCGCCCGCAACTTCGACCAGCTCGCCGACCTCGTTTGGCTTTGCGATGTCGACGAACAGCGCCGGACGCAGGCGACCCAGTCGTATCCGGCGGCGCAGGTGACCTCGAGCTTCGGCGATGTGCTCGCGGATGACTCGGTGGAGGCAGTTGTCGTCGCTACGCCTGTGCCGACGCACTACGAGCTCGCGCGGCGCGCACTCGAGGCCGGCAAGCACGTGTTCGTAGAGAAGCCGCCGGCAATGCGCGGAGCGGAGATCGAAGAGCTGTGTGAGTTGGCCGAGGAACGCGACTTGGTCTTGATGCCGGGACACCTGCTGCTGTATCACCCGGGCGTTCTGAAGCTGAAGGAGATCGTCGACTCAGGAGAGCTCGGCGAGGTGCTCTATGTCTATGGCAATCGGCAGAACCTCGGAACCTTCAGGACGAACGAGAACGCGCTCTGGTCGCTCGGCGTGCACGACCTCTCTGTCTTGCTCTACCTGATCGAAGAGGAGCCGGTCGAAGTGCGAGCGCACGGCAACGCTTTCCTGAGCAAAGGGGTCGAGGATGTCGTGTTCTGCTATCTGCGCTTTCCATCCGGGAAGATGGCGCACATGCACCTGTCGTGGCTGGATCCACACAAGATTCGGCGAATCACCGTCGTCGGCAACGAGAGGATGGCAGTGTTCGACGACATGGAGCGCGAACGGAAGATCACGGTTTACGACAATTGGCGCACCCGCACGGGTGACATCTACAGCCCGACTGTCGATGCAACAGAGCCGCTGCGGCGTGAGTGCGAGCACTTCTTGCGCCTGGTGGCCGGGGAAGGCGCTCCGCACAAAGCTGCGCGCGATGCGATTCCCGTCGTCCGCGCTCTCGATCAGCTGCAGGCGTCCCTGGAAACCGTCGTAGCTTGAGCTCGGAGGTCGCCGAGACCGCGATCGTCTATCCGGGGACGGTTCTCGGGGACGGCTGCAAGATCCTCGACTACGCCGTCGTCGGCAAGCAGCCGACGCTCGGCCCACGTTCGACTGCGATGCAGGAAGAGTTGGCGCCGCTCGAACTGGGTCCCGGAACGGTCGTTTCCACGGGAGCGATCGTGTTCGCGGGTACCCGAGTCGGTGCTCGCGCGATCATCGGCGATCAGGCGTGCGTCCGGGAACGCTGCGACGTGGGTGACGACGTCGTGATCGGACGCGGCGCGCTCGTCGAGAACGACAGCTCGGTCGGCGCTCGCACGAAGATCCAGGCGGACGCCTACGTCACGGCGTACTCGACCCTCGAGGAGGACGTCTTCATCGCGCCCAGGGTGATCACGACGAACGACAACTTCATGGGCAGGACCGAGAAGCGACACGCGCTGCGCAAGGGCCCCACGATCAGGCGTGGAGCACGTGTCGGCGCCGGCGCCGTGATCTGTCCAGCCGTGGAAATCGGAGTCGAGGCGTTCGTGGGCGCGGGCGCAGTAGTGGTGAAGGACGTCCCGCCACAGGCCGTCGTCGTGGGAAACCCTGCGCGGGTGCTGCGCGACGTTCCTTCCGAAGAGCTCCTCTAACGCCGCGTGATCGTCAGCTCGTACGGCCCGAAGCCGCGAGCAGTCAACTTCACCTCGGCGTAGTAGAACCCGCTTGCAGGCGCCCTGTAGCCGATCGCGTGGGTCGGGCCCGGCCCGATCGCCTGTGCTGCGCGGAAGTGTTGCGCTCGCAAGTCGTTGACGTGCTTCGTCCCGGGCTTCCAGAGCAGGAGGTTCGAGGTCGATCCGTCGGGGCCATTCAGCACGAGCTTGACCTTCTGGCCCTTGCGAAGAGCAATCCGGTAGACGTCGATCTGGTCGTCCCAGAAGTCGATCGTCGCCTTCACCGAGGTGACGCGGGTGCCGAGCCTGGCCGCGTTGCCGCCGGCGTCGTCGTTCGGCTCGAGCCGGTCCGGCGGCGGCAGAACGCCGTCGAGGGCAGCGATCGCCTTCGCGATGTCTAGCCGGCCCCAACCACTGAATGTGTCCCGCAGCAGTGGGCATTGCTTGCAGCCGTTCGACGCATTCACGTCCGTCGAGCTGCGCTCGAGGATGTTGATCACCTGGTCCGGTTGGAGAGTCGGGCGGAGCGCGAACAGGATGGCGGCCGCGGCGGTGACCTGGGGCGCTGCGAAGGACGTTCCGGCCGCATGGCGGAAGTCGTCCGGGCCGCAATCTGAGTAGCCCTGGTTCTGGCAGAGCGGGTGGATCGCCGTCAGGGCGCGCGGCAGGGTCGAGTAGATCTCCTGCCCCGGCGCGGAGATGTCGTTGTAGATGCGGTCGCGGTCGGAGAATTGCGGCACGTTGCCGGTTGGAGTGAGCGCGCTCACGCCGATGACGTGGGGGAGCGCCGCCGGATAGCTCGCGAAGGGCCAGGGAGACTGCGGCGCCTCGTCCGAGTTGCCGACAGCCGCGACCAGCACCGCCCCTCGGCTGACCGCGTAGTTGATCGCGCTCGCCTCGACCTTCGAGTATGTGTCCCGGCGTGGGTGAAATGGATCGCGCAGGCCGCCGATCGAGAGGTTGATCACCCGTGCGCCGGCGTCGACCGCCCAGCGGATCGCCGCGGCCTCGTCGCGCACGTCGATCGATTGATCGGGGCGAGCGATCTTCGCGATCACCAGTTGCGCCGGAAACGCGATTCCCGCGATGCCTTCGTTGTTGTTCAGGGCGGCGCCGATCATCCCGGCGACGAAGGTGCCGTGTCCCTCCTCGTCGGTGAGCGCGCTCCCACCGACCCAGCTCCTGGCCTGTGGCCAGATTCGCGACCTTGGAAACTCCGGATGGCCGCCGTCGAGCCCCGAGTCGATGATCGCCACGCGCACGGGATTGAGCACCGGCAGATCGGCCTGGAATGCGTCGAACGCGTGGTCCTGTGTGAGGTAGTACTGCTTCGGCGCGAGTGGGTCGCTCGGAAAGAACCCGCTGCTTACGGGCAGGGCTGCGGCCGTCGGCGCCAGGAGGAGCGCCAGCGCCGCGAATACCGCTGTCTTCACGGAGTGGTGACCTGAACGACCGGCGAGAAGCCGACCACGAAGCCGTGTCCCGAGTTGACGCGGGCGCGGTAGATGCCGGTCGTGAGCTGCAGCGCTGCGACAAAGTCACCGTTTGCTGCCACCGTTGTCTGTGCGACTGTAGGCCACGCTGCGCCTTGCTGCTTCTGGATCAGGACCGTCGTGCCCGCGAGCGAGCCCGGCCGCACGTAACCGCGGAGCTGCGTCTGCGTCCTAACCGGATAGAAGCGGGTGAGGGGCGCGACAGGCACGCGCACCGAAGCCGCCAGCACCTTTCCGCTCGCGAGCCGGTACTGCGTCGTGACCGAAGGTTTGACGAGCACGCTGACAGCTCCGTCCTTGTCTGCCTTCACCGAGCTGACATCCGTCCACGTTCCTGCCTGACGCTGCTGCAGCACGGCTTGCGTGAGCCCACGCGCGACGCCAATGAGCTTGGCGCGTCCGCCGAACACGACCGTCTGTGTCGGACCGGCCAGCGACAGGACGCCGACACTGAACCAGGTAGAGCGCAGCCCCATCTTCGTCCGGAGCACGGCGCCGGGCACGGCGAGCGTGCCCTTCGTTCCGATCACGTTCAGTACCTTGATCCGACCGGAGGAGTTCAGCTCCGGTTGGAGGTCGACGACCTGGCCCTTCATCTTCAGCATCTTCGCGAGCTTGGTCCCGGTGAAGACGAACGGGCCCCAGTCGTGATGCGGCGAGATCGAGTCGTAGGGATCGGGGACGGAGACCAGGTACGGAACAGGCTCGCCCCAGACGTCTTCGGCGGACGCGGTTCGCCCGCCCGAGGTCGAGAAGAAGTACGTCTTCGCGACTTCACCGTCGTAGAGGACGACCTGGCCGGCGGTCGCGTTGACCGCGGCGTTCGTCGAAGGCTTCTCGTGCTCGATCCCGAGGTACACCTGGCTGCGCGTGTCGGGATACAGATCGAACGCGCCGGTGCGCCGTGTCGCGAGCGCATACGAGCGGGCGGCGATCGCCTGCGCCTTCAGTGCTTCGGGGTGCCACGTGTAGGGCATCTCCGACGGGACGACGCCGTAGAGGTACTGCTCGAGGCCGACCATGTTGATCGCGCGCAGCTTGCCCGCATCCACGTCGACCTGGATCGAGCCGCGATAACGGTGCTTCAGCGCCAGCGCGGCGCTACCCGGCTGGAAGAGCAGCGGCCCGGGAAGTGCGGTGGCTTTCGGCTGGCCGTCGACCCGCAGCTTCAGCGCGGCCGTCAGCGGGTAGGCCCCGGCCGAAAGTGTATGGACGACGCCGCTTCCGTCTCGCACCTTGAAGTCCACGGTCGAGTTGACGGTGAGTGTCTTGACGCCGCTCGTGAGCAGCACTCGCACGCGCGATACGGGCGCGGCACCGAGCTCCGTCCCGGGGAAGTAGTGCAGCACGATCTTCTCGTAGTCGAAGCCCTTCTGGGCATACCCGTAGGCACCCCACTGACTCAGCCCGACTCCGTGGCCCCAGCCGTGGCCGGTGACGACGAACGTCGCTGCGCCTTGTGGAACGGGCTGTGCGCTCGAACGCGCATGCGCCGCCGAACCGGCGACGAGCAACAGCACGGAGACGAGTAGGAGAGTTCGACGCATCGACCTGACCCCCGGAAGGACGCGTCCGAGGCTAGCAAAGGGCTTCATGAGCAGCCCTTTTCTTTACGGAACGCTCATCTCATCGTTTGCGCGACCATGACGGGGGAAAACTCGTTGAACTAGCGCTGTGACCGTTCAGATCCACATCCTGCCGCCGCGCTACCGAGGGCCCGAACGGATCGGGCACGGTGGCATGGGCGATATCTACTCCGCCACCGACTCGGTGCTCGGCCGCGTCGTGGCGATCAAGGTTCTCGCAGATCGCTACGCGCAGGACGAGTCGGTCCGTGAGCGGTTCACACGGGAGGCGTTGGCTGCCGCCCGCCTCTCCGGTGAGCCGAACACCGTCACTATCTTCGACGTCGGCGAGCACAACGGTCGTCCCTACATCGTCATGGAGTACCTCGGTGGCGGATCGCTCGACGACATCCTTCGCGTGGAAGGTGCGTGTCCGCCCGAACGAGTCTCCACGTGGCTCGAGGAAGCCGCTCGCGCGCTCGACGTCGCACATCGGGAAGGCGTCGTGCACAGAGACGTCAAGCCGGCGAATCTGTTGCTCGACGCGGAAGGGCACGTTCACGTCGCCGACTTCGGCATTGCGAGCGCCGCCGGGATGCACTCCCTGACGATGACCGGAACAGTGCTCGGTACTGCCGGATACCTGTCTCCCGAGCAGGCGAGGGGTGAGCGCGCCGGACCGGCAAGCGATCGCTACGCGTTGGGAATCGTTGCCTGGGAGCTGTTGACCGGTAGACGTCCGTTCGAGTCGGAGAGCCCGACGGCCGAGGCGGCCGCGCATGTCAATGCGCCGATCCCGTCCGTGTGCGAGCAGAGCCGTCTTCCTTGCGAGCTCGATCCGGTCTTCACCAGGGCCCTCGCAAAGGATCCTGCCGAGCGCTACGGCACGGCCGACCAGTTCGTCGCTGCACTACGGGGAGCATTCGCCGATGCGACAGGGTCTGCGCGCGCGGAGCCGGTCCTCGTTCCCGCACCGCCGCCGATGGAGGCGACGCGGTCGCTGCACCGTGACCGAAGCGTCGGTTACCCACCGGTCCGCTCGCGCAGCGCGTGGCCGCTCCTCGCCGCGCTCCTCCTGCTGGGAGCCGTCGGCGGTGCGGTCCTCGCCTACTTCTTGACGCGAGGCGACGGCGCATCTCCGACAGTGGTCACCCATGTGCAACGGGTGACGACGCAAGGTCGGATCACGACGGTCGAGAAGCAGGTCACGGTCACGACGGCGGCTGCGTCGACCTCAGCGGCGCCGCCATCGTCCGGCGCGAGCGGCGCGGCACTTAACGACGCGGGTTTTCGGAAGATGCAGGCCGGCGACTACGCGGGTGCATTGCCACTGCTGGAACGCGCGGTGCAAAGGTTGCAGGGAACGGGCTCCCTCACCGAGGCGTACGCGGACTACAACCTCGCCTCGACCCGCGTCCATCTCGGAAGTTGTGACGGCGTTCTCGAGCTGCTCGACCGCTCAGAGTCGATCCAGGGCCAGCGCGATCCGATCGACCGTTTGCGTCAAGAATGCTGACGCATCTGCGCGAAGCTTCGCTTCTGAGCTCCTAGGTCGGCCGGGTCATAACTCCCGGCGAATCCCGGGCCGCCGTCACCGCCTGTGATGTCAGGTACGACCTGACAGTACGCCGCCGTACCGGGCGTATGGAAGTTCGCCCAGTACGGTTCCTTCGCCGAAGCGCTCCCGACGAGGGGAGATGCAGTAGGGGAAATGCAATAGCCAACCCCGATCAAGAGGGGCCGCTTTCTCGCGCCATGCTAGACACCGAGCGCATCGCCGAGCCTCATTCGTCTTGGATGAGGCCCCACAAAAACAATGGGACGAGAACGGCAATGGCCGTCAACGCTAGTGCATGGTTCGGGACAAGTCTCCACGTCAGCGCGACAATCGCAGCGATTGCTCCGACGAGTGCGAGCGTGCACAGCGTCCACACGAGCACTGACAGCCCCAGCAAAACGCCGCGCCCGATCCGCGAACCGTTCGCCTCCACAGTTCTCAGTTTCGCCGCGGCTGCGGAAAGGTCAAGGCTGGAGTATTGAGGTGACGCCGGACTCGACCTTAAATGGGTGTGTGCATCCTGGCGACGACCAATACCAGTTCGTTCGGGACGTGCGGGCGTCGCTGGGCCGGCCTCGAAGGCTCGACCGCTTCGGGGACGCCGTCGTTTTCGTTTTTCTTTGGTTCTGGTGCTCCTGGATGTCGTTTGGTCTCTGGGCGTTGGCTATGAAGGTCGCCTATGGCAACCCCGTCGAGGAAGGCGAGCCTTCAGGGCCGTGGCCGTTGCGGCTGTATCTCGGGATTCCGGTGGCAGCGGCGTTCGCCGGGGTTGTTGTCTTCATCTGCTTTGGCGGCATCGGCTGGCTTCGGAAGCTCCGAAAGTAATCGGCTAGAAACGAAATCGGAGAAGAGGACATCGCTGGCTCGGACGCGAGCGCGTTATCAGGTCGCCTCCGGCTGAGCCGGCTTCGCGCCTGGTCTTAGCCTCCGGCCTTTCCGGGTGTTGCTGGTCGGGCCGTCTTAGGTTGGAAAAGTTACTTCGGCTCGCATTTCGTCTTTGCTGCTGAGTTCGAGTTTGCCTTGGAGTTCGTCGCGGACCAGGGCTCGCACGATTGACAGGCCGGTGCCTGTTGCATCGCCGTCGATTCCCTTGCCGTCGTCTGCGATTACGAGGAGTGCCTGCCCGTTGCTTTGCGCGAGCTCGATCCTGACGCTGTTGCCCCCGTGTTCGAGGGCGTTTTGCAGGAGCTCGCTGAAGACCAGTGCCAGGGCTGTTGCACGGTTGCCTGCGATCGAGACCGAGTCGAGCTCTGCATGGACTTCTTTCCCGCCGGCTAGGCCCTGTACGAGCATTGCGCGCAGCCGCTCGAGCAGCTCGCGCAACTCGACGACCTCCTCGCGCTGCTCTGTCAGGACTTCGTGCACCGCCGCGATCGCGAGGATGCGGTTCACGGAGTCCTCGAGCGCCTTTCGCGGGTCAGTGCCGGGCGCCCGCGCTTGCAGGCGGAGGAGCGAAGCAACCGTTTGGAGGTTGTTCTTGACGCGGTGATGGATCTCTTGCGCGAGGACGCCTCGCATCACGGCTCGCCCGTGCTCCAGTGCGACCGCGGCGTGATGTGCGATCGACGCGAGCAACGCGCGCTCCTCGTCGGTGAACGGTGTGTCGCGATCGCAGACGAGCTCGCCGATCTGGCGCCGCTTCCAGCGCAGCGGCAGGCGGACGTTGTGCGCCCCCGGCCGTCCCTCGGGCCAGGCGATGTTGCCGTCCTCGAGCACGAGCGCCGCGCCGGTCGCGCCCACCGCTTCCATTGTCGTCTTCACGATCGCCTCGAGGGACTCTTCGAGATAGAGCGACTCGGAGACCGCCTCGGAGATCTTCGCGAGCGCCTCCAGCTCGGCTACCCGGCTTTGGGCCTGTGCGTAGAGCTGGGCGTGCTGGATCGTCTGGGCGACCTGGTCCGCGATCGCCACCAGTAGCTCGATCTCGTCCTGCGTGAACTCGCGAGGCTCGAGGGTGCGCACATTGAGCGCGCCGGCGAGTTGGTCGCGCGCGAGGATCGGCACCGCGAGGATCGATTCGTAGTCGTCCTCGGGAAGATTCGTGAACTGCTTGAACCGCGGGTCGAGGTGGGCCTGCGACGGGATCATCACCGGGGCCCGGTCCGCCGCCGCGGTGCCGGTGATTCCTTCGCCGGGCCGCAGACGGGGCCGCTTCGTCATCTCCTCGACTCGCGTCCCGTACGTGGCGCGCAGGATGAGCTCGTTTGCCCGCTCGTCGTACAGGTAGACGAAGCATGCCTCGGTGCGAAGAGCGTCGGCGACCTTGCGGGCGACGAGGTCGAGCACCTCTTCGAGGTCGAGCGTCGAGTTGACGGCGGCGATCGTCTCGGTGAGGAGGCGCAGGTGACGCGCTCGTACGTCCACAGGGACTCTTAGGCTACTGGCGGTGGACACCTACGACTGGCTGCTGTTCCTCCATGTGCTCGGGGCGTTCCTCGTCCTGGGCGGCGCCGTGCTGGCCGGAGTGTTCAACTTCGCGGCCCTGCGCCGGGAGCGTCCGAGCGAGATCGCCATGCTCTTCAAGTTCGCGCGGGTGGGCGTGGTGTCGATCGGAATCGGAATGGTGCTCACGCTCGCGCTTGGGCTCTGGCTCGTCCACCATGTCGGCTACGGGTGGGGTCAGACGTGGATCGTGCTGGCACTCGTCCTCTGGGTCCTCGCGAATGCGCTCGGCGGGATCGGCGGCGGCCGAGAAAAGAAGACCCGGGAGCTGGCAGAGCGGCTTGCCGCCGAGGGCGACGCACCCAGCGCGGAGCTGACGGCGCGCCTCCGCGATCCGGTGTGGCTAGCGCTCAGCTGGGGCAGCGGCATCGTGGTCCTCGTGATCCTCGCGCTGATGATCTGGAAGCCGGGAACATGATGCTCGCACTCGTCCGGCCCGACAGCTGGAACCTGCCGCTCTTCCTGCACGTGCTCGGCGCCACCGTGCTCGTGGGCGCGATCGGTGCGACCGTCCTGATCGCCGTTCGCGCTCCAGCCTGGCGGAGACTCCTCGTTCGAACGATTGGCTTTCTCGTGCTTCCAGCGTGGGTCTTGATGCGCTTTGCAGGCCAGTGGATCGACTCTCGAGAAAACGTCCCGGGCGACCCGGCCTGGCTGGGAGTCGGGTTCATCGTCGGCGACGCCGGCCTCGTCCTGCTCGTGGTCATGGCACTCATCGCGTGGTGGGGCCTGCGCCGGCCGGAGCGCCGCTGGCCTGTTAGAGCCGTTGCGGCGATCTCAGGGCTCTACCTGATCGCCCTGTTCGTCGCGATGTGGGCGATGACCACGAAACCGGATTGACGGCCCTTTACACAACCCTTACGGCGCGGAGGGGATTTTCCTTGCAGACGGGGAATACGTTCGGACCATGTCCGCGCTCCCTCTGAATCTCGTCGACACGGCGGGTTTCCTCGTGGCCGATAACCGCGGCCGCGTCATCGGCAAGGTCGAGTGCCCAATGTATGGGACGCTGCCGGACGTGCCAGACGCCCTCTCCGTCCGCGCAGGCTTCTTCTCACGCCATCGACGCCTGGTCCCGGCCGACACGATCGCCGACGTCGACCGGGCAAGCAAGGTCGTCGGCCTCCGAGTAGCCCGCGAGACAATCCGCCGCTTCCTCTAAATCCCGGTTCTTTCAAACCGTCTGGGTGCTGCGCCAACCCGCGCGCGGAGGCGTGACCGCGTCACGCCGGGAGCGCTCGCAAACACAAGCCTCGTCGCCCCCAGAAGAAGGGGGCCAACGGGGGAAACATGGTTTCCCCCGTTTTACGACCACGAGCTGCGCATGAATGCAGCAGCTCGCAGTCGGCCGTCAGTTGGATCTCGTAGGCCGCAGAGCTCACGAGATCAGCCGTCATTCTCTCTCTTTCTCGAAGTGGCCACAAGTTTTGATCGGCCCTGATCCCGATTAGAGAACGGCGAGGTACTTCTTGAGCTCCCAGTCCGTCAGCTGGACACGGTAGTCGTCCCACTCGCCTCGCTTGAGCTCGACGTATCGGTCGAAAATGTGGGGGCCCAGCGCCTTTCGCGCCAGGTCCGATTCGGCCAGTGCGTCGATCGCCTCGCCGAGGGTCTCCGGGAGCGAGACGATGCCCCGCTCCTTTCGCTGCTCCGGGGTCAGGTGATAGAGGTTCGTCTCCATCGGATCGGGGAGCTCGTACCCCTGCTCGATCCCCTCGAGGCCCGCGTGTAGAAGGGTTGCGAACGTGAGGTACGGGTTGCAGGCCGGATCGGGACAGCGGATCTCTGCCCGTGTCGCCTGCTCGGCGCCGGGCTTGTAGAGCGGGATCCGGATCAGGGCCGAGCGATTCCGCCGCGACCAGGCGACGTACACGGGAGCTTCGTACCCGGGCACGAGCCGTTTGTAGGAGTTCACCCACTGGGCGAAGACCGCGCTGATCTCCCGCGCGTGACGAAGCTGGCCGGCGATGAACGCCTTCCCTGCGCCTGAGAGGTTCCACTCGTCTTCTCCGTCGAAGAACGCGTTCCGTCCGTCTTTGAAGAGCGACTGATGCGTGTGCATCCCGGACCCGTTCTCGCCGAAGATCGGCTTCGGCATGAAGGTCGCGTGGTAGCCCGCCTTCTTCGCGATCTCCTTGACGATCAGGCGGTACGTGACCGTGTGGTCCGCCATGGAGAGCGCCTCCGAGAACCGCATGTCGATCTCGTGCTGCGACGGCCCGACCTCGTGGTGCACGTACTCGATCGGGATGCCCATCCCCTCGAGTGCGCGGACGGTCTCCTGGCGCAGCTCACTCGCAGCGTCCAGCGTCGTCATCGCGAAGTAGCCGCCCTCGTCGAGGGTCTCCGTTCCCTTGTCGTCGCGGAAGAGGAAGTACTCGAGCTCGGGGCCGACGTTGAAGGTGTCGAAGCCGAGGGAGGCCATGCGATCGAGAGCGCGGCGCAGGACGTAGCGGGGATCGCCTTCGTAGGGCTTGCCGTCGGGCGTGACGATGTCGCAGATCATCCGAGCGACCTTCGTCTCTCCCTCCTTCCACGGCATCAGCTGGAAGGTCTCGGGATCGGGGATGGCGACCATGTCCGACTCCTCGATCGCGTTGAAGCCGGTGATGGAGGAGCCGTCGAAGCCCATCCCGTCGTCGAGAGCCGCTTCGATCTCGCTTGGTGTGACGGCGAAGCTCTTGAGGTGACCCTCGATGTCCGTGAACCAGAGGAGTACGAACTCGATGCCCTCCTTCTCGATCCGGGCGAGCGTTCGCTTGCGCGAGTCCTCGCTCGACGTGGCTCTGTTCTTCGTCTCGACCTGCGCCATGAATCCTCCCTTGAAATGCGAAAAGCCTCAGGCGCGGACGTCGCGCCCAAGGCTCCATTGCCTTGCTGACGGATGAAGTCTATACCGTGGCGCCGTGCGCCTTCTCGTGACCGGGGGTGCGGGGTTCATCGGCTCGCACTTCGTCAAGCGGATGCTCGCAGCCGGCGAGGACGTCGTGGTGCTCGACAAGTTCACGTACGCCGGCAACCCGGCGAACCTGCCCGGGGAGGTCGACTGCCGCCGCGGCGACATCGCGGTTCGAGAGGACGTCGACCAGGTCGGCGCGCTCGATGCGATCGTCAACTTCGCCGCCGAGACCCACGTCGACCGGTCTATCCTCGGCCCTGAGGACTTCGTCCGGACGGACGTGCTCGGAACGCTCGTGCTCCTCCAGGCGGCGGAGCAGCAGAGCGCCCGGTTCGTCCAGGTCTCGACCGACGAGGTCTACGGCGACGTCGAACCGGGCTGGTCGTCGCGCGAGGACGACCCGCTCCGCCCGTCGAGCCCGTACAGCGCGTCCAAGGCGGGCGGCGATCTGCAGGTGCTGGCGGCGGTTCGGACGTTCGGCGTCAACGCATCGATCACACGCGGCTCGAACACCTACGGCCCGAACCAGTATCCGGAGAAGGTGCTGCCGCTCTTCGTCACGAACGCCCTGGACGGACAGCCGCTACCGCTCTACGGCGACGGCCGCCAGGTGCGCGACTGGTTGCACGTGGAGGATCACTGCGCCGCGATCGAGCTCGTCCTTCGGCAGGGTGAAGCAGGCGAGGTCTACAACGTGGGTGCGGGAGAGGAGCACGAGAACGTCGAGCTCACGCGTCTCATCGTCGAACAGCTCGGCGCGGACGACGCACTCGTGCGCCACGTCGAGGACCGCGCCGGCCACGATCGCCGCTACTCGCTCGACACGACGAAGCTCCGGTCACTCGGCTGGCAACCTAGGCGCAGCTGGGACGAGGGCGTTCGTGCCACCATCGACTGGTACCGCGACAATCGTGAGTGGTGGGAGCCGATCAAGCGCTCGAGCGGCTACCGCGAGTACTACGACAGGCAGTACGAGGCGCGGCTTACCTAGCGTACGCCGCCGTCGCCGCCGACCGGGCGGGACCACCAGGCTGCGTTGTCGCTTCCGGACATCACGCCCTGAAGCTGGTCGACGTAGCTGACGAGATCGCGTTCGCGTCGCTCTAGCGTCTGCTCGAGCTCCTCGAGCTCGGTGCGCCAGCGCTCGATCCGGTCCTCGCGAAACTGGACGTCGGCTTCGAACTCGGCCTCGCGCTGGTCGAGATCGGTCTCGAGCCGCTTCAGCTCCGTGACGCGGGAATCGGCTGCCGCGTCGGAAATGACTGGCACGTCGGAAACCGGTCGGATCCCGACATGCTCCGTCGCCGCCCCGAGGAGAGGCGCGAGCGAGGCTGCCTGCTCGGCGGAAATCTCCACGCGGAGGACAAGGGGCTTCGGGGTGCTGTATTCGTGGTCAGACATGGGGCCGCACTTGAGGAATCGTTCCGGGGCGCCCCGGCCGCTATCCCTCGGCTGAGCGTTTTCCGCCAGACTCACCCAAAGTTGAGGATCCTGGTCGCCGAAGACGAGACGATCATCCGGCTCGACCTCCGGGCCCTGCTCGAGCACGCCGGTTTCGAGGTCTGCGCCGAGGCCCGCGACGGCGAAGAAGCCGTCCTCCTGGCCCGCTCCGAGCGCCCTGACCTGGCCCTTCTGGACGTCAAGATGCCGAAGCTCGACGGGATCGAGGCCGCCCGGCGAATCCTCGACGAGCGCCCGATCCCGATCGTGATGCTCACCGCCTACGGGCAGGACGAGCTCGTGCAGCGTGCGGCGGAGGCCGGCGTCTTCGGGTATCTCGTCAAGCCGTTCCGCGAGCAGGACCTGCTCCCGGCGATTCGCACCGCGCGCGCGCGTCACGAAGAGCTCGTCGCACTGCGAGAGGAGGCGGAGTCGCTCGCGGACGCGCTCGCTGCTCGCAAGGCGATCGAGCGCGCGAAGGGACTGTTGATGGAAAAGGAAGGCTTGTCCGAGGGGGACGCGTTCGCGCGGCTGCGCAAGGCGAGTCAGATCTCCGGCCGTCCGCTCAAAGTCGTCGCCGAGGCGCTGATCGCGACGCTGGAAGGCTGATCGTTCTCTCTAGAAGGAGTAGAGGTCGGCGAGAACGCCGAGCGCGATCAGGACCGCGCCGATGATGAAGGTCGGATCCTGCCGCGCACCGGTCGGGCGTCGCTTCGTCATCGTTCCTCGGACGAGAGAGAAGCCGCCGCTGGGGAAGACGCCGATCAGGACGAGGATGGAGCCGACGAGGTAATACGCCACGGCGATCGCGTTCGAAACGCGGTGACCGGTGGCGAACGCAATCAGCGCCGCGAGCAGCCCGAGCCCAGCCGCGACGGCGACGCAGACCAGTGCGAAGCGCAGAAGCGCCTCGCCGAGGCCGGTCATGCGGCTTGGTGTTGATTCCTCTGTCACGTGTGCGCCCGTTCGAAGAGTCGCTCCCATTGTTGGAGCAGCGCCTGCAGCTCGTCGCGGGCGCGGCGGTGTTGAGCAAGCGTCTCGACGTCGTTCCAGTCCTCGGCGAGTTGCCGCTCGAGCTCGGCCACGGTTTGCTCGCCCGCGGCGATCTGCGCCTCGATTCGCTCGAGCTCCGAGGGGCCCTTCGCTTTCGGCGTCGCCACCTTGCGCACCTTCGGCGCGGCCTTCGGCTCGGGTGCAGGTATTGCCGCCACTCGCCGCGCCTCGCGCTGGCGGACGTACTCCGCCCAGCCGCCGTCGTACGAGTTGAGGCGCTTGTCCTCGATTGCGAGGGTGCGTTCGGCGACGGCGTCCAGCAGTGCGCGGTCGTGCGAGACGAGCAGCACAGTCCCTGGGAACGCCTCGAGAGCCGCTTCGAGCGCCTCCCGGCTTTCCAGGTCGAGATGGTTCGTCGGCTCGTCGACGACCAGGAAGTTCGCACCCGATGCGACCACGAGCGCGAGCGCAAGCCTGCGCCGCTCACCGCCGGAGAGTGCGACGACGGGTTTCTCGTGCTCGGTCCAGCCGGAGAAGAGGAAGCGGCCGAGTAGCTTCTGCGCGTCGGGCCGTTGCAGTCCGGTCGCGCGCTGCACGCATTGCAGCACCGAGCCGCGAGTGTCGAGCTCCATCTCCTGCTGCGAGAAATAGGCCGCCTCGACGCCGTGACCGAGGCGAACCGAGCCGCCGTCTGCCTCGCGGCGCCCGAGAATCGTCTCGAGCAGCGTGGTCTTGCCGGATCCATTCGGCCCGACCAGTGCGACGTGCTCGCCGCGCTCGATTGCGAAGGTCGCCCCGTCGAGAAGGACGCGCTCGCCGATCCGGACCTCGAGTCCTTCCGCCTCGAGCACGGTCCGGCCGCTGCGGGCCGGCTTCAGGAACTCGAAGCCGAGACTCCGCGTCCGCCGCGTGAGCAGATCGATCTCGGCCTTCGACTTCGAGCGTTCCTTCTCGAGCCGTTCGATCTGGGTGAGCTTGACCTGCGCCTTGCGTGCCATCTTCTCGCTGGACGCGCGAAAGCGCGCGACGAATCGCTCCAGTCGCTCGATGTCGCGACCGACCCGCTCGGCGGCCTTCGAGGCGGCGTGGAGCCGCGATGCCTTCTCGAGGCGCCAGGCGTGCCAGGGTCCCTTGAAGTACGTCGAGCGTCCGGCGTCGAGCTCGAGCACGACGTTCGTGACCGCCTCGAGGAACCAGCGGTCGTGCGCGACGATCATGATCCCGGCGTCGAGCGACGAGAGCTCGCGCTCGAGCCATTCCAGGCTTTCGACGTCGAGATGGTTCGTCGGCTCGTCGAGCAGGAGCAGATCCGGATCCCCGCCGAGCGCGCGCGCCAGTGACGCGCGGGTGAGCTCCCCTCCCGAGAACGTCTCGAGCTGTCGGTCGAGGTGCTCGTCGGCGAAACCGAGTCCGCGCACGACGGCCGTCGCGCGCTCGCGCCAGTCGTAGCCGCCGGCGTGCTCGAGCCGGGCTTGCGCTTCCCCGTAGCGCCGGATCGTGGCGTCGCCGTGATCCCCGGCCGCCATGACCTGCTCGAGGCGCCGGAGCTCCTCCTCCAGGGCGACAAGGTCTCGGGCTCCGGAAAGCACGTAGTCGCGCAGCGTCAGACGGCGCTCGAGAGGCGGGCGCTGATCGTGCAGGGCGACCCGGGTTCCCTTCTGGAAGGCGAGCTCACCGCCCTGGAGGTTGGTCTCGCCGACCAGCGCGCGCAGAAGGGTCGTCTTGCCGGCCCCGTTCGGCCCGGCCAGCGCCACCCGGTCGCGGCGCTCCACCTTGAACGACACGCCGTCGAACAGCGGATCCCCGGAGAACTCCTTGCGGAGGCTGGATGCGATCAGGACAGCCATTGCGCAGAGGGTAGTCGGCTCCGTTCCTCCGAACGAGCGCGTTATCGTCGGGCCGTGTCCTCGCCGATCGTTCTCGCACTCGACGTCGGCACGTCGTCGGTCCGCGCGCACCGCTTCGACGGAACGGCCGCCGAAGTGGGTGAGCCCGCGCGCCGCGAGTACGAAGGGGAGATCGATCCCGACCGGCTCGTCGCTCGCATCCGTGAGGCGATTGCAGAAGCGGGAGGCGCCGAGGGAGTGGAAGGGGTCGGCACTTCCTGCTTCGGCCACAGCCTGCTGGCACTCGACCGGCACGGCCGGCCGTTGACGCCGGTCCTCTCCTGGAGGGACACGCGCTCGGCCGATGCCGCAGACAGCTTGCTCCGCCGTCTCGATGGGGACGCGGTGCATGCCCGCACCGGCTGCCAGATCCACACGAGCTACTGGCCGGCGAAACTGGCGTGGCTCGCGCAGGAGCAGCCCGACGTATTCGGCTCCGCCACGCGCTTCGTCTCGTTCTGCGACTACCTCTACGAACAGCTGCTCGGCCGTGAGGTTGCAACGGGCATCTCGATTGCCTCTGCCACGGGACTCGTGGATCTTCAGACGCGCGCGTGGGATGCGGAGCTCCTCGAGACGCTCGGCCTCACCGATGAGCGTCTGCCCGAGATCTCGGATGGGCCGGTCGACGGGTGGTACCCAGCGCTCCTGGACGGTGCGTGCTCCAACGTCGGCGCCGGCTGTCTGACGCGCGACCGCGCCGCCCTGATGGTCGGCACCTCGGGCGCAATGAGGGCGGTGTACGAGACGGAGCGCCCGCAGCCAAGTGAAGGGCTCTTCCTGCACTGGGTGGACGAGACGCGCGTGGTCGAGGGGGGGTCGCTCTCCGACGGCGGCAACCTCCACGCCTGGCTCGAGGAGACGCTTCGAGACGCGAGTGGATCGCTCGCAGACCGGGATCCGAGCTCGCACGGCCTGACGTTTCTCACGCTGCTCGGCGGCGAGCGAAGCCCCGGCTGGCACCAGCATGCAAAGGGGGCCGTGCACGGCCTGACCTTCGCCACGACTCCGCTCGACCTGCGTCAGGCCGGCCTCGAGGGAGTCGCCTTTCGGTTTGCCGAGATCGCCGATCGGCTGCGGGGAGTCGAGGAGATCGTCGCCACCGGCGGAGGCTTGGTCGGGGATCCCGACTGGGTCCAGATCATGGCCGACGCGCTCGGGCGGTCGGTGACTATGTCAGCCGTCCGGGAGGCCTCTCTCCGGGGAGCGGCCGTGATCGCGCTCGGGCGAATCGGGGTCGAGGCAGAGTTGGCGCCACTCGGTCCTGTTGTCGGGCCTCGCCCCGGCAAGGCAGAGGCGTTCCGCGAGGCGCGCGAGCGCCAGCGACGGCTTTACGAGGTCGTGACCTCGGAGCCGACGAGCTGACGCGCAGCCTCCGCGATGTGCTCTGCGTCGATGCCGTAGGCGTTCAGTAGCTCGTCGGGCTTTCCCGAGCGAGGCATCTCGCGGACCGCGAGCTTCAGCACGTGCGGGTGCTCGTCCTTCTCTGCCAGCGCGGCCAGCACTGCATCGCCGAGCCCGCCCTCGGGGAAATGGTCCTCGACGGTGATGATCCTGCCGGTCGCCTCCGAGGCGGCCTGGAGCGTGCCCGCGTCGATCGGCTTCACCGAGTAAGCGTCGATCACGCGTGCGCTGATTCCCTCCTCGTCGAGCGTTGCAGCGGCTTCGAGTGCCTCGTGCACGGTGACTCCGATGCCCACGATCGTGACGTTGTCGTCCCCGGACGACCTGACCACCTTGCTGCCGCCGACTTCGAACTCTTCGTCCGGGCCGTAGATGACCGGCGTGTTCGGGCGCAGCGTGCGAAGGAAGACGATTCCTTCCGTGTCCGCCATCTCGGCGACGAGCTTCGCGGTCTGGTTCGCGTCGCACGGATGGAGCACGACGCTCGAGTGAATCGCCCGGAGTGAGGCGATGTCCTCGAGAGCCATCTGCGACGGGCCGTCCTCGCCGATCGAAACACCGGCGTGCGAGCCCGCGAGCCGCAGGTTGACGCGGCTGATCGCCGCCATGCGGACGAAGTCGTACGCGCGCGAGAAGAAAGCGGCGAACGTCGACCCGAACGCATTCCAGCCTCGCGCGTGCAGGCCGACCGCCGCTGCGATCAGCTGCTGCTCGGCGATGTACATCTCGAAGAACCGATCCGGGTGCGCCTGTTTGAAGATCTCGGCGAACGTCGAGTTGCTGACCTCGCCGTCGAGCGCGACGACATCGCCTCGAGCTGTCCCCAGTGCCGCGAGCGCTTCGCCGTACGCCTTGCGCGTCGCGACTTCCTGGCCGAGCTCGTAGCGGGGTAGCTCCAGTGGGTTGTTCGGGAACGTGTGCGGTTCCGCCGGGTCCGGCTTGGTGACGTCGACGTGGATGTTTCGGATGCCTCCCAGCTCCTCGATGGCCGCATCTGGATCGTCCAGCGGCTTGCCGTGCCAGCCCTCCTTGTCCTCGACGGCCTTGACGCCCTTGCCCTTGATCGTGCGGGCGACGATCACCGTCGGCCGTCCCTTCGTCTCCTCGGCCTGCTTGTAGGCGCGGTCGATTTCCTCGACCTCGTGGCCATCGACCTCAATCGCGTTCCAGCCGAAGGCGCGTGCCCGTTCCACGTAGACGCCGCTGTTCCAGCCGATCATCGTCTCGCCGCGCTGACCGAGCCGGTTGACGTCGATGATCGCGGTCAGATTGTCGAGCTCGTAGTGCGACGCATGTTCGAACGCCTCCCACATCGAGCCCTCGGCCATCTCACTGTCTCCGCAGAGCACCCACACGTGCGATGGGAGGCGGTCGAGGAATTTTGCGGCGAGGCCCATGCCGACCCCGATCGGAAGGCCCTGGCCGAGGGAGCCCGTCGCAACGTCGACCCACGGGATGATCGGCGTCGGATGCCCTTCGAGCATGCTGCCGAACTTGCGGTAGGTGAGGAGCTCATCGTCGCTGATCGCACCGACCGCCCGCAGGATCGCGTAGTACAGGGTGGACGCGTGGCCCTTCGAGAAGATCAGGCGGTCGTTGGCGGCGTTCTTCGGGTCGCCGAAGTCGTAGCGCAGGTGATTCGCGACCAAGACGGCCATCAGGTCGGCGGCCGACATCCCGGACGTTGGATGCCCGGACTTCGCAACCGCCGCCGGGCGGATCGAATCGACGCGGAACTGCTGGCCGAGCTCCCGGAGCGCCTTTGCTTCCATCGCGGCCATTCTAGGAGGCAACCCGCTTGCTGTGCGGCCGTTACGGGTACGGTCATACCGTGAAGGTGGCGATCGCATTCGACCACCGCGGAGTCCATCTGCGTGACGCTGTGCTGGAGGCGCTCTCCGGGCACTCGGTGGTGGACCTGGGAACGGATACTGACGCAGTGCGGATCGACTACCCGGACAAGGCCCGCCAGATCGGTGAGGCTATCCTCGATGGGGACGCTGAGCGTGGGGTGTTCGTCTGCGGCTCCGGCGTCGGGGCCTCGGTCGCAGCTTCCAAGCTGCCTGGGATCCGCGCGGCGATTTGTCACGACGTGTACTCGGCCCATCAAGGCGTCGAGCACGACGACATGAACGTGCTCTGCCTGGGCTCCGAGGTCGTTGGGCCCTCGCTCGCGCGCGACCTCGTCACGACCTTTCTCGCGGCACGGTTCGACGGCGGCGAGCGTTATGTGAAACGACTGCAGATGATCGAAGACATCGAAAGGAATGCCGCCCATGCCTGACTCGAACTTGCACAAGCTGTCGGCGCTCGGTCAGAGCGTCTGGATCGACTACCTCTCGCGACAGCTGCTGAAGAGCGGAAAGCTCGCGCGGATGATGGAAGAGGACGCGGTCGTCGGTGTCACTTCCAATCCGACGATCTTCCAGAAGGCGATTGCGGAAGGCGACGCCTACGACGAACAGCTCAAAGAAATCCTCGAGACGGGTGAGGAAGATCCCAAGGAGATCTTCCTGCAGCTCTCCTCGCACGACATCTCGGATGCGTGCGATCTGCTGCGGAAAGTCTGGGACGAGGGTGAGGGTCTCGACGGTTACGTGTCGTGGGAGGTCGACCCGACACTCGCCTACGACCAAGACGGCACGATCGCACAGGCCAGGCGCCTGCACGACTGGGTCGACAAGCCCAACCTCTACGTGAAGATTCCGGCGACCGGGCCCGGGCTCGGGGCGATCGAGGAGATGATCGCCCTCGGCAAGAACATCAACGTCACGCTGATCTTCTCGCTCGAACGGCACCAGGAAGTGATGGAGGCGTACCTTCGCGGCCTCGAGCGGCTGGTGGAGAGTGGCGGCGACCCGAAGAAGGTGCACTCGGTGGCGAGCTTCTTCGTATCGCGTGTCGACACCGAGACGGACAAGCGCCTCGACGAGCTCGGCGGCGATGCGACGAAGCTCAAGGGCTCACTCGGGATCGCCAACGCCAAGCTCGCCTATCAGAACTATCTGGAGGTCTTCGCAGGCCCACGCTGGGAAGCGCTCGAGGCGAAGGGCGCGACGAAGCAGCGCTGCCTCTGGGCGTCCACGTCGACGAAGAATCCCGAGTACCGAGACGTCATGTACGTCGAGGAGCTGATCGGGCCGGAGACGGTGGACACGATGCCCGAGGAGACGATGGTCGCTTTCCAGGATCACGGCACGGTCGAGCTGACCTTGACCGAGGACGTCGCGGCCGCGCGGAAGCTGTTCATGGATCTGCACGACGCCGGCATCGACTACGAGGACGTGACCGACACGCTCGAGCGCGAAGGCGTGCAGAAGTTCGCGGACTCGTTCGACGAGCTGCTGGAAGGAATCCGGTCGAAGCGCGGGCAGCTGGCGCCGGCTTGAGCGTCGCAACGCAACAGAAGCTCGTCGAGCGGATCTGGGCCCGCGACGCGACGGTCTGGACCGGTGCCGGCGAGGACAAGTGGCTCGGTTGGCTCGACGAGCCTCGACGGATGCTGGAGCGCGTCGGCGAGATCACCGAGTTCGCACAGGAGGCGCGCACGAAATTCGACACGTTCGTCCTGCTCGGGATGGGCGGCTCGTCGCTCGCGCCCGAGGTCCTCAAGCGGACGTTCGGCAAGAAACAGCTGCATGTACTCGACACGACGCACCCAGGGATGATCCGGCATGCGGAGCAGTCCCTCGACCTGGCCAAGACGATGTTCATCGTCTCCTCCAAGTCGGGGACGACACTCGAGACGCTGTCGCACTACGCCTACTTCTGGGAGCAGACCGGCGATCCGGAGCAGTTCATCGCCGTGACCGATCCCGGCTCGAAGCTCGAGCAGCTCGCGGGGGAGCGGGGGATGCGCGTGTTTCACGGCGAGCCGACGATCGGCGGCCGGTATTCGGCGTTGTCGCCCTTCGGAATTGTTCCCGCAACCCTGATGGGCATCGAAGCGGAGCGTCTGCTGACGAACGCCGAGCGGATGGCCGAGGCGTGCCGGAGCGATGCGAACCCCGGGTTGCAACTGGGCCTCGAGCTCGGCGAAGGCTGGCGGCAGGGCCGCGACAAGGTGTGCATCGAGGAGACCGACGGGAACTTCGGCCTCTGGGCCGAGCAGCTGATCGCCGAGTCGACGGGCAAGCAGGGCAAAGGGCTGATCCCGGCGCCCGGCGAGAGCTTCGACGGCCCGGACCGCCAGGGCGCCGCGGTTCATCTGGCGGACTCGTATGCGATCGGCGGCGAGTTCTTCCGCTGGGAATTCGCGGTCGCCGTGGCCGGATCGATTCTCGAGATCAACCCGTTCGACCAGCCGGACGTTCAGGCGGCGAAGGACAAGACGAAGGAGGTGCTCGCTTCGGGCGACGATCCGAAGCTCGAGCCCCAGGGCTCACTGGACGAGTTGCTCGCCTCGGCAGAGCCGCCGAGCTACGTCGCGATCCAGGCCTTCATCGATCCAGGGCGCGAGCGCGAGCTCCAGCCGCTCGTCGACCGCGCTCACGAGACGAGCTGCGTCGTGACGAAGGGGCTCGGCCCGCGCTACCTGCACTCGACCGGCCAGCTGCACAAGGGCGGCCCGCCGACGGGTCTGTTCATCCAGGTGGTCGACGACACAGGAGCAGAGATTCCGATTCCCGGCGAGGACTTCGGCTTCGGGCGTTTGATTCGCGCTCAGGCCGAAGGCGACTTTCGCTCGCTGCAGGAACGTGGCCGGCAGATCGTGCGAGTCAGACTGGAGGACCTCTGATGCAGCTTGGAATGATCGGGCTCGGGCGCATGGGACACGGGATGACCGAGCGGTTGAGCGAGCACGGGCATGACATGAAGACCTACGACCCGAACGTCACGGAGCGCACCTCGGCGTCGCTCGCAGAGTTGAAGGAGCAGCTGGAAGCGCCGCGGTCTTTCTGGATGATGATCCCCGCCGGCAAGATCACGGAGGACACCTTCAAGCAGTTGCTCGAGATCGCGGACGAGGGCGACATCATCGTGGACGGCGGCAACTCGAACTTCCGCGACTCGAAGCGGCGCTATGTCGAGGCGAAGCACAAGGGCATCCACTTCATCGACGCGGGCGTTTCCGGCGGGATCTGGGGGCGCGAGATCGGCTTCTGCCTCATGGTCGGCGGCGACGACGAGCCGGTGCAACGGCTTGAACCGATCTTCGAGACGCTTGCGCCGGAGGCCGGCTACGCGCACGTCGGCCCCTCCGGCGCGGGCCACTTCGTCAAGATGGTCCACAACGGCATCGAGTACGGCCTCATGCAGTCGTATGCGGAGGGTTTCGAGATCATGAATCACTCCGAGTACGACATCGACGCGCTGCAGGTATCGGGCATCTGGCGAAACGGATCGGTCGTGCGTTCCTGGCTGCTCGAGTTGTTGCACGCGGCATTCGAGTCTCATGGCTCGAAGCTCGAGGACATCGCGCCTTACGTCGAGGACTCTGGCGAAGGGCGCTGGACGATCGACGAGGCGATCAACGAGAGCGTCCCGGCGCCGGTGATCTCGGCGTCGCTCTTCGCACGCTTCGCGTCACGCGACGAGATCAAATTCTCCGCGAGGGTTGCCGCAGCACTCCGCAACGAGTTCGGCGGCCATGCGGTCAAGGCCGTCGAGAGCGCGAAGGCCGGCCAGGATCCGCGGTGATGCGTGACGCTTCGTCGCATGGCCGACAGAGCCCAGTCCCGGTGTCGGACATGGTGACGCGAGTGTCACGGCTGCTCCACAGGTCTCCTGGGAGACCCACGTGACAACCACCCCGATCCAGGAGAACCCGCTGCTCGAAGGGCTCGAGGTTCGGCGAGCCGCGGACTCCTGCATCCTCGTCATCTTCGGTGCGTCCGGCGACCTGACGAAACGCAAGCTGTTCCCCGCGCTCTACTCGCTCGCCTACCGCGGCCTGCTGCCCGAGCACTTCGCGGTCGTCGGCATCTCGCGCTCGGAAGAGACGGACGACGAGTTCAGGGAACGAATGAAGGCGGCGGTGCAGGAGCACTCACGCGATCCTTTCCGTGACGACGTCTGGGAGCCGCTTGCGGAAGGCATGCACTACGTCGCGATGGACTTCGCCGACGAGGAGCGTGAGGACAACCTCGCCGCGACGCTGACCAAGCTCGACGAGGAGCGCCAGACGGGGGGCAATCGCGTGTACTACCTCGCGACCCCACCCGCCGTCTTCGAGACGGTCGTCAAGGCTGTCGGCAAGCGCCGTTCTGCGGAGGGCTGGGCGCGCCTGATCATCGAGAAGCCGTTCGGCCACGATCTCGCGTCGGCCAAAGAGCTGCAGAAGGTGCTCGAGACGTACTTCGCCGAGAACGAGATCTTCCGAATCGACCACTACCTCGGCAAGGAAACGGTCCAGAACATGATGGCCCTGCGGTTTGCGAACGGGATCTTCGAACCGATCTGGAACCGGCAGTTCGTCGATCACGTCCAGATCACGGTGGCGGAGACCATGGGCATCGGCCGTCGCGCCGAGTACTACGAAAGGGCCGGCGCGATCCGCGACATCTTCCAGAACCACATGTTGCAGCTGGTGGCGATCACGGCCATGGAGCCGCCGATCGACTTCACGGCCGACTCGGTCCGCAACGAGAAGGTGAAGGTGCTGCGCGCGATGCACACGCCCGGCCCGAAGTCGGTGGTGCGCGGTCAGTACGGGCGCGGCTACATCGAAGGTGAAGAGGTGCCTGCCTACCGAGGGGAGGCGAGCGTCGACCCGAACTCGATGACGGAGACGTACGTCGCCGCGAAGCTTTACGTGGACAACTGGCGCTGGGCCGACACGCCGTTCTACGTCCGCACGGGCAAGCGCCTCGCGCGCCGTGAGACGACGATCGCGATCCAGTTCAAGCGCGCGCCTCACCCACCGTTCGAAGACCTGTCGGTTGAGCGGCTGAAGCCGAACGTGCTCATCGTCCACGTCCAGCCCGACGAAGGCGTGTCGCTCGCGATCGGCGTCAAGGTACCTGGGCAGGGGATGACGATTCGCACCGTGCACATGGATTTCCTCTACGGCGGCGCGTTTCGGACGGGGCTGCCCGAGGCGTACGAGCGCCTGATCCTCGATGCAATGCTCGGTGACGCGACGCTCTTCACGCGGATCGACGAGGTCGAGGAGCAGTGGGCTCTCGTCGACGCGGTCGTCGCTGCCTGGGCGCGCGACCACCCCGCGTTCCCCAACTATTCAGCGGGGACCTGGGGGCCGTCGGCGGCCGACGGGCTGATGGAACGAGACGGACGGGCATGGCGGCGCCGCTAGCTTCGGTGCGGGAGATCGAGCGCGAGGTCGCGACGCTGCGCCTCGCGCCGGGCGAAGACATGCCCTACCAGCGGACGAGCGTGATGACCCACATCGCGTGGGTTCCGCCCGAGTGGGTCGAGGCAGCGGAGGACGTGCTCGCCGGTCTTGCGGAGCGGCACCCGTCGCGGACGATCGTCCTCGTTCCCGAGCCCGACGCCGAAGATGGGCTCGAGGCAGTGGTCGACGTCGACGCCTTCCAGGCTGGCGAAGGCCGGCAGATCTGCGCCGAGACGATTCACATTCACCTCAAGGGCAAACGCGCCTCGGCGCCCGCGAGCGTCGTGCAGCCGCTCTTCCTGCCGGATCTGCCCGTGTTCTTGCGCTGGCGCGGCGTCCCTTCCTTCGGGTCGGACCCGTTCGTGAGCCTCGTGGACGTCGTCGACCGGCTCATCGTCGACAGCACGGAGTGGCCGGACCTGCCCGCCCCGTACGGCCCGCTGGCGGACGTCTTCGACCGCGTGGTGGTCTCCGACATCGCGTGGGCGCGCACGAGCCGCTGGCGCAGGCAGCTCGCCTCGCTCTGGCCCGGCATCGCGGACGTCAAGACGATTCGTGTTTTGGGCACTGCCGCCCAGGCGCAGCTGCTTGCCGGATGGTTGCGTTCGCGACTCGGGCGTGATGTCGAGCTCGAGCACGAGCCCTCTGATCAGCTGGTCGGCGTCGAGATCGACGGCAACCCGGCGCCGTTTCCTCCCGGTGACCCCCCTCCTCCCTCCGACCTGCTTTCGGCGGAGCTCGACAGGTTCGAGCGCGACCGGGTCTACGAAGAAGCCGTACGCTCGGCAGCAAGATGAACGACTTCACCGAGCAGGTCAAGCCGCTGATCGCGGACGTTCCCGGCTGGTTGACGGACGAAGAAGGCGAGGCGCTCTACGAGCTCGCGCGCGGGTGTACGGGCAAGGGTGTGATCGTCGAGATCGGCTCGTGGAAGGGCAAGTCGACGATCTGCCTCGGCCGCGGCTCGCAGGCGGGAGCGTCCGTGCCGATCTATGCGATCGACCCGCACGCCGACTACCGTTTCGGCGATTTCAAGGCGAACGTCGACCGGGCGGAGATCACGGATCTCGTCAACCCGATCGCGTCGCTCTCACAGCCCGCCGCGGACGACTTTCACGAGCCGATCGAGCTGCTGTTCGTCGACGGCTCGCACGAGTACGACCTCGTGCTGGAGGACTTCGAAAAGTGGGTGCCCAAGGTGGTCGACGGCGGCTGGGTCGCCTTCCATGACACGACGTGGACCGCAGGACCGCGCAAGGTGGTCGGTCACGCCATCTACCGCTCGACGAAGTTCAAGGATGCGAGGTTCGTCGTCGGGTCGACGACGGTCGCCCAGAAGGTGGCGCAGAACACGCTCGCCGATCGCGCCCGCAACAGATACGTCCTCGGGGTCAAGACCGCGTTCTGGCTCGGGTCGACCGCAGTGAAGAAGCAGCGCAAGCTCCTACCGAAGCACGTAGAGCGTTTAGGTCGCAGGTTCTTGCAGCGAATTCAGTAAACATTCGCGCAGATCAACCATCAAGGCCGGAGGCTAAGACCAGGCGGAG
>Ga0207648_10001404_pt1 | contig 26508 bp, 28 predicted proteins | sample KBSMisM32_FD_184310 | JGI IMG/M metagenome (GOLD analysis project Ga0207648, IMG submission 184310) | Miscanthus rhizosphere microbial communities from Kellogg Biological Station, Michigan, USA - KBS Miscanthus M3-2 (SPAdes) (version 2) | ecosystem: Host-associated > Plants > Roots >... | reverse complement strand
GTTGGCGATGAACAGATCCAGCAGGCCGTCGTTGTCGAGATCCACGAGCCCCACGCCCCATCCGAGATAGGGACCGAGCGTCGAGGCCAGTCCTGACCGGAAGCTCTCGTCGACGAAGAGTCCGCCGCCCTCGTTGTGGAAGAGCGACGTGTAATCCTGCGAGAAGTTGGTCTTGACGAGGTCGAGGCGGCCGTCGCCATCGACGTCGCCGACGTCCACGCCCATTCCCGCCTGCTCGCGCCCGTCGGCCGTCACCGCGAGGCCGGCCGCGAGCGCCTCTTCCTTGAAGCGGCCGTTGCGCTGGTTGTGGAAAAACAGGTTGGGGGTCGAGTCGTTGGCGACGTAGATGTCCGGCCAGCCGTCGTCGTCCAGATCGGTGAACAGGACACCGAAGCCGTAGTACCCCGGTTCGGCGACGCCCGCCGCCGCCGTCACGTCCACGAACTTGGCCCCAGCCATGTTGCGGTAGAGCCGATCCGGTTCACCGGGGAGCGGACGCGGACCACAGTACGTCGGGATGTTCATGAAGCGGCACGCCGGCGTGCCCCGCGCGGGCACGGCCCCGCGATCGAACTTGACGTAGTTGGCGACGTACAAGTCCACGTACCCGTCACGGTCGTAGTCGCCGAACGCGCACCCCGTGCTCCAGCCGGGATCCGCGGCCTGTCCGGTCGGCGAAAACGTCTTGCCGCGAATGTTCCGCCACAGGACGTTCGGCCCGAACGCGGTGACGTACACGTCCTCGAAGCCGTCGTTGTCGTAGTCGGCGACGCACACACCGCTGGCCCATCCGAGCCGGATCATGCCGGATGCTTTCGTGACGTCCGTGAACCGGCCGCGCCCGTCGTTGCGATACAGGGCGACCATCTGACTTCCGCCCTTGGCGAGCTGCGACAGCGTGGACCCGTTGGTGAGCAGCACGTCCATGTCGCCGTCGTTGTCGAAATCGAAGAAGGCGACGCCGTTGCCGGTGGACTCGATGACGTAATCCTTCGCGGGAGTGCCGGCGATGTTCCTGAGGGTGAGCCCCGCGGTGGCCGCCACTTCGGTGAACCGGATGGGCGCTTCCGCGGCCCCCACCAGGGCGCCACCGAGCGCTGTCACGATCGCGACGACCACCGCCCGGCTTAGCCCGTTATGCGGTGGCAGACGCGAATTTCGTGCCGGCTGTTGATCCGCATAACGGGCGAGCCGTGCGAAGCGCGGCAGAAAATACTGCCAACAGATCAAGGGCGCGAACAGGATATCGAGGGCAGCGCCCTTGATCTGGTGGGGCATCCGAGGGCGCGGAGTCTACTACGGTTAGAATCCCGCGCAGTTCCTGATGCTGGCCAAACACTGCGTCCGCGCCGTGGCCGTGTCGCTGGCCCTCGTGCTCGGCGTGGCCACCTCAGCGTTCGCCCAGAAGGCTGCGTTCCTCGACGCCTTCGTCGCGTTCCACTCGGCGTTGTTCGGCACCTACGGCGACGAGGGGCCCGACGTGACAGCCGCGATCGAGCGGATGTCCGCAAGCCTCGACGTCTGGGAACGGTCGCGCCGCGACGAGGAAGCGGCGCTGCGCGCGCGGTCCACGCCGATGGACTGGGCGCTCTTCCACGCCGACGCGCGTGAATTGGACCCCGCGATCGCCAGCATGCGGGACGCCGTCGCCGCCGAGCCGGCGCGGGCACCTCTCTACCTTTATCTGGGACGTCTGTACGAGGAGGTGGGACGACAGCCCGACGCCGCAGCGGCGTTCCGGACCGCGCAGACCCTCGATCCGTCGGATCCGATCGCGGCGTACTTGATGGGCGTGCACGTCTCCGAGGCGGCGACCGCGGATGACAGCAACATCGAGGCGCTGCAGCCGCTGCTGGCGACGTTGATGAAGGCGCTCGACGGCACCGGCCTCGCGTCGAAACAGCCGCTGCCGCAGTTCGCGCTCATCGACGACCTGTCCGCCAAGGCGCGCGTGTTCGCGCCGTCTGCCTACGTTCGCGGATTCACTCTGATCGACCAGGGCCGGTTTCGTGAGGCCCTCGATGCGTTTCGCGCATCCGCGGCGCGGGATCCGCTGGTCGCCGATCCCGCCGGGCGCTCGGCAAACTTCCAGCAGGGACTCGCCGCGCTCCGGCAGCGCCGTGGCGCGCCTGCGATCGCGGCGCTGGAGAACGTCGTGCGCGACTACCCCTCGTCGGCAGAAGCCCACCGCGTGCTCGCGATCGTCTATCGCGCGGCAGGAAGGTTGCCTCAGAGCATCGCGCGGTTCGAGGACGCGGTGCGTCTGGCGCCGGACGACGAGCGGGCGCGCGTCGGACTGGGATCCACGCTCATCGAGGCGGGGCGATTGGAAGAGGCCGAACGCGCCTTGCGCGACGCGGTTGCCCGGCTGCCGGCGTCTGGCGAGGCGCGCTGGGCGCTGGCCGACGTGTACGAGCAGCAGGATCGAGGTTCAGAGGCGCTTCGCGTGCTCGAGGAATCCACCTCGCTTCTCGTCGTGGCCGGGAAGGTGCATCTGTATTGGCGCATCGCCCAGCTCGCGCACCTCCTGCATCGGGATCATCGGCGTGTGATCGAGGTCCTGACGCAGCGGATGCGTCTGGTGCCCAACGAGCCGCACGCGCACGAGGACCTTGGCCTGGCCTACAGCCGCGCCGGCCGCGACGACGAAGCGCTGCTCGAACTGTCGATGACGAGGCTGCTCGGCCTCGAGGACGCCGAGATGCTGACCGCGATCGGCCAGATCCACCTGAATCAGGGCCGCCTCGAGCGGGCGGAAGCGGCGCTGGCGCGCGCCGTGTCGCTCGATGCGGCGTTTGCGCAGGCTCGCTACGTGCTGGGCCGCACGCTGCAGCGCCTGGGGCGCAACGCGGAGGCGGCCGAGCAGCTCGCGGCCTTCGATCGATTGCGGGCGGCGGCCCTCGAGGAGCAGCGGCTGAAGTACGAGCGCGAGGCCGGAACTCCTCGCCGATGAGAAGAGACTCGATTGTGCCCGGCTCGCGAGGTTTACTCGCTCGTCGCCGGCGTCGACAGGATTTCGACCGCGCGCTCGGCGTCGGCCTGCCGCACCAGCAGGCGCACGCCTGCGCCCACCCACAAATGGGGACGCGTGCCGCCCGCGTCGTCGGCACTGATGGCGGATTCAATGCCGGCCGCTTCGAGCGCACCCTGAGCCAAGTCGGCCTCGATGTGGTTCATGAACGTCCGCACGGCCACGAGATCGTCATCAGCCATCGGCGAATCTTACTCCTGCGGCGGCTGCTCGCGGCGTCGGTGCTCGTCGGCGCCGCTACGGTGACGACCTCGTCCCAGGTCTTTCGGGGCGGTGTCGACGTCATCACCGTCGACGTGACCGTCCTCGACAAGGACGGACGGCCCGTCGAAGAGCTCAAGCCCGGCGATTTCACCGTCAAGATCGACGGCCAGACCCGCCGCGTCGTCTCGGCGGTCCTGCAGAAGGCCGGCGCCGCCTCGCCGCAAGCCGTGCTCGCGCCCGAGCGGTTCTTCTCGACCAACAGCACGCCCGTCATCGGCCGCAAGGTGATGTTCGCGATCGATCAGCTGCACGTCGCGCCAGGCACGCTGGCGCCGCTGCTCGGAGCGGCGCACACGTTCCTCGACGATCTGACGCCGGCCGACCAGGCGGCGCTCGTCGCGTTCCCTGCGCCGGGGCCAAACGTTCAATTCACGACCGACAAGACGCGGGTTCGAGCCGCGCTGCGCATGGAGCTCGGCCACCCCTCGACGGCGCGGCCCACCGATTTCCACGTCTCGATCTCCGAGGCCCTCCGCATCAGCGATCGCGAGATGATGACGGATCCGGGAGTGGCCGGGCCCGAGACCGCCAGGGTGATCGAGCGCGAGGGGTGTCCGCAGGGAACCCAGGAGTGCATCGCGAGGATCAAGAACGAGGCGACGGTAACGGCGCAAACGGCGCGGACGGAGGGACGCCTCTCGATCGAGCAGCTCGAGTCGCTGCTCGATCAGCTCGCTCTCGTCGACGGTCCGAAGACGCTGGTCCTGATGTCGGCCAGCATGTTCGCCGAAGACACCAACGCGCTGCGCGAGCTGCTGCGGCGCGCGGCGCGCGCCCGCACGACCATCCACGTCATCGCCGTCGAGCCGCGGCTCGCAACCGCCGACACCGGAGATCAGGGGCCGCCGAACATGCGGCTGGTCGATCGCCAGTACGAGATCGACGGGCTCCAGCAGGCCGCGGCGGGCACCGGCGGCGGATTCTACCGCCCCGGCGGCGACAGTGCCGGCGTCTTCAAGCGGATCGCCACGGAGATTTCCGCGTCGTACGTGCTCGGCGTCGAGTCACGGCCAGATGATGCCGCGCGCCAGCGGGTGGCCGTTGAAGTGAAGCGCAAGGGCGTCACCGTGCGGGCCTCGACGTCGCTGGCGGCGATGTCGCCACGGGCGCCACGCCCGATGAGCGACACCCTCAGCGACGTGTTGTCATCGCCGGCGTCGATCGCCGGCATTCCGCTCAGAATGGCCCCCTTCCTCTCGCGCGACCCGGCCAGCGGGAAGCTCCGCGTGACCGTCGCCGCCGACATCGGCCAGCCCGGAGCCCCGGCCACCGAGTACGGCGTCGGATACGTGCTCGCCGCCGCCGATGGACGCATCGTCGCGCGCGGGGCGTCGGTCAACACGCTGACGGCCACCGCACGTGAGCCCGCGCACTACGGCGGCACCATCGCCATCGATCCCGGCACCTACACGCTGCGGTTTGGCGTCGTGGACAAGGAAGGCCGGCGTGGCAGCGTCGCCCGCGAGCTGCAGGCCGCGGCGCCGTCGGACACGGCGGTGGGGATGAGCGATCTGTTCGTCGGCCCTCTGTCCGATGCCGCCTCGATGCGCCCCGCGGTCGAGCCGCACGTCGACGCCGGCGCGCTTGCGCTCTACGTCGAGCTGTATCCGCCCGCCGACGGTGGCCGCGAGTGGCGTGTCGTGTTCGAGATCGGCGAAGGCGAGGAGTCGCCGGCGCTGGTGACGATCCCCGGCGACATGGGGCCCGGCCCCCGCGAGCCGTGGCGCATCGCCCGCGGCAGGATCGAAACCGTCCTTGCGCCGGGCCGCTACGTGGCGCGGGCGCGGGTGCTGCGTGACGGCGTCACCGCCGCGATGGTCGCGCGGCCGTTCGTACTCGGGCGGGCGGGCGCACCGCCGGAGACGCCTCAGGAGTCATCGTCCTACTCGCCGGAGTTGCCGACCCGGACGGCCGCCTACGTCAGTCAGTTCGTCCAGGGGCTGGCGAACGTGGTGGCACAGGAGGACTTCGATCTGAAGAAGCCGGTCCGCTCGGACTTCCTGCTGGTCCGCTATCCCGGATCGGATCAGGAGCTGCTGGCGTATCGCGACGTCTATCAGGTGGCCGGCGCCACGCTGCCCGGCCACGAGGAGCGCCTCGCCGATCTCTTCATCAAACCGATCGACGGCATCCGCGACCGCGTCCGCGAGATCGTCTCCGACGGCGAGGACCACGTGCCGCCGATGCTCAACCCGCTGTATGCGCTCAGCTTCCTGCAGGGTCACTATCAGTCGCGCTTCCGCATGACGGTGACAGACGCCGCGGCGCCATGGCCCGACGGCGTCAAGGTCGTGTCGTTCGTCGAGGCGGTGCGGCCGACGCTGCTGCGTTGGGGCGTGTTCGGCGACTTCGACCTTCCGACTCGCGGCAAGGCGTGGATCGAAGAGGCGACCGGCCGCGTCTTCCAGACCGAGCTGGAGATCGGCACCACGCGCGACCGGCCGTCCATCGTCACCACGTTCAAGCTCGATGAGCGCCTTCAGGTGATGGTCCCCGCCGAGATGCGGACGAAGAATCCCAGCGGCGTCGCCGTCTACAGCAACTTCCGCCGGTTCGCCGTCTCGACGACGACGCAGCAATAGCTCCGATTCGCGAATCGGAGGGGCTTGACAAGCGCCTACAATTGTATCAGTGTACCCATACACTTGAACAGGGCCGAGCGATGGCCCTCGTCCTATGGACATCACCATCACGGTCACCGACGGCGTCCCCATCTACCGTCAAATCATCAACCAGGTCAAATACTTAGTGGCATCCGGGCTCCTCCTGCCCGGCGAAGAGCTTCCCGCCATCCGGACCCTCGCGCTGCAGCTCAAGGTGACGCCGAACACCATCGTGAAGGCGTACGGCGACTTGGAGACCCTCGGAGTCGTTCACAAGCGCCGCGGCTCGGGCACGTTCGTCTCCGAAGGGCGTCCGCAGCTGGCGATTCGCGAGCGGCGCCGCGTCATCGAGCAACGCATCGATGCCCTGCTGGCCGAAGCGCACCAGTTGAACTTCACGGTGGACGACATCCTCCGAATGGTCCGGGAACGGAAGGCGGCGATGGCCCCCACCGACGCCGAACCAGAGGAAGTGGAGAAATAGGCATGGGACAGACAGTTGTCGAGGTCAATGACCTCTCGCGATCGTTCGGCTCCAAGCGGGCGCTCGATGGAGTGACTTTCCACACCATGGCCGGCCAGGTCTACGGGCTCGTGGGCGCCAACGGCGCCGGCAAGACGACACTCCTCAAGCATCTGCTCGGGCTGCTGCGCGCAGCGACCGGCTCGGTACGCGTCTTTGGTCTCGATCCGGTCCGCGACCCCGTCGGCGTGCTGGGTCGTGTCGGCTATCTCTCCGAGGAACGCGACTTGCCGGAGTGGATGCGCATCGACGAGCTGATGGCCTACACGCAGGCCTTCCATCCCACATGGGATGCGTCCTACGCGCGCGAACTGATCGACACTTTCGGCCTGGATCCGTCCAAGAAAATCAAAGAGCTCTCGAAGGGGATGCGCGCCCAGGCGGGCCTCGTGACAGCCGTCGCCCATCGTCCCGAGCTGCTGATTCTGGACGAGCCCTCCTCGGGCCTCGACGCGGTGGTTCGCCGCGACATCCTCGACGCCATCGTCCGAACCGTGACGGACGACGGACGCACGGTGATCTTCTCCTCACACCTGCTCGACGAGGTGGAGCGGATGTCGGACCACGTGACGTTGATCCATCAAGGTCGAGTGGCGCTGAGCGGCGTACTTGACGACGTGCGCGGCAGCTATCAGCGCAGTCGCCTGCACTTCGTCGAGCACCTGGTTCAACCGCCCGTTCTCGAGACTGCCATGGTGATAGAAGGCGGTGGCCGCACGTGGAGCGTCGTTCACAGCGGGTCGCTCGAGCAATTCCGTCGCGCCGTCGTCGCGCGTGGCGGTGAGATCGTCGAGTCGCGCAACGCCACGCTGGAAGAAATCTTCATGGCCCGCGCCGGCCGCAGCCGCCAGGTAGAGGCCGCCTAGCCATGAGATCGCCGAGCCTCGCAATACTGTGGGAAGTCTGGCGGGCGACGCGGGTCGAGGCCGCGTGGAAGCTTGCACTGGGGAGCGGTGCAGGCATCTTCATACTGGTCCTGTCCTATTCCCAACGCGAGATCGTCAAGGACGCCAACGCGGCAATCGCCCTCGTCGGCATCGTCATTCCTCACTTGATAGGGTGGCTGTCGATGGCGAGGCTCAACAACGGGCGAGCCGGCTTTCCGCTCTATCTCCATTACACCCATCCGATTCGGACGGCAGTCGTCGTCGGCCTTCCGATGGCGTATCTCACTGCCGTGTCGGCGGCGATCTACCTCGTGTCGGCACTGCTCTTGAGGGCGACGTCGGGCTACGCCTTTCCACTCCTGCCCGTCGCCGCGTGGATGGCGGCGCTCACCGTGATCGGGGTTGCGGCGACCTGGTCGACGCGAAACAGGTCCGTTCAGGTGAACATGATGGTGAGTGCCACCGCAATCGCCTATTTGATCTCCATGCAGCGCCTGACCGGAGTGGAGATTCCGGACAACTACGACTGGCCTCCGCGCCTGTGGCCGACGCTGTTTGACTGGCCGCTCACCGACTACGCGGTGATCGCTCTGATTGGCGTCGCTTCGTTCGGCATCACGGTGGCCGGCGTTGCGCGACAGCGCCGCGGCGACGGATGGGCGGAGGTTCTCCCGGCGCAGCGCGGCGGAGTGTGGGCGTGGCTCGTCGACTCAATCCGCGTCCCGTGCCCCACCTCGTCCGCGACGCGGGCTCAAATGTGGTTCGACCTGAAGTCCAACGGGCTGCCGATGCTGACGATCGGCGTGGCGCTCGCGAGCGTGATCCTGCTGGTGTCGGCGGTCAGCAGTCCCATCGATGCCGCACTCAATGCGAACCCCGGCCTGCATGCGTCCTGCCCGATCAGCGAATGCTTCTATGTCCGCAGCGCGCCCCCGCTCCTTACGCTGCTCTCGCTGTTCGTCATGTTATTCCTCGGAAGAAATGCCTTCAGCATTCGCTCGAGGCAAGGCCGCACCTACATCGGCGCATTCGAGGCGACGCAGCCACACGGCGCCGTGCAGATGGCCGTCCTCAAACTGCTCGTGAGGTCGGCGTGTCTCCTGGCGGCGCTTATCGCGATCGGCGCAAGCGCGTGGTTGTCGCTGCCACTGTTGGGCGATGCGCTCTTCATCCAGATGTGGGGCGTGCCTCTGAACAGCAAGTCGTCTGTGCTCAACGACGCCGTCGCAACGCTGACCGGGTACGAGCAGCTCTCACTGGTGATCGTGATGGGGGTCGGTCTGGTGATCTGGGTCGCGTTGTTCGCCGGGCTTGGAGCGCTGTGGGCCCGCTACTCCCGTCGCGTGAACATCGCGGCCTCGTCGCTGCTGCTCTGCGGCCTGGCGTTCGCGTTCCTGGCCGTGGCGCAGCGAAACGGGAACGTCTCGGCGGCCGTGATCCACGCGATCCTCGTGGCGGCACGCTGGACCGCGGCGGCAGCGATCGTCGGCGCCACCGTCTACCTGTATTGGAGCTGCCTCGCCGAGCGCACGCTGGCCCCCCGCTACGCGCTCGGCGCCCTCCTGCTGTCGGGGGCATTCGTCGCGGCCTGGATGGCGCTGCTGGGCGCCGCTGGCGTGCAGTTCGCCAGCATGCCGTGGACCAGCATCGCGTCGATGCTGCTGTGGCCGCTGTTCCTGCCGCTGTTCACGAGCGCGCTGGCGCCATGGTCCTACAGCCGCGTTCGCCATACATGAAAGAGTAGAAGCCGCATCATGATGAAAAGAGCTCTTGCCCTCGGTGCCGCCACCCTTCTCTGGATCGGAGCCGGTCCCAACGTCGCCGCGCAGACGCCGGCTGGACCCGCCTTCGAAGTCGCGTCGGTCAAGCCGAGCAACCCCAATCCCGATCCCAGCAACCCAGTCGGCTCGATCGCGCTGATGCTGCCGCTGCCAGGCGGCCGGCTCAGGGCCACCAACATGCCGTTGCGGATGCTGATCATGGCGGCCTACGAGCTGAGGCAGGACGCGCAGCTCACCGGAGGGCCGCCGGCCCTCCTGGCGGCGAAGTACGACATCACTGCCAAGGCCCCCGACACCACGACGCCCGGGATGAAGGAATTGCCTCAGTTGCTGCGGTCGCTCCTCGCCGAGCGGTTCACGCTGAAGGCGCACACCGAGTCCCGCGAGCTGCCGGTCTACGACCTGGTGCTGGCCCGCAGCGACGGCCGCCTCGGGCCGGAGCTCAAGCCCTCGCAGTCCGACTGCTCGAAAGCCGCCGAGGCCGGCGCGGAGCAAGTCGCGGCGCTCGCAAAGGGCGATGTGGGCAGTTTCGTGGGCAAGCCCCGCCCGTGCTCGGTCGCGACCGATCCGTCGGGCGGGCCGCTCAACCTGTTGTTGCGCGGTGACGGCCAGGAGATGAAGGCGCTGGTCGAAGTGCTGTCGCAGTTCACCGGCCGTACGGTGCGTGACAAGACCGGCCTGACTGGCCGCTACGACTTCGCGATGAAGCTGGACCTGCAGATGGTGCTGGCGCTCGCCCAGAAGATGGGCGCCAACGTCCCGGCGGCCGCCGCGAACATCCCGCAGGCAGAGGGCTCGTCGCTCATGACGACTCTCAACGAGCAACTCGGACTCAAGCTTGACCCGGTGCGCGCGCCGATCGACGTGCTGATCATCGACAGCGTGGAAGCGCCGACGCCGGACTAAGCCGCGAGCAAGGCGAGACCGCACGCGACGACCGACAACGCTGAGGCGCCGACAGCGATCACGAGCAGCCAACGGACACGCGCCTCCAGCACCTCGCCCGCCGTGGTCAGCGCCGCGACCTGGGCGGTCACCCGGGTCAGCAGCTCCGCGGTTTCGCGGTCACGCTGCTCCAGCAGCGCGATGCGATCGGCCAGCGCCTCGACGTCGTTCAAAGGCGCCGCGTCCGGGCGCGCCCGCGTTCGCCCCACCAGGCCGTCCGCCGATCGCAGTAGGACGGGTACGTTTTCCAGGATCGTGGTCCAGGGAATCGCCTTCAGCGCCAACAGCCATGGAATCGCCATGGCATTAGCCTACTCGCGACGGACTGGACGGTTCAGCGATGGGAATCGGGCTGGTTGAGACGCTGCTCGGCCAGCCACTGCTCGCTGACCGACCCAAGCGACGGATCCTTCGGCCCCTGATATCGCGCCCACACGCGTCCGGCGACGAACAGGGCGACACTGGCGCCGATCGCGCCCCACAGCACGGTGACGGGGTCAGCCACGGAGAGCCACCGCGTCCAGGCGATTTCTCATATACAGCAGCCTCAGCGTGAGAGCGCGACGAGGAAGCCGAGGACGAGCACCACGACAATCACAAACGCCCGGCCCACGATGCGGCCGCTGCGGCGATCACTCGCGGCGCCGCGCGCCTGCCACGCCAGCCACCGGGCGTCGGCAGCGGTGTCCACAATGGCTGCCACGGGTGCGGTCATCGTCGCACCACCTGAAGAGCCGGCGACCAAGTCGTTTGGGTGTTGCATGCTTCGACTGTAGCGGGGGCCCGAATCCCTGGCTGTCCGATTCAGGACAGCATGGCGACGGTGCTCCGGACATGATGCAGGGATGAACAGCGGAGACACGTTCGGAAGAGACCTCCTGGACGGATTACGCCTCGAGACCGCGACTGCGCCCACGCGCCCGGCCACTTGCCCGTCATGCCAAGGACGAGTCATCGACACGCTCGCGAAAGTCGTCACCCCGGCGAGCCGCTGGCGCTGTCGCACGTGCGACCACACCTGGACCGTCGACGCGACGGCAGCGGGCCGCCCCTTCCTTCGGTAGCGCCAAGTGCAGCCACCATTCAGCGCCCAGGCATTTCTCGAATGGGCGGGCGGCCAGGGGGCCATCGTGCGCTACGGGCAGGGGGACGCGATCTTCACGCAGGGTGACCCGTGCCAGCACGTGCTCTATATCTTGTCTGGCGGCGTCACAGTGTCCGCGAAGTCGAGAGTCGGCAGAGAAGCAGTCGTCGCGGTTTTGGGGACAGGAGACTTCTTCGGCGAGGGTTGCCTGGCCGGTCAGCCCCTGCGTGACCGGAGCGCGGTGGCCATCAAGCCGAGCGCTGTCGTGCCCGTCGAGAGGCGTGCGATGGCCCGCCTGCTGCACGACCAACATGGCCTTTCAGACCGCTTCATCTCCCACGTCCTGACACGCCATATCCGCATGGAGGAAGACCTGGTCGACCAGCTCTTCGGGGCTGCGGAGATGCGATTGGCCCGTACGTTGTTGCGGATGGCGGGGTGCGGCGAGGCTGACACCCCAACGTGGACCGTTCCACGCATCCGGGTCGAACGGCTGGCTGAGATGGCCGGGATGACCCGGGTCCGGGCAGAGCTGTGCCTCGAAAGGTTCAGCACACAAGGGTTTGTCGAGTCCTACGACGACGGGCGCCTCAGGATCGACCGATCGCTGCTGACTGTCGTGTTGCGCGATTGATCGTCGGGGACTGTTCGTTACAGCACAGTCTGGCCGGGCGTCCTGGTCTCATGCTTGGGTGATGCCCACGAAACCACAGCGTGACGACGTGACCGCCCTCGACTTCAACGTACAAGCCTTTCTCGACTCGGCGGGCCTGGCCAAGACCATCATTCAATACGGGCGCGACGAGGTGATCTTCACCCAGGGGGATGCGTCCGAGCACGTGCTCTACGTACAGTCAGGCGGCGTCAAGCTGTCGGTGGTGTCGAAGACCGGCAAGGAAGCCGTGGTGGCGATGCTCGGTCCCGGCGATTTCTTCGGCGAGGGGTGCCTGGCCGGTCAGCCGGTCCGCATGGGCAGCGCCACGGCGATCACTCCCAGCGACATCCTGAGGGTCGAGAAACCCGAGATGGTCCGGCTGCTGCATCGTCAGCACGCAATGTCCGACCGCTTCATTGCGCACATGCTGACGCGCAACATCCGCATCGAAGAAGATCTGATCGACCAGCTGTTCAACTCGAGCGAAAAAAGGCTGGCGCGCACGCTCCTGTTGCTGGCACGCTACGGGAAAGAGGACAAGCCGATTCGGACCGTCCCGCGGGTGTCTCAGGAGACGCTCGCCGAAATAGTCGGCACCACGCGGTCGAGAGTGAACTTCTTTCTCAACAAGTTCAAGAAGCTGGGATTCATCGAGTACGACGGCGAGCGGCCCATCAAGGTCAACAAATCGCTGTTGACCGTCGTCCTGCATGACTGAGAGGCGGGATGTGCACAAGAGGACTGACGGGCCGGCCCATCCTCGGTACCGTGGCAGGATGAAAGTGAATTCGGAGAACGTCTATGTCGAGACCCTGATCGCTCACAAGATGCCGCAGGGCATCGGCGTGGTGTCTCTCTCGCAACTGGCGCTGGTGTTCTCGCAGATGGCGAAGGAGCTTCGGATGCAGGAAGCGCCGGCGCAGCAGCAGGAGGCGTTTCAGTCGGCGATCGCTGACGCAGCCGGGAGCGCCCGTCATCTGACCGCCGCTGAACGGACGGCCGTCCAGAGCACGTTGTTCACTGCCTTCGATGGCCTTCCCCGCAAGCATGCGACGATGGCGGTCCGGGCCGACTTTCTCCGCCAGGTCAGGTTTCCAGTCTCCACCAGCTCCTTCAGCATGGTGCACGCCGCGGTCGCGAGATGAGTGCCCAATTGCACAGACAGCGCGTGATCACTCGCGCTACTCTGTGCTTACCCGGAACCCACGGTTCCGGTGCCGCTCTTCTCATCACCCCGTGGCCGGATCACCCGGCGCGCTCGTCTCCTGGTGGTCTCGGTTCCCCGCGATAGAGGTCGCTCCATATGTTTCGCACCGCAGCGCTATCGCTGTGCCTCGTGGTCGCTCTGGCCAGCACCGGCGTGGCCAACAAGGAAGAAAGCCGTCTCGAAAACGCCGGCGTCGTGCTCGAGGACGTTCTGGGCGTGCCGGACAACATCCCGCAGGAACTGCTCGACAAGGCGGAATGCGTGATCGTGATTCCGTCGATGCTGAAAGTTGCGGTCGGTCTGGGCGGCAACTACGGCCGCGGCGCGATGGTGTGCCGTACCGGCCCCGCCTTCGAGGGTTTCTGGGGCGCACCCGCGATGTATGCGCTCGACGGCGGCAGCGTCGGGCTGCAGCTGGGCGCGCAGGCCACGGATCTCGTGCTCCTGGTCATGAACCGCCGTGGCGTCGAGGCGATCCTGAGCAGCAAGGTCAAGCTCGGTGGCAGCGCGTCGGCCGCTGCAGGTCCCAAGGGGCGTGACCTCAGCGCCGCGACCGATGTGACCATGCGCGCGGAGATTCTCAGCTATTCGCGCACGCGAGGACTGTTCGCGGGCGTCTCGCTCGACGGCGCATCGCTGCGGCCGGACAACGATGCCAGCGAGCAGGTGTACGGGCGGCGCATCACCGCGCGCACCATCGTCAACGCCACGAACCTGTCGGTGCCCGCGTCAGGCCGCCGATTCGTTGACGCGCTCGAGAAGAGCGCTCCGCGAAACGACTCGAAGGCGGCGACCCATTGAGGACACGATCCTTCGCTCGTCTCGTTCTCGCGGCGGGTGCCGCCGCCCTCGTGGCCGCCTGCGGCACGACGGCAGACGCGGCACGTGACGTCACGATCCCGTCCGGAACCATCCTGCGCCTGACCCTGAGCACGTCGGTCGCGTCGGACACGAGTCAGGTGGAAGATGCGGTCGCTGCCGAACTGAGGAACGCCGTAATGGTCGGCGACCGGACGGCGCTGCCCCCGGGCGCGCGGGTCGCAGGTTTCGTCAGGGCCGTTGACCGCTCCGGCCGCGTCAAGGGGCGCGCGCGCCTGGCGCTCGACTTCACATCGGTGACGAGCGGTGGCCGGCGCTATGCCATGTCGGCGGAGCATTTCTCGCGGCAGGCGTCCGCCACCAAGGGTGAAGACGCCACCAAGATCGGCATCGGTGCCGGCGCGGGCGCCGTCATCGGCGGGCTGCTCGGTGGCAAGAAAGGCGCGGCTCAGGGTGCGGCGGTGGGCGGCGGGGCTGGCACCGGCTTGGTCCTGGCCACCAGAGGCAAGGAAGTGCGTCTCCCCAGCGGGACGGACGTTTCGATCCAACTGGCCACGCCGCTCACCGTGCGCGCTCAACAAGTGACCAACTGATTCGACTCAGAGCTCACACTGCCAATTTCGGCAGTTCTCCAGAGGATTCACCAGATGTCTACTACCGGCACCATCAAGCGCATCACCGACAAAGGCTTCGGCTTCATCGCCACGCCTGAGGGCACCGAATACTTCTTTCACCAGTCCGCGTGCACGAGCACGCCGTTCGACTCCATGCGCGAAGGCGAGAGCGTAACGTTCACCATCGGCCAGGGCCCCAAGGGCCCGCGCGCCGAGAACGTCGTCCCCGCCTAAGTACTCTCCTCAACGACCGAACTCCGGTGTCCTCACAGGGCATCGGGGTTCCGCTACCGTCCCCCCGCCAGCTCTCCATTCTTCGGAGCGCCTGCCGAAGAGCCACCCTTCGAGCTCTCCTTGCCGGAAATCGTGCCCTTGGGGAGGATCACTGCTATGGCGACGCCATCCCACGGCATCAGCCCGGGGCTGCCAGGCGAGTCGGCGCCGAGCGGCATCGCTCCCGTCGTCTGGGGGTCGAGGAAGAACCTGGTGATCAGATAGCCGCGCACGAGCGACGCGCGCGCCCGCGATCGCAGGAACCGCGTCTCGGGCGGACCCTGCTGCGCATAGCCCTCGACCATGACCACGCCCGACGCCGCGTGTTCGAGCGAGGGCGCAAACGCCGCATCGAGCTGCGTCTTTCCATCCGCCGTCAACCGCTCGCCGTCCGCGAGGTCGCCGTCGGGCTCGAACAGCGCATCCGAATGCAGCCACACGCGGGCCAGCTGCCGGCCACCCCTGGTCATGACGCCCTGCCGGTACGCCGCCGGTGACACGTCCTCGAGATCAAAGTAGCCGCGCCCGTTGTAAAAGCCGCGCAGCAGGAAGTTGTGTTTCAGCGCGTCCATGTTTTCGGCAAAACCCACCATGGCCGCTCGCGCGCCGTCCAGTGTCTGCTTGAGGTCCGCAGTTATTCCCTGGACGGGACCGTCCTTCGCCTGGAATCCTTCCAGGGTCTTCCTCGCCAGTTCGACCACCTGCCTGGCGTTCGCGGCGGTCTCTTCGGTCTGCCGTGCAATCGACGTGGCGCGGACGTACAGCTCGTCATCGGTCATGAGCTTGCCGATGACGCCCTTGCCGCTGCGAAGGCCCTCGGCGATCTGAGAGGCATCGTCGGTGATCTTCGCGCCCGACGCCGCCATCTTCTTCACGTCGCCGCTGACATCGATGATGAGCGCGTTCGCGTTGCCCATGGTGTCGGCCACGGCCAGGACGGCGTTCTGGACACCGCCACTCACTTCGTCGATCGTCGCGTTGACCTTCGTGATCGAATCGCCCATCTGTTGCATGAGGTCGGAGATCTCGAAGGGCTCCTTACCGGCGATCGTTCCGTTCGGGGCCACCGGTGGGGCCGCGTCCGTGCCCGTCCCGATCCCGAGATAGCTGCCGCCCACCAGCCCTTCCGTCTCGATCGTGGCGATCGAATCGGTGCGCACCAGTTGATGCAGGCTCTCGACGACCTCGAGCCGTACTCGAAATTTCTCGCCCGGAGAGTTCGGCGGGACGATCTGCTTGATGGATCCCGCCTTGGCGCCAAGCACGCGGACGACGGCGCCGGGTTGCAGCCCGGTGACCTTCGTGAACTCGGTGTAGACGGTGAAGCGCTTCGCGAACGCCATCTGGCGATCGCCGATCATGAAGAGGCCGAGCGCGAACAGCACGATGCCGCCCAGTACGAACGCTCCGACGCCTGCGAGTCGTGCCGGTGTCGCCATCAGCCACCTCCGTGCGAGCGCATGAACGCCTGGACCATCGGCTCGCCGCTCGCATCGAGCGCCTCGATGGTTCCGGTCGCCAGCAGGCGTCCGGCGTGCAGTAGACCGAACTCGTCGCCGATGACACGAGCGCTCGGAATGTTGTGGGTCACCACCACCAGCGTGGTGCCCGATTGTTTCGTCGTGACCAGCAGGTCGTCGATTTCGCCCGCCGTGATCGGATCGAGGCCGGCGCTGGGCTCGTCCACGAGCAGGATCGAGGGGTCGAGCGCCATGGCGCGGGCGAGGCCGGCGCGCTTCTTCATTCCGCCCGAGAGGTCTGCCGGCATCTTGTCGAACTCCTGCTCGAGGCCGACGTCCGCGAGCTTCTGCGCGGCCCGGGCGCGAATGTCACCATCGGACCAGTCGGTGTGCCGCCGCATCGGAAACGCGACGTTGTCGCCGACCGACATCGAATCGAAAAGCGCCGCGTTCTGAAACAGGAATCCCATCTGCTTGCGGACCGAGGCCAGTTCGCGGCCCGTCAGTCCGGTGATGTCCTTGTCCGCGACGAACACCTGTCCGCTGTCGGGCCGGACCAGCCCGACGATGTGCCGCAGGGTCACGCTCTTGCCGGTTCCGCTCCGGCCGAGCAGGCAGAACGCCCGCCCGGCTGGCACCTCGAACGAGATGTCATCGAGAACCGTCTGCGTCCCGAAGGCCTTGCAGACGTGATCGAATCGCACGGCACTCACCCCGACACCTGCGGATAGAAGAAGAAGATCAGCTTCACGAGCAGCACGTCGCTCAGAATGATCAGCATCGACGACATGACCACGCTGCGGGTCGACGCCTCGCCGACACCTTCGGTGCCCCGGCTCGTCGTGAAGCCGAGATAGCTCGACACGACCGCAATCAGGAAGCCGAAGACGACCGTCTTCAAGGTCGCGGGAACGAGATCCGCGTAGGTGATGTAGGTGAAGGAGCGCTCGAAGTACTGCTGCCAGGACATGCCGGACACCGCCGCCTCGGCGGCGTAGCCGCCCAAAATGCCGGCGAAGTCCATCATGATCGTGAGCAGCGGCATCGCGATCATCAGCGCGAGGATCCGCGTGACCCCCAGATACTTGAACGCGTCGACGGCATTGGCTTCGAGCGCGTCGATCTGCTCGGTCACCTTCATGGCGCCGATCTCGGCGCCGATGCCGGCGCCCACTCGCCCGGCGACCAGGAGGCCGGCCACCAGCGGGCCGGTCTCGCGGATGAGCGCAATGGCGAGGCCGGCGGGAATCATCGCCTCGGCGCCGAAACGCTCGAGCGACGCGCGCGTATGCATCGACAGCACGACGCCGATGGCGAAGCCCGACGCGAGCATCAGCGGCGCCGAGCGGTAGCCGAACTCGTAGACGTGCCGCAGGATTTCCCGCGGCTCGTAGGGCGGCCGCACCGCTTCGCCGACGGCGCGAGCGCCAAACGAGGCGACGGCGCCCGTGAATTCGAACAGGCCCAAGACTCCGGCGCCGGCGCGATCGACGAGGCTCACGATGACGGAATCCGATCGGCGCGCACGATGAAGCGCTCAGGGGCATGGCCGATGTAGGCGAAGGGATAGCAGCTGATCAGGGTGAGCATCGACCCAGCCGTCGCATCGAGCACCCACACATCCTCGGGTTTTACGATCAGCGTCTCGCGGACCCTGTATTCGTATTGGCCGAAGGGGGTCGTCAGGCGCAGGACGTCCCCGAAGCGAACGTCCCTCAGCGGCCGGAACAGCGCGTCTCGATGCGCGGCCAATGCAGTGTTGCCCGTCTGCCAGGGCAGCGGGGTGTCCGGCAGATGACCGATGGCCCGATCCAGCACCGCGTCGTCGTCGCCTTCGACCACGACGCCCGACAACCCGATGCGGACGATCTCCAGCGTGCCGATCGGCTCGCCGGCCGTGAGCGCGGCCGGCAGGCCAGGTTCGTCTTCTGGTCGCGGCGACGTACGCATGCCCTCGAGCGCGGCGGCGGTGTGGCGCCGATACGAGGCCGTCGCCACCAGATCGACGGCGACCCAGAGCAACGCGAGGGCACCTGCGAGGATCAGGGCTCCGGCGAGCCAACGTCGGATGGCGCGGGTCATGGGGTCCGTGAGCCTGCCACGTAGCCGGAACGGGTGCGCACGACGAACCGCCGCCCGGGCGGAGCCGTCACCACGACGTGAACCCGTCGAAAGGCGCCGTCTCGCGCGGGGTTGGTTGACGCGTAGCCGAGCGTGTAGCCGTGGCGGATATGGCGGCCGACCTGACCGAGCGCCTCGGCGAGGCCTCGTGGATCGTTGGGGCGAAACGACACGCCGCCGCTTGCCTGGGCCAGTGCCTCGAGCAGCGCCGGATTCGCGTCGTGCGAGAAGCGATCGATGGCAATGGTGTAGATGACGGCATTGGACGCCTGCGCCTTGCGAACCGCTGCGGCCTGCGTCGTGTGGCTGGCGTTGTCGCCGCCGTCGCTCAGCACCACCAGGACTCGCCGCTCGCGGCTGCCGTGCGAGATGTAGTCGACTCCGACGGCAATGGCGTCGTAGAGCGCCGTGCGGCCGCGGGCGCTGACGCTGCGTTCGAGCCCGGCGGCGAGCACGACGCTGTCGTCGGTGAAGCGTGCACTAGCGGGGAGTGCCGAGGTGACGTCCTCGTTGAACGCGAGCGCGAACATCTCGTCTCGGGGATGGCGGGCCGCCGCGAACGCCGCTGCGCCGGCGATGATCAGCTGCCGGTTCGAGTGCATGCTCGCGCTGCTGTCGACGAGCAAACCGACGGTCACGGGCGTGTCGGCGTCGGCGAACAGGCGGAGCGTCTGCGCCTGGCCATCTTCGACGATGGCGAAGGCCTCCGCGGGCAGCCCCTCGATGAACACGCCCTTCGTGTCGGTGACGGTCACCTGCAGGACCACGAGCTCCGAGTCTGCCGAAAAGATCGGTGGACTCTGATCCTGAGCCGTGACAGGGGCCGTCAGTATCACCGCTCCGAGGAGAACGAGGTTTCGACTCCACATTGGGGTAACAGAGGAGTGGGGTCTGTGCCCGCACTCCTCTCTCATCCGTCCGTTTAGAACTGGGGACGCCGCCAGAGCATCAGCAGAACGCCTGCAATCAACGCCGCGGTGCCGAACATGACCACGGTCGGCGTCATGCTGGCGGTCCGCGGCAACTGCGTCCGCGCCGCGGTCGGCGCGCTCACATCGGCGCGCGCTTCCTGAATCACAGGGGTCGGCGCCACCTCGCCTTGCTGTGCCCGGCCGGTGGCGGCCGCCACGGCGACGGGGTTGTCCGTCACGACGACCGGCGCGGGAGCACCTGAGGCGGAGATGCGCGCCAGGTCGGCCTTCTCGAAGTCCTGCGTCTCGGCAATCGTCGTGAGCACGGGCTCCGATGTCAGCTTCGAGAGCCGGAGCGCCTGCGGCCGCGGGTAGATGAACTCGTAGCCAATCGCCTTGCCGGGATACCACCAGGTCTTGATCGGCGGCGGCGTGTTGGCCGTCGTCTCCATGAACCTGACTTCAGGGTTCCGGGGCGCGGTGAGCAGCTGGTTCGGGATCGTGTGGAGCATGGCCAGCGACCGCTTGCCGTCGGCACTCAGCACGTTGATGACCTTACGGCCGGTCGTGGGATCGGCAAGCCGGAAGAGATAGGTGCCGGCCGGCAGGGTGACACCGGGCAACGTCACCGGACCACTGAACGTGAAAAAGGTGCGGTAGTCGGCAGGCTGCGCGTGTGCGGATCCGATGCTCAGTGCGAGCAGCGCGAACGCCGACAGGGCCACGATTCGTTTCAGCATTGTTCCAATCCAATCTTTCTGTGTCTCGCTACGTGTCAGGCGACTGGTGCGGTCCGCAGGAATGCGGTTGGTCTGCGCCAGTCTCACTGGCTGAGATGGGGCCGGGATTCTCAAGTCGGAATCCCGCAGGACACTCAGGCTACTGGAGGCGCGTTCGCGTGTCTGTGCTGTGTGGCACACCGCGGTCGAGTTGGAGTGGGCCGCGCTAGCGAGGTGAGGTCTATAGGGACGGCGCGATCGGCTCCGCGAGCTCGCTGCGGAACGCCGCGCCAAACATTTCCCAGGCGGTGACGAACAGCGCCGCCAGAATGGGGCCCAGGATGAAACCCATCGCTCCGAACAGCAACAGCCCGCCGAGGGTCGAGAAGAAGATCAGGAGCTCGTGCATCTTCGTGTCCTGCCCGACCAGCCGCGGCCGCAGCGCATTGTCCACGCTGCCGACGATCAGCGCGCAGAACAGCGCGAGGCCGATCCCGCGCCAGACGTCCCCCGTGGCGACGAGCATGATCGAGGCGGGCACCCAGACGAGCGCGCCGCCGATGCCGGGAATGATCGACAGCACGGTCATGACCGTGCCCCAGAAGATGGCGCCGTCGAGCCCGGCGGCCCAGAAGGCCAACCCTCCAAGCAGCCCCTGAATCGCGCCGATCAGGACCGTGCCCTTGAGCGTCGCGCGAGTCACCGACACGAATTTTCCGACCATTCGTTGCTTGTCCGCGTCGGTGAGCGGCAGGTAGGCGAGCACGGCCGCGAGGAGCGCGGGGCCGCCGGTCAGGAAGAAGAACATCGTGTAGAGCAACACGATGAAGTGAAAGGCAAACACGCCCGTCGCACGGGTCGTGGCCGAGAGCACGGCGAAGAGAAACGTGCTCGTCCCGCCCACCAGCTCGCCAGCTTGGGTGAGGATCTGTCCCCGATACGGCTCGATGCGCTGGTAGCCGGGGACGCCCCTCAGCCACCGGTCGATTTCGCCCGGCTGATCGACCAACCGCTGGAGGCCTGGCCGGATCGTCTCGGAGACCCGCAGCGCTTCGTTCGCGCCGGCTCCAAGCACCGCCAGTAGCGGTACCACCACCAGCGCGAGCAGCAGCACGAGCGTCGCGATCGCGGCGGTCGCCTTGCGGCCACGAAGCCGGCGGAGCATCCATTGATACACCGGGTAGCTCAAGCCGGCGAAGATGGCCGACAGGAGGATGGTCACCAGGAACGCGCGGATCATTGCGATGAACGCGGCGGAGATCGCGGCGACCAGCAGCAGAAGAAAGGCCTGGCGGAAGCGGGTTTCGCTCACGCTGGAAGACCGGCCGCGGAGATCGCCAGGAGTCGCGGCAGGTCGACCGTGAAGACGCATCCCGTCCCGGGGAGATTGCGGGCATAGACCCGGCCGCCATTCGCCTTCGCGCCCCATCGGCTGAAGGCGAGGCCAAGGCCCAGGCCGGTCCTGTCGCTGCCCCGCTGCTCGAAGGGGCGAAACAGTTTCTGATCGTCGCTCCCGGCCGGCAGGCCCCCGCAACAGTCCTCGACTTCGATCAGCACGCGATCGGTGCTGGCGCGGGCACTCAGCGTGACGGTGGTCTGAGGCCGCGTGAACTTCAACGCGTTCTGCACCAGGTTGCCCACCACCGACGTGAGAATCTCGCGGTCCGCCTGGACCATCGCATCGCCGTCGATCGGTGTCACGATCAGGTGAATGCCACGCGACTGTGCGTCCAATAAGGCCGCTGCCCCGATGTCGCGCACGAGATCCGAGACCTGCAGCGGCTCGCGGTTCTGAATCTCCTGTGTGAGACGAATCTCAGCCAGCGAACGCCCGATGAGCGCCCGCGATGCCAGAAGGCTCCTGTGAAGCACCGTACCCGTGCTCCCGGCGACGCCAACGCCGCCGGTTTTCAGCACCTCGAACGCCAGGATCGCGGTGTTGACCAGGTTCCGCATTTCGTGCGCGAAAAACCCGAGGCGCTCATCTCCCCGCGCGGACTCGCCGTCGATGTCCGACTGACTCTGCTCGCGTCCATACGCGGTGACCGCCCCGGCGATCGCGTCGTCCAGGCAGCGGTTCAGCACGCGAAAGTCGTCGGTACTGATTGGCGCCTTCGCTTCCACCCCCATCTCGGTGATCGCCTGACAGACATCGCCGTAATCGTGTACGACCTGCGAGAGCGAGAATCCCTGGCCCAGCAGGTCATGCCCGTGGCGGCTGGCGCTTCGGCTGATCTCGGGGCTCGTGGTCAGGCCGAGTTCCAGAGCATTCGTGAGTTGGTCGAGGAAGAGCGGTACTCCATGCTCCATCACCGCACCGGTCAGCGGCGTCAGCAACCTCGAGGCCGCCTTGGCGCGGCAGCGCTCGATGATTTCCCCGCGATTGGCCGTGATGAATTGGTGGAGCACAGGAGACACCTCAGTCGACGCCTATGCTAGAGCCTGGTGATGGGGCGGCGCTGTTCCGGAACGGACAGCTCATTGCTGCTCGCCGATCACCTCATCGCGGTCCTGGCCATGCGATGGTGAGAAGGAACGCGCTCTCCTCGAGCGCTTCCACGCTGTGAGGCACTCCATGATCGAGCGCGAGCAGACCGCCAGGGCGGAGGCTGAACGTCCGTCCGGCGGCCCGCAGATGGATGTGGCCAGAGAGCACGTGGACCGAGATCCGGCCCTCGGTCTTGTGCTCGGGCATTCGCGCTTTGGCCTGAAGTGCGGTCAGCACGACGCGGAAATCGTCGTACTTGAGGAGTGTTCTGGCATTCTGGCCAGTCGTCCACGTCTGCTCGGCACGCAGGCGATCGATCTCCGCCGGCAGATCGAACTCCATCAGGGGCTCAGCCATCGGTGGTGCGTGCGGTCGCCGACGGGCCGTGTGTTGGGGAGACTCGGACATCAGCCACCTCCAGTGAGTCGAACATAATCCTGGCGCTTGTGCGCCGTGCGGGGAAGTTCCGTTTTCAGGTCTCTCAACGCGGCGATGCGACGCATGACGGCCTCGGTGTAGATGGCAACATCGGCGGGCGCAAAGCCGCCGGCGCGGAAACAGTCGCCAATCTGGGTTTCGCTCAACTGGCTGAGGCGGTCGCCGATCCAGCGGGCATCCGCGAGCGGAATGTCCTTGACGATGCTCTCCATCCGCGTGCGGAAACGGTAGTTCGGGAGGTTGACGACCGTCGGGAAGAAGGGACGGCTGTGAAGGACGAAATCGACCTGGGTGGACGTGACCTTGTCGATGAAGCGGCTCTTCGCGTACTCCGCCGCGACGCCCTTGCTGCGTTGCAGCACGTCGCCGGTGCGGCCGAACGACGAGCCCAGGTCGCTGATGCTGTAGACGCGGCGTCCGTCCTTCGCCACGTCTCCGTTATTGACCTCTTTGAGATCCCAGTTGTTGAGGAGCGCCATCATCACCCGGAGGCCGTTGAACTCCCGCGTACCCAGCAGCGGGTTGTCGTACCAGCTCCACGTGCGCGAGTCGCCGTTCGGAACATCCCGCTCCAGCCGCACGCCGGTGACGACGCCATCCGCCGACACGAACTGCTGTCCGCGGGCAAGGGTCTTCATGCCCCGCACCTGGATGTGCGGCCGGTAATAGTCCTCGTCCACGACGTAGCCTGCGGCCCAGAGCAGCCGCGCGGCCGCAGTCTCACCGTGCACCTCTTCGCCGAGCTTCGCCTTCCACATCACGCCGTTCTCGTCTTCGACCTCGAACTTCGGCGAGGTGCCGCTGACCGACTCCTTGACGAACCGGAAGTCCGTGCCTGGCTCCCGGTCGCGCCCTCCAGGTCCGGTCAGGAGGTTCAACGCCGCCGCGTCGCCACGGTCGTACCAGATAACGGCCGGCGTCGCGGCCTGCCGGGCACCAACAGACGTCGTCAGCAGCAGGACGGCCAGGGCCTTGACGACGTTTCTAGGGGAATGCATGCGTTTCCTTCTCTGCAGGCGGGGAGCGCCCGGAAATACCCGTTTCGAGGGTAGGCGGGATGGCGGTCGCTGTCCGTTCCGCATTGGACAGCCAGGAAGCCTCGCGCCGGGTACCGTTCATGCTGTGGGCACCCCTCGGTGAAGCTGCTGACTCAGCCCGAAGACGGCGTGGCGCCGCTGGTCGCGGCGATCAAGAAGGCCAAGAAGAGTATCGACATCGTCATCTTCAGGTTCGATCGCGCGGAGATCGAGGCGGCCCTGAAGGCAGCGTCCAAGCGCGGCGTCTCGGTCTCGGCGCTGATCACCTACACCAACCGCGGCGGCGAGAAGAGCCTGCGCAAGCTCGAGATGCGTCTGCTGGACGCCGGCGTGACGGTGTCGCGGACGGCCGACGATCTCGTCCGCTACCACGACAAGCTGCTGATCGTGGACCGCCGCGTCCTCTATGTCCTGTCCTTCAACTTCACCCATCTGGACATCGACCACAGCCGCGGCTTCGGCATCGTCACGAGAAAAAGCAAGCTGGTGGAGGAAGGCCTGAAACTGCTCGCCGCCGACAAGGACCGGACGCGTTACGTCGCCGCGGTCGATAGCTTCGTGGTCAGCCCGATCAACGCGCGCAAGCAACTGCTGGCCTTGATCGGCCGGGCCCGGAAGGAGCTGCTCATCTACGACCCCAAGATCGACGACGCCGAGATGGTGCGAGCCCTGAACGACCGCGCGAAACATGGGGTGGACGTCCGGGTGATCGGGGTGCTGGGCAAGAAGAGCGAGCATCTGCAGGTCCGGCCGCTGCGCGGCTTCCGGTTGCACACGCGCACCATCATCTGCGACCGGCGCGAAGCCTTTGTCGGCAGCCAGAGCCTGCGCAAGGCCGAACTGGATGCGCGGCGCGAGGTCGGGCTGATCGTGCGCGACAAGAAAGTGATGCGCGGACTGCTCGATACCTTCGAGGCCGATTGGGGCGTCAAGGCCGGCGAGGTGACCGGGCCGTCGACGACGAAGGAGATCAAGAAGGCGCTCAAGGCGACCGTGGTGAAGCTCTCACCGCTCGATCCGCTCGTGAAGGAAGCGGTGGAGGATGCCGTGCTGGAAGACGGTCCCAGCCTCACCGTCACGGAGGTCAAGAAGACGGTGGAAAAGGCCGTGAAGGAGGCCGTGCGGGAGCGCGTCCAGGAAATGCTGAACGAAGCCGTGGAGGACTAGCGTGGCGACCCTTACCCTTGGCGTCGGGTACGAATTGATCTACGAGTGCCCTCGGCCGACGCCGATGATGCTGATGTTGCACATCCATCACGAGCGTGCCGGCGACATCATCGACGCGGACCGGATGCAGGCCGACCCGTTCATTCCGGCGGTGCCCTACCGTGACGGCTTCGGCAACTGGTGCACGCGCATCCTGGCGCCCGCGGGCCGGCTCCGCCTGTCGGCCCGCGCGCTCCTGCGCGACTCGGGCGAACCCGACCCGATCGCCGTTGCCGCCGAACAGCATCCGGTGGAGGAGCTCCCCGAGGACGTGGTCGTGTATTTACTGGGAAGCCGCTACTGCGAGACGGACCGTCTCACGGAAGCGGCGTGGGACCTCTTCGGCCGCGCGCCGGCGGGAGCCGCCCGCGTTCAGGCCATCTGTGACTACGTCCACCGCCACATCACCTTCAACTATCAGGACGCGCGCGCCACGCGGACGGCGTGGGACGCCATGCAGGAGCGCAAGGGCGTGTGCCGCGACTATGCCCACCTGGCGGTGGCGCTGTGCCGCTGCATGAACATCCCGGCGCGCTACTGCACCGGCTATCTCACCGACATCGGCGTCGAGCCGCCTCATGGCCCGATGGACTTCGCGGCCTGGTTCGAGGCCTACATTGGCGGGCGGTGGCACACCTTCGACGCCCGCAACAACACGCCGCGCATCGGCCGCGTGCTGATGGCGCGCGGCCGGGACGCCACCGACGTGGCCATCAGCAACACGTTCGGCCCCAACACGCTGACGGGGTTTACGGTCTGGGCTGACGAGACGCAGCCGCAATGCGGCTCCTGACCGTCCGGCACGTCACCACCTACTCGTACTCGGAGCCGGTGCAGTTCGGCGAGCACCGCATGATGTTCCGGCCGCGTGCCAGCCACGATCTCCGGCTGCTGCATTCGGAGCTCGACATCCGGCCGCAGCCGGTGGACTTGCGCTGGCTGCACGACGTGTTCGACAACTCCGTCGCGATCGCCACCTTCGACACCGCGGCCACCGAGCTGCGATTCGACAGCACGGTGACGCTCGAGCACATCGAAACCCCGCTGCCCGACTACGTGCTCGAGGCCGGAGCCCGGGCTTTCCCGTTCGCGTACTCCGATGACGAGCGTCCCGATCTGACTGGCGCTCTCACCCGGGTTTACCCGTCGGACGATCTCTCGTCCTGGACCGCGCGCTTCCTGGCAGGTGGCAAGAACACGACGATGGGGCTGCTGCTGGCGATGACGCGCGGCATCAAGGACGAATGCCGCTATCTCACGCGCGTCGAGAAAGGGGTGCAGAGTCCCGGCGACACGCTGCGCCGGCGCAGCGGCAGCTGCCGGGACTTCGCGGTGCTGATGATGGAGGCGGCGCGATCGCGTGGCCTGGCCGCCCGGTTCGTCAGCGGTTATATCTTCGTGCCGGATACCGCCGGCGGCGCCGTCGTCGGCGGCGGGGCCAC
>Ga0207648_10001402_pt1 | contig 26514 bp, 24 predicted proteins | sample KBSMisM32_FD_184310 | JGI IMG/M metagenome (GOLD analysis project Ga0207648, IMG submission 184310) | Miscanthus rhizosphere microbial communities from Kellogg Biological Station, Michigan, USA - KBS Miscanthus M3-2 (SPAdes) (version 2) | ecosystem: Host-associated > Plants > Roots >... | reverse complement strand
GCAGCATCGGCTGACGCCTTGATATTGACGATGCTGGGCCACGAAAACGTCAAACTCTATGATGCTTCGTTGTCCGAGTGGGCGCGAGATCCGTCCTTGCCCATGGAAACGTAAGGAGGCCCGCGTGTTCAAGCAATTCCGGATTGACCCGAAGGATTTCAATGGTCCGGTGCTGGTCACTGGCGCCGGTGGATGCATCGGCAGCTGGGTACTGACCCTGCTCACTGAGGCGGGTGTGCCGGTGGCCGCCATGGATCTCACCGAAGACAAGCGGCGGCCGAAATTGTTGATGGCTGAATCTGAACTTGCCCAGGTACGGTGGCTCACCGGAGACATTGCCGACACCGTGGCAGTGAACCGTGCCCTCGAGAAGAGCGGCGCAAAAGCGATCATTCACCTTGCCGCGCTTCAAGTCCCGTTCTGCAAGGCCGATCCGGTCGCCGGCGCGAAAGTAAACGTGGTGGGAACCATCAATATCTTTGAAGCAGCGCGCAAGTTCGGCGTCAAGCGCATCGCCTATGCCAGTTCGATCGCCGCGCACGGCGTATTCGATCCGAAAACCATGGCAACCCTATATGGCGCCTACAAATTCGCCAACGAGCAGACCTCCCGCGTCTATGCACAGGACTGGCAGATCGGCAGCGTCGGCCTGCGTCCAGGCGTCGTTTATGGCATTGGGCGCGATCAGGGCATGACTTCAAAGACGACTGTTGCGATTCTGGCGGCTGCAGCGGGCAAGCCTTACACCATCCCATTTCGGGGCCCGGTATCGTGGCTGCACGCAGGCGAGGTTGCCAGCGCGTTCATCAAGGCCGTGTCCCGGGATCGCAATGGTGCCGAGGTGTTCGACATCAATGGCGTGGCCTCGACAGTGGAGGAGTCGGTCGCGCTGATCAGAAAGGTCGCACCAGAGGCGAAAATAGAAATTACCGGCGATGCATTGCCTTTTCCGATGGCATTGTCGGATCAAGCCGTAAGGAGTTTTCTGGGAGACTACGGCTCGATCCCGCTCGACGAAGGTATCCGCCAAACCCACGATGTATTCCGCGCCCTCCTGGGCAAAGGACTGATCAGCGCCGACAATCTCGCGTGATCTTGCAGGGCCGGAAACCCGCGCGGGTAGCGGACTTTGGGCTTCATACCAAAAATAAATTTGTATGAAGCAGTCCTCACGAACCCTTGGCAATCAATTCACCGCATTACACATTGACATTCGCGACCCGTACCCGCAATACACATTGACGCCCTGAAACCGATTCAGGCAAACTGCCATCGCGCCGTATCGCAGCTACCTGAATGCCATCGAGGGCTCAAAGCTTCCTGCCCATAGGTCGGGGAGAAAGAAATCAAAGGCGTGCATGTGGGTAGTAAAAGTAAAAGAACCACCACTAAAATTCCAATGGAGGAGTTAAAAACTATGAAGAAATCAGGCATCGTCGCCGCGTTGCTGGGCCTGCTGTGCATTGCAGCGTCGTCTGGCGCGTTCGCGCAAAAACTGTACTGGACGACCAGCGGGATGTTCGGCCCGTTCGATATCCGCGGACTGATCCCCGCCCTGCCCGTCGAAAAGTCCCGCCAGATCACCATACCCGTCAGCATGTGGATCCTGGATCACCCGAAGGGCCTGGTGGTGTTTGACACCGGTAATAACGCGGCGATTTCCGACGGCATGGACAATTGCAAGAAATACTGGGCCCCGGGCAACTGCGACTTCCTGAAGCCGAGCCAAACGCGTGCCGATGTCATCGACAGTCAGCTGAAAAAGCTGGGCTACTCCGCCGACAAGGTGAAGGTAGTCGTTACTTCGCATACCCACCTGGACCACGTCGGCAACATCGAGCTGTTCCCGAAGGCAATCCACGTCCTGCAAAAGAAGGAGTTGTACCAAGGCTGGTGGCCCGAGAAATTCCAGGGCCGCACCACCCCGGGCACCTTCGTCATGGCTGACTTGATGAACGCCCGCGAGTTCAACTACCTCGAGCTCGACGGCGACTACGATCTGTTCGGCGACGGCAGCGTGATGATCCTGTCCACCCCTGGCCACACCATCGGCCACCAGTCGATGAAGGTCAAGCTGCCCTCTTCCGGCACGATCATCATCTCGCAGGACGCGATCTGGATGCAGGAAAACCTCGACGGTTACCCTGCGGGCTTGAACTTCAGCGTGCAGGCCTATTCCAACTCGGTCAACCGTCTGAAGATGATGCGCGACCTGGAAGGTGGCCAGATTTTCATGGCGCACGATGGCGAGCAGTTCAAGGCCAAAGGCGACCGTTGGTACAAGTAAGCTAGTCGTAATAGTCTCTGCTACTTGAGGAGCCCCCCCGTTGCGGGGGGGTTTTTTTTTCCAGATCTTCATAGTGAACTCACCGTCTACAGCAATCTCGCTCGAATCCGTTTCGAAGCGCTACGGCTCGCGCAACATCATCCACGACCTGACTTTCTCCGTGAGGAAAGGCGAGATCGTGGGTTTCCTCGGACCCAACGGGGCAGGCAAGACGACCACGATGCGCATGATCGCCGGTTTCACCACGGCGACTTCGGGACGCGTGCTCGTGGCCGGATACGACATGGCGACGCAGAACGAAGAAGCGGCACGCCATCTCGGATACCTTCCCGAGCAACCACCGCTGTACGACGTGCTGGAAGTTGCAGCCTATCTGCGATTCGTGGCGAAAGTGAAAGGAATTGCGGCCCACGCCGTCGCCGTCGAACTCGACCGCGTGATTCAGGCATGCAGGCTGGAGGCCGTCGTCACGCGCGAGATTTACAAGCTTTCGAAAGGATATCGTCAGAGGGTCGGCCTCGCGCAATCTCTGCTCGGCGATCCGGACGTGCTGCTGCTCGACGAACCGACCGCGGGCCTCGATCCGGGGCAGATCCAGGAAACGCGCGAGGTCATTCGTGCGTTTGGCGAAGACCATGCGGTGTTGCTCAGCACGCACATCCTTCCGGAAGTGACATTGATCTGTCAGCGGGTTGCCATCATCAACGACGGCCGCCTGCTTGCCATCGATTCGCCCGAAGGTTTGCAGCGCGCTTCCGAACAATCCAACCGCGTGTCGCTGCTCGTGGCAGGACCGGAGTACGCGGTGCGCGATGCCATCGTCGCGATTGACGGTGTGATATCCGTGGATGTCCGTCCCGCGGCGGATGGAAGCGAGGTGCTGTCCGTCGATTGCCACGTCGATGCGCGAGCGGGAATCGAGGCCGCGATCGCGAAGGCCGTCGCCAGCCGCTGGTCGCTGCACCGCCTGGAGCGGCAGCAGCCGACGCTGGAGAACATCTTCCTGCGCTACGTCGGCGTGCCACCCGATTCGAGGAGCGCGGCATGAACGGCGTCGCTGCGATCTACCAGAAGGAACTGGCCACGTACTTCCGCTCGCCGATCGCATACTTCGTGATCGCCGTGTTTCTGCTCGGCACCGGTTATTTTTTCATCTACAACATCTTCATGACCGGCATCGGCACCATGGACGAAACTTTCCAGAACATGGGCATCCTGCTGGTCACGCTGATTCCGGTGCTTACGATGCGTCTGTTTTCCGGTGAATACACCGGACGCACGATGGAATTGCTGATGACGCTTCCGCTCAGGGCCTGGCAGATTGTAATCGGTAAGTATCTGTGCGCGGTCACGATGCTGCTGCTGATGACGATCGCGACCGGCATCAACCTGATTCCGCTCTATCTCTACGGCACTCCGCAAACCTCGACCATTGTGTCCGGTTACATCGGCTTCGTCCTGCTCGGGATGGCGTGCCTGGCGATCGGCCAGTTCTTCTCAGCGCTGACGCAGAACCAGATCGTCGCCGCGCTGATCACGATTCCCGTATTGCTTGCATTCTGGTTCGTCGGCTATGCGCAGGGATTCCAGGCTTCAGATACGCTGCGCTCGCTGCTCGGCTACCTGTCCTTCTCGCAGCATTTCGGCGATTTCATCCGCGGACTGGTGCGCACCGAAGCGGTCGCCTTCTATCTGACTGTAACCGCGATTGCCTTGACGCTCAACACGAGTTACCTCAAGTGGCAGCGCTGATCACGCAACGATCTTCCCGCTCGGGGGTAATTCTTATCGCCGGCATCGCCCTGCTGTTGGCGGCAGCAGTGAGTCACGCGATTTCCGGCGAACTCTCGGCAGTCACATCCATTCTTTCGGTCGCGGGCCTGGTACTTGCCGCCTGGGGAGGGTATGCGTTGCGTGCCGAGCTTGCCGGAACATTCCTGCACCGGCGCGGTGAGATCCTGCTCTACACGGTGGGCATGGTCGGCGTGTTCGTTGCATTGGCGTATCTGTCGATGCGATTTCCAGTGCGCTTCGATCTGACGACGACGAGGGCATTCTCGCTTTCGGAAGCGACGGTGCAAATGCTCAAGCGTCTCGACAAACCGGTACATGTCGTGTTTTTCAATGACCCGATGATGCGCGACACGGTCGAAATCTACCAGCAGATGGCCCGCGAGACAGACAAGCTGACCGTCGAGTTCTACGATCCCATGCTGAACCCTGCACAGGCGCGCATGCGCGGAGTCGAATTTGCCGGCACTGCGATTTACGAGAGCGAAGGCCGCAAGATGCAGGTCAACGGGCCAACCGAGACCGACATCGCGAATGGGATCGTGCGCATTTCACAGGGCGTCCAGCAAACCGTGTGCTTTCTCGACGGCCATGGCGAACCGGACCCGTTCAGCCTGGAATCGCACGATCATTCGGAAGGCAATCCCGGGCATAGCCACGGTATCGGTGCAAAGGTCGTGAACCATGAACGACACGGCATGGCCAAGGCGCGCATCGGGCTCGAGACCCTGAACTACGCGGTAAAAAAAATCTCCCTGCTGCAGGCCGGAGCCGACCTCAAACAATGCACAGTGCTCGTGATTGCCGGGCCGAAGTCGCCCCTTCTGGAAAACGAGATCAAGTCGATCGACCGATACCTCGCCGACGGAGGCAACGCGTTCGTCATGCTCGACCCGTTTATCCGCACCGGCCTGGAGCCGGTCGTTCGCGAATTTGGCGTCATCCTCGACGACGACATCGTCATCGACGAGGCGAGCCACTTCTGGACGGATGTTTCCTCGCCGGCCGTCACGGACTACAACCGGCATGAGATCACGCGCGACCTGCCCCTGACTTTCTACCCAGGGGCGCGCTCCTTGTCGCCAACGCCACAGCGCGTGCCCGGAACCTCGGTACGGCCGGTGGTCAACTCGTCGAGGACCAGCTATGGCGGAACCAATCGCGATCGCGTCGAGTTCAATAAGGAGAAGGACCAGGCCGGGCCATTGACGATTATGGTGACGGTGAACCGCAGGCCGGAATTCGTCGATTCCACCGAAACCGTTACCGGTGATCACAAGGTCAAGAACGCGGAGCGCCCCTCGCCTCTGCAGCCAGGGACGCCACCTGCCGCCGACATCAAGAACTCGCGCGTCATCGTCGTCGGCGACTCGGACTTCGCCACGAATTCCTTCTTTCATATCCTCGGCAACGGCACGCTGTTCCTCAACGGCGTCAACTACCTCGCCGCCCAGGAAAATCTGATCGGATTGGAACCGCGAACGTTCGACCTGCCGCGCGTGAATCTCTCGAACCGGCAGATGAAAGGAACGTTTGTCCTGTCGATCATCCTGATACCGGCGTTAATGGCTGTCATCGGTATTGTGGTGTGGTGGAGACGCCGCTGACTCCCGCAAGGGCAGGCCACGGGCGACGCAAGCTGGCCGTGGTCTGGGTGGTGCTGGCCGCACTGGTAGCCGCGATCGTCCTCATCGAGCGCAGCGAACGGGCGACGCAAGCAAATGCGCCTGAGTCCGCACGCGATGAACGTATGCTGATTCCATTAGCCATCGAAGAAGTCGGTGCAATCGAAGTCGCTCACAATGGCATCTTGCACCGGTTCGAACGCGACACCAGCGGTGCGTGGTTCTATCACGGCGTGCACACCGGCAACGAACAGCAGCACGCGCACACGTCCGATCCCGCTGCAGCCGCGCGCATCGCAACGGCGCTTGCCGGTTTCGGCCGCGCCCGCATGGAGCGCCAGTTTCCGCTGAATGTTCAGAACGATGAGTTCGGCGTTACGCGCCCGCAGATATTCATCATGGTGTACCGGCCCGGGGAAGTTCAGCCCCTGTCGCGTTACGCCGTAGGCGTCGTCGCGCCAGACAAACTCAGCCGTTATGTGCTGCCCGTGGGCAGCACGCATGTCGTTACCATCCCGGAATTTCATATCGAAAACCTCCTGTCGCTGATCGAGGCGGTCGGCGGCAACGTCCAGGCGCCTACCAAGGCAAAAAAACAGCCCTGACCCGGATGGTTCCGAGACCGACCCAGAAATCCGGGTAGTATTCGCCGCGCCATGTTTTCCACTCAATCGAACCGCGGTCGCTATCCGGAAATTTTGCCGGTCCGTCGACTGACTGCAATCTCCGGATTTTATTTCGCCCGCGTCGTCGTCACGATGCTGCTGGTGCTGTGGTGGTCGGTTATTGCCTGCGCGCACACCGGCGGCATGACGGGCTTTGCCACCATAACGATCAGCGGCAAGCTCGTGCGCTATAACCTGACGTTGTCGGACGTTCCGCCCGGACCCCTGGCTGAACAAATGCACCTCGGCCAGCCTGGCAGTACTCCGGACTTCCGCCCCCTTGTCACGGCCATCAGCGAAAAGATCCGCGTGACCGGTGACGGTTCGGCGTGCGCGGCAACGGAGGGTCGTGTCGTCCCGCCGAGCGCCACATCGGTCAGTCTCACCGGCACCGTTGATTTCACCTGTCCCGACGAGGTTCGCAAACTGACTATTCGCGACGACATGTCGGAAGCACTCGGGTCGACCCAGCACACGCTGGCAGCCATCGTCTGGTCGGGAGGCAGCCAGCAGTTCGCCTTCGGAGCCGACGCGCGCGAGACGACCGTCGAAGTTGCGCAGCCCGCCCAGGCTTCACGCGGAGCCGGCAGCTTCTTTACGCTGGGCATCGAGCACATCCTGTCCGGCTACGATCATCTGCTGTTCCTGCTCGCGCTGATGTTGCGCGGCGGCGGATTGTGGTCGTTGCTGAAAATCATCACGGCCTTCACCATCGCGCACAGCATCACGCTGGCGTTGGCTGCCCTGGACCTGGTGGTATTGCCCAGCGTACTGGTCGAGTCGGTGATCGCGCTTTCCATTGCTTATGTTGCGTTTGAAAACCTCCTGCCACGCTTTGCGGTATCCCGGCGCTGGGCCGTGAGTTTCCTGTTCGGTCTGGTGCACGGCTTCGGCTTTTCCTCGGTGCTGCGCGAGATCGGACTGCCGAAGGAAAACCTGCTGCTATCGCTGCTGAACTTCAACCTCGGCGTGGAGGCCGGCCAGTTGACGGTGGTTTTGCTTGTCGTTCCCATCCTGATGCGGCTCAAGTCGAAACCATGGGAACCGCGCGTGGTTGCGACCATCTCCGGCGTAATAATGGCCTTGGGTCTGGCGCTGTTCGTCCAACGCGCATTCTTCTGGTGATGGGTCGACTGTCCATGTGCCGGCATATTTTCGCGCTGCACTTCCTCACTGCGCTGGCGACCGTTTGTGCCTCCAGCGGCAGCATGGCCGCGGCCGGTGACGTGCTCACCCAAGGCTACAATCGCTACCGCACCGGCGCACAGCTCGAAGAGAAAATCCTCAACGTCGCCAACGTCAACGCCTCGACATTCGGCAAAGTGGCCAGCCTGCCAGTGGACGGCTATGTCCACGTGCAGCCTCTGGTCGTCAATAGTCTGTCGATGAAGGGCGGGACTTTCCTCGACACTGTTTATGTCGCGACCGGCAACAATTCCGTGTTCGCCTTCGATGTCACCGGCAACCGCAATGAGTTACTGTGGGAACGCCATCTCACCGCGGCCGCCAACGCAGACAGCCGTGCCATCGGAATCCTGGGCACGCCGGTCATCGACCGTGACTCCGCAACCTTGTTCGTTGTGACCGGCGCCATTGAGGACAAATTAGGCCGCTACCGCCTGCACGCACTCGATCTGCGCGATGGAAGCGACAAGCCGGGCAGCCCCGTCCTGATCCATGGCAGTGTGCAGATCGACGACGAGTCAGTCGGTTTTCAGCCCACCGACAAACGAATCGCGGTGCAGCGCGCGGCGCTTGCGCTGGCCAACGGCAAGGTCATCGTCGCGTTCGGCGGCGATTTTTTCGAGGGCTGGGTGTTCGCCTACGATGCGGACGATCTGGGCCGGCCGCCATCAGTATTCTGCACGACCTGCGTCAGCCGCATCCAGTCGATCTCAAAGATCGATTACCTGTCTGCAGAATGTACGTTTCTCGGTCCTGCCGGCGGAATCTGGCAATCCGGTCGCGGTCCTGTCGTCGACGATCGTGGCATGGTCTATTTCTTCACCGGCAACAAGGCCCATATCATCCGCCAGGGTTGCCTGATCCCGGAAGGCAGTAATGCGTGTGCCCAGTGCGCCCTCCCGAACGGATGTCCCTGCGGCGGTGTCGGCCAGGAGAAGGTGTGCCGGGGCCCCGACACCTGTATATCGAACAAGTCGAAAGATCGACGATCGTTCGACATGCACGAATCATTGGTCAAGCTCGATCCTGGTCGAGGCCTGAAGATTGTGGGCTGGTTCCGGCCGGAGAACTGGGACGCCAAAGGCATGCATGGGCTGGAATTCAACGACCTCGATCTTGGTGGCTCCGGCCCGCTGTTGATCCCCGGAACGTCGCGCCTGATCGGCGGCGGAAAGGAGGGAGTGCTCTATCTGCTCGACACGAACCTCCTGCAAGATCACCCCGCGCCGCTGCAGAGTTTCGCCATCGCGCCCGCTCCGAGTCCGCCGCTGCAGTATTACCGGCACATTCTAGGAGGACCAGTGCTCTGGACGCGATCGACGGACCCGAACGGTTCCAGGCTGTTTGTATGGAGGATGAACGACGCGTTGCGCAGCTACAAGGTTAGCGACCGTTTCGCCGACTGCAATAGGCAGGACGTACAACCGACCGGTTCGGAAAATTGCCGCGCCATCGCGATCAGCAAGGAACGGATCGACCATCATCCGGGCGGAATCCTGTCGATCTCGGCCAACGGCGAAAAGGCGGACTCGGCCATCCTGTGGGCTTACACCAGTTCTGTCGGCAACGGCCCCGGCAAACTAATGGCATTCAGCGCGTTGCCGGATGCAGCGGCACCCGAGCGGTTGCGGGAAATCTGGGAAAGCGATACTTGTGAGGGCGACGCCATAGACATTGGATCCACATTTGCTCCCCCATCGGTCTCAAGCGGCCGTGTGTATGTTGCAACGGGAGCAGATCGTGTCGATGTGTTCGGACTGATACCGGAACGACCCTGCGCAAAGATCCCGCAATCGGAAGAACTGCAGCACCTGCAAAACTTCTGAACGCGCAAGGCGAGCAACGTAGCTGGTTTGTGGAAGTGGCTACCCGGCGGCGGCACTGGATGTGGCGCAGGGTCGCGAGAGCGCTCGTCAAGTTCCGCGCCGCGCTTCGGCGACTATCGCATCGAACAGTTTCTGCTGCAGGGGATCGGCTGCCGCACTGAGTTCTGGATGCCACTGCACAGCGATAAGCCAGCGATGGGACGCCATCTCGATCGCCTCAATGGTACCGTCGGGAGCGTGCGCAACCGCTTCAAAACCGGGGGCCGCGCCACGCAGCGCCTGGTGGTGCCAGGAAGTGACGTCGAACTCGTCGCGCTCGAGGATGGCCGCCACTCGCGATCCGGCCTTGAGTTTCACGTTGTGCGTGACGGGTTCACGTGGCGGAGCGCGGTGCAGGACTTTTTCCCCGACCTCGTCCGGGATGTGTTCGATCAGCTTGCCGCCCTGGGCCACGTTCAGGATCTGGGCGCCGCGGCAAATGCCTAGCGTAGGCATGCCGGACGCGATCACGCGCCGGCCGAGTTCCAGTTCGTGCGCATCGCGCTCCTGGTCGATGGCGTAATTGGTCTCGTGGCGCTTGCCGTCATAGCGACTCGGGTCGATGTCGCCACCACCGCTGAGGATCAGCGCATCGAGCATCCCTAGGATAGCCTCCAGGCGCGATTCCCCCGGCGCGATCATGACCGGTACCCCGCCAGCGCGGCGGACAGCGTCCAAGTATTCGGCCGGTAACGTATATCGATTGTCGGCGCCGCGTCCATACGTGGTCAGGCCGATAAGGGGATTCTCGCGTCGGGACATGCTGGCGAAGATTGAGATCGAGGTTCGCACATTCTAAACCTCCCCCTTGTCTCGTTGCCCGCACTTGCGTTATCCACCATACTTGGCGCCGACAGCATGAGATGGTTGTTTTCACGCCGTTGTCATAGCCCATGTTGCCGCGGCGCCTCCGGTATCTCGGCGCCTCCAGAGCGTGCCGCGTCGCAAGGCGCGGGCTGTGTGTCCATCACTATATTTTCCAGGGGGAAGCATGGAAAAGAAAAAAGTGGGGAGCGTCGAGTACCACGAGGCCGGAGCGGACTATTTCGCCAAACGCCAATTGCGCAAACACGCGCGCGTATGGTCACTATGGGCGCTGGGTGTCGGTGCCGTCATCTCGGGTCACTTTTCGGGCTGGAACTTCGGCCTTGGCGCGGGCGGCTTCGGCGGCTTGTTCTTTGCCGCGATCATCATCGGTGTCATGTACGTCTGTCTGTGTTTCTGCCTTGCGGAAATGTCGCCGGCCCTGCCGCACACTGGCGCGGCCTACTCCTTCGCCCGCAGCGCAATGGGCCCATGGGGCGGCTTCGTCACCGGCCTCGCAGAAAACATCGAGTACATCCTAACGCCTGCGGTCATCGTTTTCTTCATCGGCGCGTATCTCGGCAGCATTTTCGGAACGTCCCCCGGGTTCCAGCCGGTTTGGTGGATCGCAATGTACGTCGTCTTCGTGGGCCTGAACGTGCTCGGCGTTGAACTTTCTTTCCGGGTTTCGGTGCTGGTTACCTTGCTGGCGCTTGGCGTGCTGGCGATATTCTGGGCGACCACGATCGTCTCGGGACAGTTCGATTTTTCGCGCTGGGCGCTGAACATCGGTGTCGGCGGCGACGGTAAACCGGTCGAGCTGGCTGAGGGTGGCGGGTCGTTTCTGCCTCTCGGGATCAAAGGCATCCTGGCGGCCATGCCGTTTGCGGTATGGCTCTACCTCGCGATCGAGCAACTGCCGCTGGCAGCCGAAGAGTCGCACGACCCGAAGAGGGACATGCCCAAGGGCCTGATGCTCGGCATCGCCACGCTGGTGTTCTCCGCGTTCATGACCATGTTCCTGAACTCCAGCATCCCCGTGCAGTCGACGGATGGGAGCGCGCACGGCGCCTTCCGTCTCGGCAGTTCCTCCGAACCGTTGCTGGACGGATTCCGGGCGCTCTATGGCACCGCGGCTGCGAACATTCTTTCCCTGTGCGCGGTGATCGGACTGATCGCAAGCTTCCACACCATCATCTATGCGTTTGGCCGGCAGATCTATTCGTTGTCGCGTGCCGGCTACGTACCGCACTGGCTTTCAGTTACCAGTGGCAAGCACAAGGTGCCGCACGTTGCCCTGGTGGCCGGAGCCGTGCTTGGGTTTGCCGTGATGATGGCGGTATACGTCATCATGGGCGAAGGGGCCGGCGCATTCATCGGTGCGCAATTGCTCAACATGGCGGTCTTCGGTGCGATGATTTCCTACGCGCTGCAGGCGCTTTCGTTCATCCTGTTGCGCAAGAATCTGCCGAATATTGCGCGGCCGTACCGCAGTCCGGTGGGCGAGTTGGGCGCGTACCTCACCATTATCATCGCGCTGGTGACCCTGTACATGCAGTTCCAGGATCCTGCTTACCGGGGTGGAATGATCGGCGTGGCCATTTGGTACGCGGCCGGCATCATCTATTTCGCCGTTTACGGCCGCAAGACGCTGGTCTATTCGCCCGAGGAAGATTTCGCGGTCAAGGCGCGCGCCGCGGCCGGACTCGACAGGGCCTGATCGGGCACGCAGGTCGCAACAATACTGCAATCCACGTAGTCGCAACCCGGCCACCGGGTTGCGACTTTCCCGCGGACGCGCTTCAATGCGACTTCGACCGCATTCCCGGACAGCGCCATGAAAGCCGAAGACGTCAAAACCGTCGCCGACGCGAAGAAAATCGTCAACGAGCACAAGCTTACGCATGTCAAAGTCGGCGTCTTCGACATCGACGGCATCCTGCGCGGAAAGTACATGTCGCGCGAAAAATTCTTCAGTTCGCTGGACAACGGATTCGGTTTCTGCGACGTCGTGCTGGGTTGGGATTCGAACGATCAGCTTTACGACAACACCGAATTCACCGGATGGCATACCGGCTATCCGGATGCGCTGGTGCGCATCCTGCCGCACACCTGCCGCGAGATCCCTTTCGAACCGGGCATGTTGTTCTTCCTCGCCGAATTCGCCGACGAGGCCAAAGCGCCTTGTCCGCGCGGCGTGCTGCGCAAGGTGTTGGAAAAAGCGCGCAAGATGGGCTACGAGGTGTATGCCGGCTTCGAATACGAATACTTCGTCTTCGATGAAACGCCGGACTCGGCGCGCGCCAAGCATTACCGGGATCTCAAGACAATGGCGCCGGGATACTTCGGCTACTCGGTGATCCGCAACACCGTGCACTCGGACTACTACCTTGAGACGCTGGATGTGTGCGAGAAAATGCGCTTTCCCCTTGAGGCCTTGCACGAGGAAACCGGTCCGGGAGTGCTCGAAGCCGCGATAGCGGTCGATGAGGGTCTCGCCGCCGCGGACAAGGCGGGTCTGTTCAAAACCTTCATCAAGGTGCACGCGCAGCGCCGCGGTCGCATGGCGACCTTCATGGCCAAGTGGAATCCAAATTTGCCGGGTCAGAGCGGTCACATCCACGTTTCGCTCAAGACCAAGGCGGGCAAATCGGTGTTCCACGATCCCAAGGGCCCGCTTTTCATGAGCAAGCTCATGCAGCATTTCGTTGCCGGCCAACAGGCGTTGATGCCTGAATTCCTGGGAATGGTGGCGAGCACGATCAACTCTTACACGCGCATGGTGCCGGGCTACTGGGCGCCGACGCACGCGACCTGGGGCGCCGAGAACCGCACCTGCGCGTTGCGGGTGATTCCGGGCTCGGAAAAGAGCCAGCGTGTCGAATACCGGATCGCCGCGGCCGATTGCAATCCCTACCTGGGTCTGGCAGTCGCACTCGCTTCCGGCCTGTGGGGAATTGAACACAAGCTGCCACTGGGCAAGCCGATCAGCGGCAACGCGTACGATCAAAAACCGTCCGCCAAGGGCGCTTTGCCGACCACGCTTTGGGAGGCAGCGCAGAGATTGCGGGCCTCGAAAGCCGCGCGCGCCTCTTTCGGCGATGCGTTCGTCGAGCACTTCGCCGCCACTCGCGAATGGGAAGAACGCCAGTTCCGAAAATCGGTGACCGACTGGGAGCTGGAACGCTATTTTGAAATTATCTGATGGTGAATGAGTGAAGGGTGAAGGGGTGAAGGGTAAAAGCGCGAGAACTGCTTTCGATCTCGGGCGTCTCATGAATTTACCCTTTACTCATTCACTCATTCACCCTTCACGTTCTCTTATCGCCCGCCACTGATTCCAGATGCCCGGTATTCAAAAGACTTTCTCTCCTGTCGACGGCAGCGTTTATGTCGAACGGCCGATTGCAACCGACGCCCAGGTTCAGCAAACCATGGAAAACGCCCGGCAAGCGCAGGCGCGCTGGAAGCGGGTCGCCTTGGAGCAACGCATCGGCATCGTCCACCGCTTCATCGACGCATTTGTCGCGCGCAAGGAAGCGATAGCAGAGGAAATTACGTGGCAAATGGGCCGGCCGATCGGGCAGTCGCCGGGGGAAGTGCGCGGCTTCGAGGAGCGAGCGCGCTACATGACGTCGATCGCTGCCATCTCGCTAGCGGACATCGACCCCGGACCGAAGCAGGGTTTTCGCCGTTTCATCCGCCGCGAACCGTTGGGCGTCGTGCTGGTGCTGGCACCGTGGAACTACCCTTATCTGACATCCGTCAACGCAGTTGTTCCAGCACTGCTGGCGGGTAATGCGGTCATCCTGAAACACTCCAACCAGACGCCTCTTTGCGCGGAGCGATTCGCCGAGTGCTTTCAGGAAGCCGATCTGCCGGATGGAGTCTTCCAGTTCCTGCATTGCTCGCACGACCAGAGCGCGGAAATGATCGGCTCGCCGCTGATCGATTTTGTCTGCTTCACCGGTTCGGTCGAAGGAGGCCACGCGGTGCAGAAGGCCGCTTCGGCGCGGTTCATCGGCGCCGGGCTCGAACTCGGCGGCAAGGACCCTGCGTACGTGCGGGCCGACGCCGATATGGCGCACGCCATTGAAAATCTGGTGGACGGAGCCTTCTTCAATTCCGGACAGTCCTGCTGCGGCATCGAGCGCATCTACGCACACGAAAAAATTTACGACGAATTCGTCGACGGTTTTGTCAAGCTTACGCGCCAGTACCGCCTCGGCAACCCACTCGACGCCGCGACCAATCTGGGGCCGATGGTACGCGTGCGTGCCGCGGAATATGCGCGCAGGCAAGTGAGTGAGGCGATCGCGGGGGGCGCGAAGTCGCTGGTGGATGCCAAGGCGTTCCCCGCCGACAGGGAGGGCACGCCCTACATGGCGCCACAAGTACTCGTGGAGGTCGATCACACCATGCGCCTGATGAGCGAAGAAAGTTTTGCACCGGTCATCGGCATCATGAAGGTCAAGGGCGACGACGAAGCGATCGCCCTCATGAACGACAGCCGCTACGGCCTGACGGCGGCAATCTGGACGTCGGATATGGACGCGGCGTTATCCATCGGGGAGCGTGTTGAAACCGGCACGTGGTTCATGAACCGTTGCGACTATCTCGACCCCGCGCTGGCATGGACCGGGGTCAAAGACTCCGGCCGCGGCTGCACGCTCTCACACATCGGTTACGAACAGCTCACGAGGCCGAAGTCGTATCACTTGCGGATCACGACGTGAGCCTCAGGGGTGAGGGGCATAGGAAATCGTGAAGGGTGAAGGAGTGAAGGGTGAAGGGTAAGATCGCGAAACACCCCGGATCGAAAGCTTTGCTCCAAAGGGAAGACAGAAATGACGTGCTACATGGAAGTGCCTTGTAAGTTGAGAAACTCGGCTTGTTGCACTTCTCGCGCTTCTACCCTTCACCCTTCACACCTTCACCCTTCACGTTCTCTACGATGACCATCGGCGCCAAATCCCTCACCCGCAACTGGAACTACCCGACGTCGATTCGCTTCGGCCCTGGCCGCATCGCCGAGTTGCCTGTCGTTTGCAAAGAACTCGGCATCACGCGCCCGCTGCTGGTCACCGATCCGGGGCTGCGCAAACTGCCGATGATCGAGAGCGCGCTCGCGTCGCTGCGCGCCGCCGGTATCGAGGCATCGGTTTTTTCCGACATCCGCGCTAACCCGGTCGGCAAGAATATCGATGACGGCGTTGGCATCTACAGGGCCGGCAAGTGCGATGGCATCATCGCCTTCGGCGGTGGCAGCGCGCTCGACGTGGGCAAGACGATCGCACTTATGGTTGGCCAGACTCGTCCGTTGTGGGATTTCGAGGACAGAGAGGACTGGTACGCCCGCGTCAACGCTGCAGGCATGGCGCAGATCATTGCCGTGCCCACCACCGCCGGCACGGGGTCCGAGGTTGGCCGCGCTTCGGTGATCGTGGACGAGCAGACGCACATCAAGAAAATCATCTTCCATCCGAAGATGCAGCCCGCAGTCGTCATTTCCGACCCGGAATTGAGTATTGGCCTGCCTGCACGTTTGACGGCGGCCACGGGCATGGATGCGCTGGCACACTGCCTCGAGGCCTACTGCGCGCCGGGATTCCACCCGATGGCAGATGGCATTGCGCTCGAAGGCATGCGCCTGGTCCGGGAGTGGCTGCCGATTGCTGTAAAGGATGGCAAGAACATCGCTGCTCGTGCACACATGTTGGCGGCGGCCAGCATGGGTGCCACTGCGTTCCAAAAAGGCCTGGGCGCCATTCATTCCCTGAGTCATCCGGTCGGCGCGGTGTACAACGCGCATCACGGCGAGACCAACGGCGTCGTGATGCCTTATGTCCTCGTATTCAACCGGCCGGCGATAGAAGAGAAACTCACGCGGCTCGCGCGCTACCTGGGATTGGCGAATCCGGGATTTCAGGCGGTGCTGGATTGGGTGCTCGCTCTCAGGAAGGAAATCGGGATTCCCGAAACGCTGGCCGCTCTTGGCGTCAAGGAATCCGATCTCGACATGCTGACGCCGATGGCCGTGGACGATCCCTCCACAGGCGGCAATCCACGTTCCGCGGGCCACGCCGAGATGCGGCAGATGTTCACCAAAGCCATCCGCGGAGATTTGTCCTGACTTGCGTGGTTCGGTAAGCCGGCGTTTCCAGCGATTCGCTCAACGCCGTGTGGTCAGTACGGTAAAGCCCTCGCCGATCAATTCGCGATTGACCTGCCCTTTTAGTCCGGCATCGCGAAGAAGACTTTCCTGTTCCTCGCGCGTCGGAATCACATTCCCCCAGATCAGTTCCTCGAAGCCGGTCTGAAGGGGAAAGCGGAATTCCGGACGGCGCGCTTCTTCGAGCGTCGAGGGATAGGTCTCATCGATGATGACCATCCAGCCACCGGATTTGAGGGTACGCGCCGCGGCACCGACGACGGCGGGGCGAATCTGAGGTGCGATCTCATGGAGCACTTCGATCATCACCACTGCATCGAACGAACCGGCGGCATCATCGACCTTTTCCTTGTGCACGGAAATGCGCCCGGTGAGCCCGGCCTGAAGCACTTTATCGCGGGCCTTGGCAAGGCTTTCATCGTCGATATCAACTCCCGACAGGCGCGCACCGGGAAATGCTTTCGCCGCCTGCAACAGGAAATTGCCGGTGCCGCATCCAATCTCGAGGATTGCCCCGCCAGCGGCCAGACGCTCCGGTAGCCCGGCCAAGGCGGGCAGGATCTTCTTTGCGGTAACGATCTGCAGGCCCTGCGTGGACTCGGCGATCGCCTGGTTGAAGTGGTCCCCGCGACCTTGAAATGGTTTGGCCATTCCGGAGGCGAAAGCTTCGCGGCAACGGCGGAAATCCTCCGCCGCGACCTCGGTGCCAAGACGCACGTATCCGCCAAGATAGCGGGGGTGCCCGGGACTGGCGAGAATCGCGTCGAAATGCGGTGCAAGACGGTATTTTCCGCCCGGATCCGCATCGAGAATCTCGAGTCCATAGGCGGTCTTGCACCAGACTTCCACATACGGGGCATGCAATCCCGACTGTCTGGCCAACTCCGCCCCGCTGAGCCCCGGAGTCTGCGCGAGCGCACGAAACAAACCCAGGTGCACGCCCAGATCGATGAGATGGATGGTGTTGAATCCGCGCCGCCATTCGAAAATGCGCGCGACCTGCGCATCGGCGGTAATCTGACTGGCTGCTTCGGCCATGACGCTCCCCTGGATTATTTTGTCTGTCGGGAAAGTATACTGGCGCGAATCGCCGACAGACGAAGCATTTCGACTGAGCCACTTGCGAACGTGAAAAATCTGAGAATACTTGCCTTCTTCATTCTTGTTTGCGCTGCCGCGTCGGCTCGGCCAGCCACCGAACTCGGCGAACCTCCACCCGCCTTGAAAGGCACGCTGTTCTCGGGCCAATCATTCGATCTGGCGCAGATGCGCGGCAAAGTGGTGCTGGTCAACTTCTACTCCAGCTATTGCAGTTTTTGCGCGTACGAGATCGGCAACCTTGAAGCTTTCTATGAACGGCATCGCGACCAGGGCTTCGAGGTCATCGTCGTCGGCATAGACAGCATGGAAGACCGCCATCGCGTCGTGCGCATGCTGGGCATTTATGGACTGCCGGGTACGATGGCCGATGAACTGGAGCAAACCGGATTCGACCGCAAGTATCCAACGCCCACTGCATTCGTCATCGACCGCAGCGGCATCCTGCGCAGCCGCACCCGTGGCGCGAAGCCGCCCTACTTCTATGCTGAGAAGGTGCTGCCGCTATTGCAGGAGGCGCCGCAGTAACTCACAGACGCACCTCAAGCAAACGGGGGTGGACCGGTGAAATATCCGGATTAATGTGCCATCTGTTTCGGCGTCATGCCGAGCACCCGTTTGAAATGGCGGTTCAGATGGCTCTGATCGGCAAATCCGACCGAGGTCGCGATTTGAGCCAGCGAATATTCCCCGCCTCCTGCCGCGATCAATGCGCGCGCGCTGTTCACGCGCATCTGGATGAGATATTGGTAAGGAGCTACCCCCATCGCGCGCTTGAATAGTCGCGTCAAGTGAAACGGGCTGACGTGTGCCGCGGTTGCGATGTCGGCAAGGTGAATATCTCGCGCCTGATTGTGTTGGATGAACGCTATGGCCTTGCTGACCGCACGATGAACCACCGTTCGTTGCGTATTGCGTTGATCGCCTTCGGGAGTCTCCAGATAATTGCGCAACAGGTGAACGGCCAGGATATTGGCCAGCGAATCCGAATAGACGCAGCTGCCCGCATCCCCCCTGAGAGTTTCGCGCGCAAGCGCTGCCGCGATAGTGGCGATGGCCGGGTCTTGTTCGCGTTCGGCAAACGTCAAGCGTATCTTCTGCGCATCGAGGCCGAGGCGCTCCTGCGCCACCTGGTGCAGGAACTCCGGCTGCAGCGCCAGCAGCGAAAAACTGATGCGCGAACTCCAGGACCAGCGCACCGGGTGCCCGCTGGGCAGCACGGCGACGAATCCAGGGGAAAGTTCATGCCGGGCCCTTCCCTGTGCAGACTCTCGTTCCAGTACACCGCCACCGAGGCTGACGAAAATCAGGTGTTCCGTCGCGCCTGCCGGAAGGTGGCGACAAGATGGCCCGACCTCACGGCGTTCGAAATTGAGCAAACTCCAGCCCAGGGAGCGACTGCTGAGCTGCACGCTTTCCGGCCGCAGCATGGCGATATCCACGGCGCGGGATTGAATTTCCGTGCGGGCCTGCGCCGCCTCGTGTCGACTCACCGGCGAGCGAGTGGTCATTGGAGCGTACATGACGCTATCCGGTATTGCGATTCACGCAAGGGAAAGCCTCACGGTACGACACGGAATGGACGCTCCGAACCCTATGCGTACATCCTCTCGGGAAGCGGCGGGTAGCCGTCCCGGTCGGAGCCCGAACCCATGCGCTGGCTCACGTCAGAGGTCGCTTGCGCGACCTGCTGGCCGGCGGTAACGACCTCCTCTGGCAGACGGCTGCCCTGCAGCGTCGCGGCGACAAAAGCCGCGGCTGCGATGCATCCCGGAAGAATCTTGGGTTGGAATTTGCTTTCCTTCATGTGCGTTTCCTTTTAATCGTTCGTAAGCTTGCTGCTTGCCCCCTGCGATGCGGACCGGTTTCAATGAAACCATGGCGGTGTTGCAGAGCAGCGATGGCTGAGCAGTTTATGGAGAGTTTGTATCGGGCGGATATCGCCACTGCGGGACTTTTGTTTCGTGTGTTTCAGCGCGATCGCGTAACGCGGCCGTTCGGGCGCGGAAGGATGCGCTAGTGGGAGCGCGCCCTATCTTCGGAGGTCGATGCGCACCGAACTTTGGTCGCATCCGTCCGAGTGCTGGGCCGGGCTAGACGCGGGCAGGCGAAGGGTTGGTTTTGGCGGCAGCGACTTCGATGAGCCGCGTCCAGCCGTAGGGATCGGGCACGCGCCCGTACTGAATGTCGGTCAGTCTATTGAACATTCTGCGCGCCACCGGTCCGGCCTCGCTGGACCCGAACGCATAGTTCTTTCCCTGAAAGCAGAAACGGCCGACCGGAGCGATGACCGCACCGGTGCCCATGCCGAACGCTTCCGTGATTTTCCCGGCCTCGATATCGCGCATGACCTCATGGATGTCGATCCGATCTTCCTGGACCGAAAAGCCGAGGTCGGGTGCAAGTTTCAGCAGGGAATCGCGCGTCACACCTCGCAGAATGGCCCCGGACAACATCGGCGTGCGAATGTGCTTGCCCTCGTAGACGAAAGCGATGTTCATCGCGCCGACTTCATCGATGTAACGCCGTTCGACCGCGTCTAGCCACAGGACCTGCTGATAACCCGCGGCGATCGCTTCCTCGGTACCCGCCAGACTGCCGGCGTAGTTGCCCGGCGTTTTCGCCTCTCCCGTACCCCCGCGCACCGTACGCACGTAGCCATCGGACACGAACACCGAGACGGGCTTGAAGCCGCCCGCGAAGTAAGGCGCGACTGGGCTCAGGATGATGTAGTGCAGGAAACTGCGGCTGGCGCGAACCTCGAGGGTATTTTCCACCGCGACCATCACCGGGCGAATATACAGGGCCGCGCCTTCTTCCTTGGGCACCCATCCATGCTCGAGCCTGACCAGTTCCGTAATCGCGTGAACGTGCTCGTTGGCGTCGACTTCGGGCATGGCCAGCCGCGCGGCGGAGCGGTTGAACCGTTCGGCATTCTTCTCCACGCGAAACAAATTGAGATTGCCGTCGGGCCGCAAGTAGGCTTTGGTGCCTTCGAAGATCATCTGCCCGCAATGGAAAACTTGCGCCGCGGGATCGAGCACCAACGGCCGGTAAGGTCCGATCAGCGCGTCGTGCCACCCCCGCCCCGCCAGATACTGCTGCGTAAACATACGCGCCGTGAAGTGCCGCCCGAAACCCAGGGGGCTCGGGAGCGTGGGCGGCGCCGCGTGCGCCGCAGGTTCGATGCGGATGTCGAGCTTGCTCATCAGTTATTCTGCCCCAGGAAGTGCGAAACCAGCGACTTCCATTCGTCTTCCAGAGGTTCGGCATTCGACTGGCGCCCGGCGCGGCGATACCAGTAGCCGGCGTTGGCAAGATCACCTTCGATGCGATGCAGGTGGGCATGCACCATCGCATACGCGCGGTCTTCCTCGTGTTCCTGCACGATTCCATGGGCGCGATCCCAGTCGCCTTTGCGCAGATGCCAGAGCGCCTGCAGAACCGGAATCAATCCGGCCGGCGGTGAATCGCGGGACGTGGTCATCGTAAATTCTTGCAGGTCCATGATCGCTCCAAGGCCGACATTATCGATCGATTCCACGTTTTTTGCCTGTCAAAAATGCTCCTTCGACCCCATAGACACTAACCGCAGAGGCGCAGAGGCGCGGAGGAAACGCAGAGGAAAGGAAGACGAGAAATGGAGAAACGGGATTGGGGTGGGGCAAGAATCCATTGGTGAAACTTACCGTTGTCATACCCTACTCGTTGCGGCCACTAAGAGTGGTGAGGGCAACACCCCGCCGAGGTCTTTACTTCAATCTGTTTTTCTCTGCGTTTCCTCTGCGCCTCTGCGCCTCAGCGGTGAAGATATTTGAAGGGTATTCCGGATAACAAAAAACAGATGGGCGCCCGAAAGCGCCCATCCTCCCTTCCCCTTGAGGTTCTTTTTGTAAGGGAATCCCGATATCAGGTGCTGGCCGCGCGGCCGTCGAGTTCCGCGCCCTGGTCGGCGGCGTATTGCTTTTTCACGTAGCGCGTACTGTACCCGTTGAACAGGTGGCCGAGCAAGCCGCGTTGCAAGTCGCTGGTCCCCATGTACCAGTCGGCCACCGGGTAAGTCAGGTTCATGTTGCGTTCCATCATGATCGGCTGGCTGTGGTGCGCGGCGTGGTGGCGGCGAATGGTGTTGACCAACGGCAGGTTGCGCACTAACCAATTGTCTTGCACATGGCAGCACAAGTGGAAGGTCTCGTAGTTCAGGTAGTAGATCGGCGTCAGCATCATGAGAATGTAGCCGGCATTTGCCGACCACAGGTACCCCAAAATCAACGCAGCCGGCAGAGTCATCAGCATGAACACGAGCAATGCGTAGGGTGGAAACAACACGATGCGCCATTCCCGATTGGTATCGTAGGTCATCACCTGCGCCGTAAAATACTGGTGGTGCTGATGGGTGTGGCGGTGGTAGACCGGCATGAGGATACCGCCAAGGCCTTTGATCGGCCGATGCATCGCGTTCTTGTGCAGCCACCACTCGTTCCAGTTGTAAAACACCAGCACCGGAATGACGAACGCAAGTTCCCAGACTGTCGGCGCATGCACATGCGCAACGCAATACCAGATGACGGCGATGCCGGGAACGAAAATCGACAACAAATGACCCCAGCCGTTGTACCAGGATGCGATGTTGCGCCGGTATTCGTCGCGAAATGCCGCCTGCTTCGGGGTGAGGATTCCGGCATTCATTTCGTGGCCCCAATCATGTCCTGATCCGTTCCGCGTGCCGCCTGATATATCAGTGATATGCAAGGCTACCCTCGCAGGCGCCTGCGCGTCAAGCCGGTTCGCGTCAGGCAGTTTCCACCGTGGAGCGGGTGAATTCCTCTATGTAGTCGAGCAGCTTGTCGGACGCCGTCGCAGCGGCCTTTGCGTCTGCCTTCGCAATCGCTCGCGCGACTGCCGCATGCAATCGGGCGGCCAGCGGCATGTCGGCCGCCTGCCTGTAGTGGATAAACCAGAATCGCCGGGACAGGGAATTCATCAGCGTCATGGTACTGGCCGCGTACTCGTTATGTGCTGCCACCAGGCAAAGGTCGTTGAAGGCGCGGTCGGTTCGCATGAAAGCAGTCGCATCGTCGCTGCGGGCAGCGGCTTCAAATGCCTTGCCCAGATCGACGAACTGCTTGCGCTCGATGTCGCTGGCGCGCCGTGCAGCGGAACGCGCCACCAGGCGCTCGATTTCCCGGCGCACTTCCAGCAGCCGAAGCTGTGCACCCACGTTGATTTCGGACACGACGATGCCGCGCCGCGGAAGGATATTGACCAGGCGCTCCCGTGCGAGGCGGTGCAACGCTTCCCGGATCGGCGTACGTCCAATGCGTAATTGGCCGCTGAGGGCCGCCTCCGACACGATTTCTCCTGGCTCAAGCTGCAGGGTAACGATCAATTCTTCCAACTGCAGGTAGGCCTGATCGGTAAGGCTGTGATCGTCGCCGTGTTTCGTGCGTGCAACGGGTTTCGAACTGCGTTTTGCAGCGCTGCTCATGATTGGCTCGGCAACATCGGCGGTGTTGCGGATTATGCCCAAATCGCCGCGGAATAAATCAATTTGAAACAATGCTTGGGCTCGGGACGTTTGCCGTGGCGGTCGTGTTGCGTTATGTTTCGATTCTCGCTTTTCCTGCCGGACCCCATGCCTACCGCAACAGTCGATTCATTCCGGCGCGACGCCCAGGTCATCAGCCTGGTTGGCCTCGCCCACGGCACTTCGCATTTCTTTCATCTTTCCCTTGCTCCGCTGTTTCCCTGGCTGAAGGATGCTTTTGCCGTCAGTTATGCGCAACTGGGGCTGCTGATGAGCGTATTTTTCATCGTTTCCGGAGTAGGCCAGGCGCTGGCGGGATTCGTCGTGGATCGTTTTGGCGCCTTGCGCGTATTGCTGGGCGGCATTGCCCTGCTTGGCATTTCGGCGCTCGGCCTGGCCGCGAGTCAGAACTATCCGATGCTGATTCTGTTTGCCGGCGTGGCCGGGCTGGGCAATTGCGTATTCCATCCTGCGGATTTCACGTTGCTGAACAGGCGCGTCACCGTGCCGCGTCTCGGGCATGCGTTCAGCGTGCACGGACTGACCGGCACGCTCGGATGGGCCATCGCGCCGATATTTCTTGCCGGGATTGCGACCGTGGCAAGCTGGCGCATCGCGCTGCTGGCCGCCTCTGCGCTCGCCTTTACCGTGCTGACCGTGCTGATCGCGTTCCGCCATCTGCTCGATCCGCGTGAACTCGATCAGGCCGTGGCAGACTCGGCGCGCAAAAAGCCGGCCGGCGGCGGAATACTCGGCTTCATGAAAGTGCCGGCCGTGTGGATGTGCTTCGCCTTCTTTTTCATCTCGTCGATCTCGTTTGGCGGCATTCAGAGTTTCGCCGCCACGGCGCTGCGCGAGTTGTACGAAATTCCCCTCACTTATGCCACCGCATGCATTACGTCCTACATGCTGGCGAGCGCGGGCGGGATTGTGGTCGGCGGGTTTCTCGCGGCGAGGTTCCAGCAGCACGACAAGGTGATCGCCGTTGCCTTCGCCGCCGCTGGCGCTGTTTCCGTGCTGGTGGCGACCGCAATGCCGCCGGTCGCGACTGTTATCGTGCTCCTTGGATTGATTGGCTTCGGCTCCGGCGTGGCAGGACCATCCCGCGACCTGCTGGTGCGCGCTGCCGCCCCGAAGAACGCGACCGGCCGCGTTTACGGCGTAGTCTATTCCGGCCTCGACATTGGGCTCTCCGGCGCGCCGTTGATGTTCGGTTTGCTCATGGATGCGCACCATCCCGGCTGGGTGTTCATTGGCATCGGCGCGTTTCAGGCGCTATCGCTGATTGCGGTGCTGGGGGTGGGCGAACAGGCTGGGAAGCGGATGGCGCAGGCGGCCTGACGGCCGCGAGTGGTTAGTGGTTAGTGGCTAGTGGCTAGTGAAGCGTCTGGCTCTATCCCTCACCACTCACCACAAGCCACTCACCACTAGTCACTCTCAATTTGCTAGCGCAATTTGAGCACCGCTTCCCGCACCAGATCCATCAATCCGGCGCCGCCGCCTTCAACATAAGCGACGATTTCCTTGCGCATGCGTGGATCCCAGAAGCGTTTGAGATGCGTGGCCACGCTGGCCACGGCCACTCCGTGATCGGGTTCGGCCTTGAAGAAGTTGCCGATATCGTTCGCCATGCGAACCAGCCGTTCGATGTTCATGCTTGCCAGTCCTCGTTTCTGGTTAACCTGCGCGCGGCGTCGGCGTAGACCATGCAACGCTCTCCCCGGGCAAAGCCGGCCAGCGTGACACCGGCTTCGCGCGCTATCCGGACCGCAAGGGCAGTCGGCGCGGACACCGCGGCCAGCACGCCGATGCCGGCCATTGCGGCCTTCTGCACCATTTCGTAACTCGCACGGCTGGTGATCACCGCGAAGCCTCGCGCGGTATCGACGTCGCCGCCAGCCAGTGCGCCGATCAGCTTGTCCAGCGCGTTGTGGCGTCCCACGTCTTCGCGTACCAACAGCAGTTTGCCGTCTGGATCGGCCCACGCCGCCGCGTGAGTCGCACCCGTTGCTGCATTCAAAGTTTGCAGCGCCGGCAGTTGTTTCATGGCCTCGACAATTGCCAGGCGCGTGACGTTTTGCCCGCCCTCGACTTTCGGTACGTCGCGCATCGCCTGTTCGATGGTCTCGGCGCCACATACGCCGCAACCGGTACGAGCCGTCATGTTACGCCGGCGCTGCGCGATCACTTCGACTCGCTCGGGTGGAACGCTGAGATAAATCGAGTATCCGGTCTGTTCCGGCACGATTTCCATGCCGCCCAATTCCGCCGCAGATGCGATCACGCCCTCGCTCAGGCTGAAACCTAGAGCAAGGTCCTTCAGATTCACGGGGGAAGCCATTACCACTACATGCGGCACGCCGTTGTAGACCAGCGCGATCGGCGCTTCCTCGGCGATCTGCTCCACAACGGCGCTGGCGGATTTCTCGTTTACCCGCACCGCGTCGGTGGCGCGGTGCGCTTCGGTCGCCAAATCGAATTCGCGTCGCGCCATCCGCTCAAGCCTTGGTGGTTTCGTGTTGCGGCAGCAGATCGAGCTGGGTTTCGGTGAATTCGCGGAAATGCTTCTGCCAGGTCGAAGGTTGCGACACCAGCGATACCTGCACGGCAGTCACCTTGTACTCCGGGCAGTTGGTTGCCCAGTCGGAACCGTCGGCCGTGATGACATTCGCTCCAGAACCGGGAAAGTGGAATGTCGTATAGACCACGCCCGGCTGCATGCGCTCGGCAATCTTCGCCCGCATGACAGTGTCGCCGGCACGGCTGATGACACCGACCCAGTCCCCGTCCTTGACGCCGCGCTGCTCTGCGTCGTGCGGATGGATCTCCAGCCGGTCCTCGTCGTGCCACATGTTGTTCGCTGTACGGCGGGTCTGCGCGCCGACGTTGTACTGCGACAGGATGCGGCCCGTGGTCAGGATCAGTGGATACTTGCCGGTGGTCCGCTCCTCGGTCGGAATGTACTCGGTAACCACGAATCGTCCCTTGCCGCGCACGAATTCTTCCACGTGCATGATCGGTGTGCCTTCGGGTGCCGCATCGTTGCAAGGCCACTGGATGCTTTCCAGTTCGTCGATCTTGTCGTAGCTCACCCCGGTGAAGGTCGGTGTCAGCGCGGCGATCTCATCCATGATTTCAGAAGGATGTTTGTAGTTCATCGGGTAGCCGAGTGCGTTCGACAATGCCATCGTGGCTTCCCAGTCTTCCTTGCCGGCCAGCGCGGGCATGACTTTGCGCACGCGTGAGATGCGCCGTTCCGCATTGGTAAACGTCCCGTTCTTTTCCAGGAACGAAGAGCCCGGCAAAAACACGTGCGCGAACTTCGCCGTTTCGTTGAGGAAGATGTCCTGCACGACCATGCATTCCAGGCCTTCCAGCGCATGGGTGACATGCTGGGTATCCGGATCCGACTGGGCTATGTCCTCGCCCTGGACATACAAACCCTTGAAGCTGCCGTCGATGGACGCATCGAACATGTTGGGAATTCGAAGCCCT
>Ga0207648_10001398_pt1 | contig 26546 bp, 20 predicted proteins | sample KBSMisM32_FD_184310 | JGI IMG/M metagenome (GOLD analysis project Ga0207648, IMG submission 184310) | Miscanthus rhizosphere microbial communities from Kellogg Biological Station, Michigan, USA - KBS Miscanthus M3-2 (SPAdes) (version 2) | ecosystem: Host-associated > Plants > Roots >... | reverse complement strand
AGCATCAGCGTGACGAAGATCATCCAGAAGAAAAAGGCCCGCAGCGGAAAGCGGAAATAGACGATGGCGAACGCCGAGATCAGCGAGATCGCGATCTTGCCGACGGCGATGACCAGTGCGGAGACCAGGCTGTTGAACATCATCCGGCTTACCGGCGCGGACGACCCCCGCGCCGAGCCGTGGGTCAGCACCTGCGAATAGTTCTCCAGCATCTGGTCGCCCGGGATGAGCGTGATCGGCGCCTCCTGCGCCTGCTCCGGCGTGAGCGTCGACGCCACGAACGCCACGTACAGGGGCAGCGCGACGAGCGCCACGCCGATCACCAGGATCAGGTGCGTTAAGAACGTCAGCAGCGGCCGGTTCTCGACCATCAGTACTGGACCTTGCGCTCGATGAACCGGAACTGCACGAACGTCAGCGCCACCAGGATCACCATCAGCACCACCGACTGCGCCGACGACCCGCCGAGGTCCAGCCCTTTGAATCCATCGTGATAGATTTTGTAGACGAGGATGGTCGTCGCACGGCCGGGCCCGCCGCCAGTCGCCGCGTCGATGATGCCGAACGTATCGATAAGCACGTAGACCACGTTGACGACGAAAAGGAAAAACGTCGTCGGCGACAGCAGCGGAAAGACGATCGTGAAGAAGCGTCGCACCGGGCCCGCGCCGTCGATCGCGGCGGCCTCGATCAGCGATTTCGGGATCGACTGCAGTCCCGCAAGGAAGAACAGGAAGTTGTACGAGATCTGCTTCCACACGGCCGCGATGACGACCAGGACGAGCGCGTCGGTGTCGTTGAGAAGCGGATTCCATTCGATGCCGAGGCCGTGCAGCCAATGCGCGATGATGCCGAGCGTCGGGCTGAACAGGAACAGCCACAGCACGGCCGCCACCGCCGGCGCGACCGCGTACGGCCAGATCAGCAGCGTCTTGTACGCGTGCGCACCGCGGACGACGCGATCCGCCAGCACAGCCAGCACCAGCGAGATCGACAGGCCCAGCCCCGTAACCAGCAGCGAGAACACCGCGGTGATGCGGAAAGACGCCAGGTAGTCGTCGTCGTGGACGAGTGCCCTGAAATTATCGAAGCCGACGAACTCGCGGCTTGCGCCGAATGCGTCCTCGAGCAACAGCGATTGGTACAGCGTCTGGAACGCTGGCCAGAAGAAGAAGACGATCGTGATCGCGATCTGCGGCGCGACCAGCGCGTAGGGCAACCAGCGCGACTCGAAGCGGACTCGCTTTTCCATGATGGGGCTGCGGCGTGCGGTGTGTAGCGAAGCTTAGCCGATCGGCGGCAAAAAGGCGCCGGGCCGCAACGGCCTGGCGCCTTTCGTTTCCTGCCGGTCGGACGCCCTAGCCTTTTTGCGCCTTGGCGAACTTCTCGATCAGTTCGTTGCCCTTCTTGGCGCCGGCCTCGACCGCTTCCTTCGCGGTCTTCTTGCCGGCAAGCGCCGCCTCGAACTCTTCCTGGATCGCGTCGCGCACCTGCACGAAGTTGCCGATACGCACGCCACGCGAATTCTTCGTGGTCTTCACGATCATCTGCTCGACGGAGACGTTGGTGCCGGGGTTCTTCTCGTAGAAGCCGGACTTCTTCGTGATGTCGTAGGCGGCCATCGTGATCGGCAGGTATCCCGTCTCCTGGTGCCATTGCGCCTGGATTTCGGGCGAGGACAGGAACGAGAAGAACTTGGCGATGCCCTTATATTCCTCGGGCTTCTTGCCGTTCATCACCCACAGCGATGCACCGCCGATGATGGTGTTCTGCGGCGCGCCCGGCGCGTCCGGGTAATACGGAATTGTCGAGATGCCGAACCCGAACTTCGCGTTGCGCTTGATGTTCGCATAGGCCGCGGAGCTCGACGTCAGCATCGCGCATTCGCCGCTGGCGAACTTCGATTCCGCCTCGTTGGTGCGGCCGCCGTAGGTGAAATAGCCCTTCTTCGACCACTCGACCAGATTCTCGATGTGCTTGATCTGCAGCGGATTCACGATGAGCAGCTTCGGATTGTTGCCGGCGAAACCGTTCTGCTCGGACGCGAACGGCATGTCATGCCACGCGCTGAACGTCTCGTATTGCACCCAGGACGGCCAACCCGTCGTGTAGCTGCACTTCTCGCCCGAGACTTTGAGCTTCGCCGCCGCCGCCATGACCGCCGGCCACGTCTTCGGCGGCGTGTTCGGGTCAAGGCCGGCTTTCACGAAGGCGTCCTTGTTGAAATAGAACACCGGGGTCGAGCTGTTGAACGGAAACGACAGCATCTGGCCGGACGGCGTCGAGTAGTAGCCGGCCACTGCCGGGACGTAATTCTTCGGGTCGAACTTCTCGCCCGCCTGCGCCATGACTTCGTAGACCGGTTTGATCGCCTTGCCCGACGCCATCATCGTCGCGGTGCCGACCTCGAATACCTGGACGATATGCGGCGGATTGCCGGCCCGCGTAGCGGCGACAGTCGCCGCCATCGATTCCGGATACGTGCCCTTGAATACCGGCACGATCTTGTAATCCTTCTGGCTGTCGTTGAACCGTTTCGCGAGGTCGCTGACGCGGTCGCCCAGGGCTCCGGTCATCGAGTGCCAGAACTGGATCTCGGTCTGCGCGCTGGCGGTCATGGCGACGCCAAACAGCATGGCGGCCAGCGCAGCGCGCGCGAAGCCGGGAAGTGCATACTTCATGGAGCCTCCTCGTGGATGGGCAAAACCGGGCAGTCTGCCTCTTGTGGGTGACGATTCTATGTCAAATGTAACAGCGCCGGCGACGCGCGCGCAGAAACTCCTAGTCGGAATGCGCGGGCTGCGGCGAGTGAACCGCAACCGGGGTCGGTGCGGCGGCCGGGACGGCGTCATGCGTATGACCGGCGAGCAGCGTGTAGGCGGTTGGGACGACAAATAGCGTCAGGAAGGTCCCGAACGTCATCCCGCCAACGATGACCCAGCCGATTTGGGTGCGCGACTCAGCGCCGGCGCCGCTTGCCAGAGCCAAGGGCACCGCCCCCAGCACCATCGCGCCGGTCGTCATGAGAATGGGGCGCAGGCGCATCGTCGCCGCGTCGATCACCGCTTGCAGCATGGGCTCGCCTTTGTCCCGCAGCTGGTTCGAGAACTCGACTATCAGGATGCCGTGCTTGGTGATGAGCCCGACCAGGGTCACGAGTCCTACCTGGCTGTAGATGTTGAGCGTGCCGCCGGCCAGCCACAATGTGACGAGCGCACCCGTCATCGACAGCGGCACCGATAGCATGATCACGAACGGGTTGATGAAGCTCTCGAACTGCGCCGACAGGACCAGGTAGATGAACGCAAGCGCCAGCACGAACGTGAAATAGATCTCGACGCCCGACTTCTTGAATTCGCGCGATTGGCCGTCGAAGTCGGTCTGCGCCGTGTTGGGAAGGGCGACCTTCGCCGCCGCGGTCATCGCGTCGAGCGCCTCGCCGACCGCATAGCCGGGCGCCAGCGTGCCGGTGATCTTGACCGCGCGCAGGCGGTTGAAATGATTGAGCGACTGCGGCGCCACGCCTTCGCGGACATCGACCAGGTTGGACAATTGCACCATGCCGCCGTCGCGCGCCCGCACATAGGCATCGCTGATGTCCGCGGGAGTGGTGCGATCCAGCGGCGCGACCTGCACGATCACGTCGTATTGCTCGCCCTCGCGCTTGAACCGCGTAACCTGCCGGCCGCCGAGCATTGTCTCCAGCGTGCGGCCGACGGTATCGACGGAGATGCCAATGTCCGAGAGCTTGTCCCGGTTGATCGCGACCCGCACCTCCGGCGTGTTGAGCCGAAGGTCCGTCTGCAGGTTCTGCACGCCCGGATATTTGCGCACCTCCTCCAGGTATCGGTCAACGGTGCGCTGCAGTTCGGCATAGGGCACCTGCGACATCACGACGAATTCGACGGGCGTGGAACGAAACGACTGGCCGAGCGAAGGCGGATTGAGCGGAAATGCGATGGCCCCCGGGATCGACGCGAGCTTCGGTCGCATCTCGTCGGTGATCTGCTGCTGCTTCTTCGTGCGTTCCTCCCACGGCTTCAGGCGCAATATCGCATTGCCGTCGACGACCGTCGGAAACCCCTGGATTGAAGTAAAGGCGCCGGCCTCGGGAACCTGCGCATAGAACTCCTCGATCGGGCGGATCTGGTCCGCGACGTAGGACGGGGTCGAGCCCTGCGGTGCGGTGACGATGCCGAATACGACACCCCGGTCTTCGGTCGGCGCGAGCTCGGCCTTCAGCAGCGTGAAAAACAGCACGCCCAGTCCCAGCACGACGACCCAGATGACCGCCACCACCCAGCGCGCATGCAACGCTGCGGTGAGCGCCCGCCGGTAGCCGTTGGTGAGCGCGACGATCCAGCCTTCGATCGTGTTGTAGAGCCACGAGTGGCGCTCCTGGTGCTTCAGCAGCAGCGAGCACATCATCGGCGACAGCGTCAACGCGATGAATCCCGACACCATCACAGCGCCGGCCAGCGTTAGCGCGAATTCAATGAACAGGCGCCCGGTGCGGCCGGTGGCGAACGCCAGCGGCGCGAAGACCGACGCGAGCGTCAGCGTCATCGCGATGATCGCGAAGCCGATTTCGCGCGCGCCCCGGATGGCCGCCTCCCTGCGCGGCATGCCTGCCTCGACGTGCCGGAAGATGTTCTCGAGCATGACGATGGCGTCGTCGACGACGAGGCCGATCGCCAGCACGATGGCCAGCAGCGACAGCGTGTTGATCGTGAATCCAAACGCATACATGAGGCCGAACGTGCCGACCAGCGACACCGGAATCGTGATGATCGGGATCAGCGTGGCGCGCAGGCTGCGCAGGAAAAAGTAGATCACGAGCACGACCAGCAGGATTGCCTCGCCGATCGTCTCGAACACCGACTTGATCGAGCGGTCGATGAACACCGACGTGTCGTATGCGACGATCAGCTTCATGCCCGGCGGCAGCCCGGGATTGATCTTGTCCACTTCCGCGCGAACCGCGTTGGACAGATCCAGCGGATTGGCCACTGCCTGCTTTATGACGCCGATGTTGAGCGAGGACTTGCCGTTGTACCGCGATATCACCCTCTCGTCGATCGGGCCGATGGCTGCATTGCCGACGTCGCGGATGCGCACCGGATAGCCGCCGACATTGGCGACGATGATGTTGTTGAACTGCTCGGGCGTGCGCGTGTCCGTTTCCGCCACCACGGTGAACTCGCGCGACGTCGACTCGATGCGCCCCGCGGGAATCTCCGCGTTCTGCTTGCGGATCGCATCCTCGACGTCCTGCACCGTCAACTTGTAGGCAGCCAGCCGCGTCCGGTCCAGGTTGATCCGCATCGAAATCTGACGCTCGCCGAAAACGCGCACGTCCGCGGCGCCCGGCAGCACGGATAGACGCGGCTGCACATAGCGCTTGACGAAATCCGACGCGTCGAGCGTCGAAAGCGTGCCGGCCTGCACGGCGATGTAGATGATCGGGTTGGAGTCGGCCTCGACCTTGGCGATGATCGGCTCGTCGATCGTGTCCGGCAGCTTGCCGCGCGCGCGCGCCACCTTGTCGCGTACATCGGCGGCCGCTGAATCGGGGTCGCGCTTCAACGTGAAGCGCACGTTGATGCGCGAGGTCTCGGAGCGGCTTTGCGACGTCATCACCTCGACGCCCTCGATGCCGGCCAACGAGTCCTCCAGGGGCTTGGTGACCTGCGACTCGACGACTTCGGCTGATGCGCCGCGATAGGTCACCGATACGCTGACGACCGGCTCGTCAATGCGCGGATATTCGCGCACGGATAGCCGCGTGTACGAAATGAGGCCGATCAACACAATGATCAGCGACAGCACCGTCGCCAGGACCGGCCGCTTGATACAAATTTCGGGCAGCATCATGGCGGCGTACCGGTGTCAGGACTTGGGCGCGGGCGCCGAGACCGCGTCGGCCTTGGCTGGGGATGCAGTAGCGGGGCTGATCATTGCTGGGCCGCTCGCAGGGGACGACATCGGTGCCGGTGCCGCTACTGTAGGCGCAGGCGGCGCGGTGCCGGCTATGTTGACCGGCGCGCCGTCGCGCAGTTTCAACTGCCCCGCCGTCACGACCACGTCGTCCTTGTCCACGCCGTTCAGTATTTCCACCTTCGAGTCGCGGCGCTGCCCGACGTCGACTTTGGTGCGCACCGCCTTGCCATCCAGGATCCGGTAGACGAACTGCTGGTCGCCCTGCGGTACCAGCGCCTCTTCTGGCAGCACCAATGCGTCCTGCGCGTCGCGCGTGATGAGCCGCACGCGCGCGAACATTCCCGGGCGCAGGCTGGTGTCGGGATTGCGCACCATGGCGCGGATCACCACCGAGCGGCCCGCCGCGTCGATCAACGGATTGACCGCGAACACCTTGCCCTCGAACGTCCTGCCCGGAAGCGCATCCAGCTGCACCTGCAGCGGCTGGCCGACCTTGACCTGCCGCATGTAGATCTCGGGCACGCGGAAGTCCACCTTGAGCGGGTCGATCGACTCGAGGTTGACGAGATCGGCGCCTTCCTTGACGTAGTCGCCCATCGAGACCGACCGCAATCCGATGATCCCGGAAAACGGCGCGCGCAGGTCCATTTTCGCGAGCTTCGCCTCGGCTAACTGCGCCGATGCTTCCGCCACCTTGTAGTTGTTCTCCGCTTCGTCCTTGGCCTGACCCGAGATGAAATTGCTCTTCGCCAAATCGATGGCGCGATCCCACTTGGTCTTGGCCAGGACAAGGTTGGCGCGCGCCTGCTGCGCTTCGGCCAGCGGCACCGCGGGATCCAGCCGGACGAGCATCGCACCCTTCGCGACGGGTTGTCCTTCCTGGAATGCGATGGTGTTTATCCGGCCGGCCACTTCGGGCCGCAGCGTCACCGACTCGTCGGAGCGCAGGCTGCCGACCGCGGTGATCGTTTGCGGCAGCGATAGCGTGGCCACCTTGACGGCTTCGACGGTCACGCTGCCGGCAGCGGGCGCGCTTCCCGCCTTGGCCGCGGCACCCGCGGAGGCTGCTTGCCCTGCCGGTGCGACGCTCTTGGTTCCATACCAGTAGGCGCCGCCCATGCCGGCCGCGGCGAACGTCACCGCGGTGACCACTGCAACCACTTTTTTCATCTGCATCGAGTGTTCGGTAGGAATTGGCCGTGGATCGACGGCCGCAAAAAGGCGCCGGATCAGGGCGATTTAAGCCAAGGCGCCCGCAGCGCGTGGAACGGCATCGAAAAGGTGCGATTATGCGCCGCCGCGCGTGCTATCGCCAGACGCCCCCTCATTTGCCCATGCAACCGGGGGTGCCTTGCTAGAATCGAACAGACAAGCAACTTACGGAGTCGTTCCCACATGTCTGCTGGCCCCGCTTTGCCGAACCCGCTCCGAACGGTCCGCTTCTGGTCCTGCGTTGTCTGCGCCGTGCTTGCGCTGGCTGCCGTTGCGACATCGCTGCCGGCCTCCGCCCAGGCCTATCCCACTCGCACCGTGAAGCTGGTCGTCCCGTTTCCTCCGGGCGGCTCGCTCGATATCACCGGCCGCCTGATTGCGCAACGCTTGACCGACCTGTGGGGCCAATCGGTTGTTGTAGAGAACAAGCCCGGGGCAGGCGGCAACATCGGCGCCGATTTCGTCGCGAAGTCCGCGCCGGACGGATACACGATACTGCTAGGCGCGCTGTCGACGCACGCCGTCAATCCCAGTTTGTACAAGACGATGCCGTATGACGCGGCGAAGGATTTCGCACCGATCACCCTGATCGCGATCACGCCGAACGTGCTGGTCGTCAATGCCAATGCGCCGGTGAACAACGTCAAGGAATTCATTGCCTGGACCAAGGCCAATCCCGGCAAGCTCTCCTTCGGGTCCGGCAGCATCGGCAGTGGCGGGCACCTGGCCGGCGAACTTTACAAGGTCGAGACCGGCACCGATGCGGTGCACGTACCTTTCAAGGGAGGCGCGCCGGCGACACAGGCACTGCTCGCCGGCGACACGCAGTTCATGTTCGACAACCTCGCCAACGCGATGGCACAAGTGAAGGCGGGCAAGTTGAAGGCGCTTGCGGTCACGACCGCGCAGCGTTCGCCGCTGGTGCCGGAATTGCCGACGTTGGCGGAAGCCGGGTTGCCGGGCTTCGACATCTCGACGTGGTACGGCTTCTTTGCACCGGCAGGTACGCCGCCCGCGATTGTCGCCAAATGGAATGCCGACGTTACCCGGATCCTGAACTCGCCGGATGTGCGCGCCAAGATCGTCGCGGACGGAGCGGAGCCGTCGCCCGATACGCCGGAGCAGTTCGCGCAATTTATTTCGCGCGAGCTCGCAAAATACGCACGGATCATCAAGGCGTCCGGCGCCAAGGTCGATTAAAAAAAAGCGTCGGTCGCGGCAATACAAAACAGAAAATCCCGATCCACGGGAATCACTTATCGGAGGCAACAATGAAACGATGGTTCAATCGGCTGGTATTGGGTGCAATGTCCGCCGCTTTCGCCGTCGGCGTCTCGGCGCAGCCCTACCCGACGAAGCCGATCCGCATCGTCGTGCCCTTCCCGGCCGGCGGCACCACCGACGTTCTTGCCCGTGCGGCGGCGCAAAAGCTCACGGAAACCCTGGGGCAGGCAGCCGTCGTCGACAACCGGCCCGGTGCCGGCGGCAACATCGGCGCCGAACTCGTGGCCAAGTCGCCGCCCGATGGCTACACGTTGTTGATGGGCACCGTGGGCACGCACGCGATCAATCCCAGCCTCTACCCCAAGATGCCGTACGACCACGTGAAGGATTTCGCACCAGTGATCCTCGTCGCCGGCGTCCCCAATGTGCTGGTAATCAATCCTGCGCTGCCCATTAACTCGGTGCAGGAACTGATCGCCTACGCCAAGGCGAATCCCGGCAAGCTCAATTTCGCGTCGTCAGGCAACGGGACATCGATCCACTTGTCCGGGGAACTCTTCAAGTCGATGGCGGGGGTGCAGATGACGCACGTCCCTTACAAGGGCAGCGCGCCGGCGCTGCAGGACTTGGTCGGCGGCCAGGTGCAGCTCATGTTCGACAATCTTCCTTCGTCGCTGGCGCTCATCAAGGCGGGCAAGCTGAAGGCACTTGCGGTGACCAGCCTGACACGCGCCGCGGCGCTTCCCGATGTGCCCACGCTGTCCGAATCCGGACTGCCTGGATTCGAAGCGTCGTCGTGGTTCGGGTTGCTCGCGCCCGCGGGCACGCCGCAGCCGGCCATTGCCCGGCTGAACTCGGAGATCGCGAAGTGGCTGGCCACACCCGAAGCGAAGGAAAAGCTGCTCGCCCAGGGAGCGAATGCGGCCGGCGGCACGCCCGAGGACTTCGCGCGGCACATCGCCGCGGAAACGGCCAAATGGCAGAAGGTGGTGAAGGATTCCGGGGCGAAGATCGATTAGGTCCGACTTAGCGCACGGTGCGCCACGCCGACCAGGCGAAGACAGCCCAACCGGCCAAAAACGCACATCCGCCCAGCGGCGTGATCAGCCCCAGGCTGCGCGCGCCGGTTAGGGCGATGACATAGAGGCTGCCGGCGAACAGCAGGTTGCCTGCGACGAACAGCCATGCCGTGAGTTGGAAACCCCTGCTATTGGGGAAACGCACCAGCAGGCTGCCGACGCCCAGCAGCGCGATCGCATGCCAGCCGTGATACTGAACTGCCGCTTGCCACACCACCGCCATGTCGGGGTCCAGGTGGCCGCGCAGCGCATGCGCGCCAAACGCCCCGAGTCCCACGGCGGTAAACATGAAGATTCCGGCCAACGTCAGGGCTAGTCGCGCGCTCATTTCCTTTACAATCGCTGGTCTCTCCACTCACGCATTTCGGATCATATCGTGCCCATCGAGCGCCATCACACCGGCAAGCGCATGTCGGATATCGTCGTCTTCATGCCGGCAGGGGAGCGCGTCGCCTGGCTGGCGGGGCAGGTCGCCGCCGACCCGACCGCTGACATCACCGGCCAGGCGCGATCGGTGCTCGGCCAGATCGACGCACTGCTGGCCGAAATCGGCAGCGACAAGACGCAAATCCTGTCAGCGACGATCTACCTGCCCGACATCAAGGATTTCGCGGCGATGAACGCGGTGTGGGACGCGTGGGTGCCGCAGGGCCACACGCCGGCGCGCGCGACCGTAGAGGCCAAGCTCGCCAGTCCCGCCTACAAGATCGAAATCCAGATCGTCGCGGCGGCGCCCGCCGCATTGAACACCGACTGACGCAAGGGCCGCGATGAGCAACCTCTCTGCAGACAAGCAGGCCCTGGTCGCGGCCACGGCCCGGCGCGAGGTCGCCACAGCCCCGTCCAGCGCCGCCACATTGCCGGTGACACGTGCGATGTTCGACGAATGGATGGTGCCGTGCTATGCGCCTGCGCCGTTCGTGCCGGTTCGCGGCGAAGGCTCGCGCGTCTGGGACCAGACCGGCCGCATGTACATCGACTTCGCCAGTGGCGTCGCGGTCACCGCGCTCGGCCACTGCCATCCGGCAATGGTTCGCGCGATCACCGACCAGGCGTGCACGCTGTGGCACGTGTCGAATTGGCTTACCAGCGAGCCCGCCTTGCGGCTCGCCAAGCGCCTCATCGACAACACGTTCGCCGAGCGCGTTTTCTTCGCCAACTCCGGCGCGGAAGCCAATGAGGCTGCGCTGAAGCTCGCGCGCCGCTATGCGCACGACCGCGCGGGCGACAAGAAGATACGCGTCATCTCCACGCTGAACAGTTTCCACGGTCGCACGCTCTTTACCGTCACCGCGGGCGGACAGGCCAAGTATGCGAGCGGCTTCGGACCGAATCCGGCGGGCATCACGCACATCCCCTACAACGACGTCGCGGCGCTGGAACGTGAATTCGCGGAGCACGGCGCGGAAACCTGCGCTGTGATCCTCGAACCGATGCAGGGCGAAGGCGGCATGCGGCCCGGCACTCCGGCGTTCCTGCAGGCCGCGCGCCGGTTGTGCACGGAGCATGGCGCACTGCTTATCCTGGACGAAATCCAGAGCGGAATGGGACGCACCGGCACCCTCTTCTCCTATATGCAGAAAGGCATCGTTCCCGACATCCTGACCAGTGCCAAGGGCCTGGGCGGTGGCTTTCCCATCGGCGCGATGCTCACGACCACCGAGATCGCAAGCGCGTTCACGGTCGGCGTGCACGGCACGACCTATGGCGGCAATCCGCTTGCGTGCGCGGTGGCCGGCGCGGTATTCGACGTGATCAACACCACCGAGGTGATGGACGGCGTCCGGGCGCGACACGCGCTGTTCATGGAGGGCCTGAAGGCGATAAATGCGCGGCGCCGCGTGTTCTCCGAACTGCGCGGCGAAGGCGTGTGGATCGGCGGCGAGCTAGAAACTCCGTGGAAAGGCAAGTCCATGGACGTCGTGAAAGCTGCGGGCGAGGCGGGACTCATGCTGCTTGTCGCGGGTCCCGACGTCATTCGCATCGCGCCGTCGCTCGTGATCTCGCTCGACGAAATCCTCGAGGGCCTGGCTCGGCTGGAAACAGCGCTGAATCACGCGCTGGTCTAGCGCCGGCCCCGGCGATGTTCTACATTCGTCCGATTGCGCGCGACGATGTCGAGGCCGTCCTCGCGTTGTCCGAGCGCACTGGCGCCGGACTCACCACATTGCCGGCCAATCGCGAACGACTCGCTTCTCGCATCGAACGCTCATTGGCGTCGTTCGCGGGCACCGCCGCACGCGCCGACGCGTGTTACATGTTCGTGCTGATCGACAGCCGTAGCGGCAACGCGGGCCGCGCGGGCCTTCCGCCGGATCGAATCGTCGGCATCAGCGCCATCGAAGCGGCGGTGGGCCTGAAGGAGCCTTTCTACAATTTTCACGTCGGCACGCTGGTCCATGCGTCGCGCGCGCTCGACGTGTACACCGTCGCGCCGACGCTGTTTCTCGCCAATGACCACACGGGCCACAGCGAGCTGTGTTCGCTGTTCCTCGACCAGGGGTTTCGTCAAGGCAAGAATGGTGTGCTGCTGGCGAAGAGCCGGCTGCTGTTCATCGCGGAGTTCAGGCAGCTCTTCTCGCCCAAGATCATCGCCGAATTGCGAGGCCGGCTGACACCCGAGGGCAAAAGCCCGTTCTGGGAGGGCCTGGGCCGGCATTTTTTCGCGATGGAGTATTCAACGGCCGATTACCTGACCGGCATCGGGCAGAAGTCGTTCATCGCCGAGTTGATGCCCAAGCATCCGGTCTATGTGAATCTGCTGCCGGCCGACGCGCGCGATGTGATCGGTGTCGTGCATGCGGACACGGTGCCGGCGCGCACGATGCTGGAACAGGAAGGCTTTCGTTATGAAGGCTACGTCGACATCTTCGACGCCGGTCCCACGGTTGAATGTTTTCGCGACGACATCCATGCGGTGCGGCAATCCCTGGTGTTGCCCGTGACGCTGGAGGAAGAGGACCCGGTGCCGGACAGCCTGACCGATGACATGCTGTGGCTGGTCGCCAACCGCGATCTTCAGAACTTCCGGGTGCTGGTGACGTCGGCGCCGTCGCGCACCGATCGCTTTCCGCTGAAACCCTACGCCGCGACCACGCTGGGCGTGGCCGAGGGCGACACAGTGCGCGCGGTGCCGCTGGCTCCCGCGGACCGCTGAACCGCGAACTCGCGATGCCCGAATTCAATTTCGACGGCATCCCCGGCCCGACGCACAATTACTCCGGCCTGGCGACGGGAAACGTCGCATCCGCACACAACGCGGGACTCGTCGCCAACCCTCGCGAAGCGGCGCTGCAGGGACTGGCCAAGATGCGCGCATTGCAGTCGCGGGGATTTCCGCAGGCAGTTCTGCCGCCCCATGAACGGCCATTCCTTCCCGCGCTGCGCGCGTTGGGTTTTGCCGGCGACGACGCCGCGATTCTGCGGCGCGCCGCAACGGAAGCGCCAGCGCTGCTGGCCGCGTGCTCGTCGGCCGCCGCGATGTGGGTCGCCAACGCCGCCACCGTCAGCCCATCAGCGGACACCGCGGACGGACGCGTGCACTTCACGCCTGCGAATCTCGCGGCGCATTTCCATCGCTCGCTCGAAGCGCCAACAACCACGGCGGTCCTGCGCGCAATCTTTTCCGACTCCGCACGCTTTGCGGTGCACGATCCCCTGCCCGCAGCGCCGCAATTGGGCGACGAAGGCGCTGCCAATCACACGCGCTTCGCGCCGGATGCGACAGCGCCCGGCGTCGAGTTCTTCGTCTACGGCCGGCACGGCTTCGGGGGCGGCATGGCGCCAACGCGATATCCGGCGCGCCAGACATCGGACGCCTTTGCGGCCATCGCACGGCGTCATGGCCTGTCCCCGGCGCGGACGGTTTTCGCGCAACAAAATCCGGCGGCCATCGACGCCGGCGTATTTCACAACGATGTGATCGGTGTCGGCCAGGGCAGCGTCCTGTTCTGCCATGAGCGTGCCTACGTCGACCAACGGGCGGTGCTGGCGGATCTCGCCGCACGTGTCGGCCCCGCATTCACGCCGATCGTCGTGCATGAGCGCGACGTAGGGCTCACGGAAGCAGTCGCAACGTACCTGTTCAACAGCCAGCTGCTCGCCCGCCCCGACGGCCGGCTGCTGCTCGTCGCGCCGGCCGAGTGCCGCGAAAACGCGCGCGTCGACGTCTATCTGAATGCGCTGGTCGCCAGCGGCGGCCCCATTGCCGAAGTGCTGACGTTCGACCTGAAGCAGAGCATGAAGAACGGCGGCGGCCCCGCCTGCCTGCGGCTGCGCGTGGCGCTGTCAGACAACGAACGTGCCGCGGTGGGCGCAAACGTCTTTCTCGACGACGCACTCGCGGCCGCGCTGGAAAAATGGATTCGCGCCCACTATCGGGACCGCCTGGTACCAGCCGACCTGGCCGACCCGCTGCTGCTCGATGAGTCGCGGCGCGCGCTGGACGAACTGTCGCGGCTCCTGCGACTGGGAAACGTTTATCCGTTTCAGCGCGACGCAAGCTAGCGCCTGGCATCCGACGGGCGTCACCCAGGTCCATTGGCCCGCCCAATGTGGGCCGATGTGCTGACGCAACGGCGACCAGGTTGCTCGCATTGCGTTTGTTATTTACAGACCCTAGAGTTATGCGGAGTGCCCGCCGCGCCGAAGCCAGGCGTCGGCCGCGCTCGTTCATCAACGTAACTGACTGAGCGGAAGGAGTACGAAATGAAGAATAAATCATTGGTTAGGACGTCGACGACCGCTGCGATTGCGGTCGTCGTTTTGTGGATGGCTGCCATCGCGCGCGCCGACGATGGATCGCAAGGCAACAATGCCTGCCGCGGTCTGCCGGGCTATAGCGCGTTGAAACAGGCGCTGGACGCGGCGACGGCTGCGGAAACCAGCGGGCTCAACAACCAGATGTGGGGGACGATCGTGGACCGCGACGGTGTCGTATGCGCGGTCGCGTTCTCCGGCGTCAATCGTGGGGCGCAGTGGCCCGGCAGCAGGGTCATCTCGGCCCAGAAAGCCAACACCGGAAACGCATTCAGCCTCGACTCGTCGTCGAGCAGCGGCGGATCGGGACAGCCCGCGGGCCTCGCGCTCTCGACCGCGAACCTATATTCCGCGGTGCAGCCCGGCGGTAGTCTGTTCGGATTGCAGCACAGCAACCCGGTGGACATCAACGTGTCATACGACGGACCAGCTTCAAGATACGGCGCGGCGAATGACCCGTTGGTCGGAAGCAAGATCGGTGGTGTCAACGTATTCGGCGGTGGCCTCGGACTATATGCCGCCGGCAAGAAGCTGGTGGGCGGCGTCGGCGTGAGCGGAGACACATCGTGCGCCGACCACAACATCGCGTGGCGAGTACGCAATCTGCTGGGCCTCGATCACCTATCGGGCGTTGGCGGCGTGTCGGGCGATGCCGCGCGTCCGGACAATATCATTTTCGACATTGCACCTAATCCTAGTGGCGGAACTGGAATCAGTGCCGGTGGATTCGGGCACCCGACATGCCTGAACACGTTCGGCTCCGACTCTTTGCCGCCCGTGCAACCCTAGTTTCTCTTTGCGGCATGGTGCGCGCTGAGATTGGCGCGCGCCTGCCGCAACAATGCCGTGTATCCGTTCCAGCGCCTTGGTCAAGCGTTTGATCCTCGTCAATGACGTTCGGCAATGCGAGGCAGAAACTGGCGATTGCTAACGCGGCGGAGGAGACGTGTGCTGTACCGGCAGCGGCGGGCTGTCTGAATTGTCCCGAAGGATCGCGCGGCTGAGTCTTTGTGCACTGCTGCTGGCGACTTGCATCCTCGGTTGCAGCGACAACGGATCGCCGATGGCTCGGGCGACATTCCGAAGCCTCGGGACCCTCTCCGGATACGCATCGAGCCAGGCCAGCGCCCTCTCGGCCGACGGAATCGTGGTCGCGGGAACGAGTGCCACGACGGCCGGCAATCGCCAGGCGTTCCGCTGGACCGCGCAGCAAGGGATCGTAGGCCTGGAGTTTCTTTCCGGCGGCAGCGTGAGTTCGGCGACCGGGGCCTCCGCCGAGGGCGCCGTGATCGTCGGCAGCGGTGACGCGAACGGCGGCAACCCGCCGACGTCGTCCGCGGGCTTTCGTTGGACCGCGGCCACGGGATTGCAGCGTATCGCGGCGCTGCCGGGTTCGGCGCTGTGCTCGGCGAGTGACGTATCCGGCGATGGCGAAGTCGTAGTGGGTACCTGCCTGCAAGCCAACAATACGGCGTTTCGATGGACCGCAGCCACGGGTCCCGTCGCATTGAGCCGTTTGGGCCCGGGCAGCAACCAGCAAGGCACGGCGACGGCGATTTCACGGGACGGTTCCGTCATCGCGGGCGCCGGCCATCCGGTGCTCACGGGCGCGGTAATCTGGTCGGCCGAGGGAAGTGCGACCGTCCTGGGCATGCTTCCCGGTGACGCTGAAGCCATGGCCACCGGCGTTTCAAGCGACGGGTTGGTCGTCATCGGCGTATCGACGGGAAGGTCCGGGACTCCGCACGCGTTCCGCTGGACGCAGCAAGCGGGCATGGTCGACCTGGGCAGCGGTGCTGGCGGTCTTCCAGGCACGTACGCCGCAGGGATTTCGGGCAATGGACGCATCATCGTCGGTTGGTCCGAGTCGCAGTTGGGGGACGTCGCGCAGATGTGGGACGCAGACCGCGGCTGGCGGGCGCTGGATGCCGTGCTAGACCTCGACTACGCGACGCAGGTGCCCGGCTGGACGTTGAACAGGGCCACCGCGATCTCCGGCGATGGCCGCACGATCGCTGGTATTGGCACGAATCCTCAGGGTCAGACCGAGGCCTGGATCGTCATCCTTCCTGAATGACAACCCGCCGGCGGTCACCCGCCTTATAGCGTGTCGGAATATCCAACCGCTATAAATATCATTTCCGCGCATTTAGACGAAAACCTACTATCCGGGGTCGAGGTCCTCCGGACGCGCGTGTGGCGCTGTTCCGCTGACCGACCGGGAATGCTCGTCACATGAACATGCCTTTGCGCAATGGGGAAGCCACTCAGCGCCTACGCCACGCCGTATCGGCGCACGCGCCGGCCACCTTTGCCTCGAGCTTCGGCGTCGAGGACATGGTGATCCTCGACATGATCGCGACGCTGGACCTCCCGGTGGATGTGTTCACGCTGGACACCGGCCGACTCCACGAAGAAACCTACGCATTCATTGAATCCGTGCGGCAGCGCTATGGCATTCCGATACAAGTCTTTGCGCCGGAATCGTCCGACATCGAGCCGTTTGTCGCGGCGCACGGGCCGAACCCTTTCTATCGTTCGTTGAACTTGCGCAAGGAATGCTGCGAGCTGCGCAAGGTGCGCCCGCTCGCACGCGCGCTGGCCGGCAAGGGACTCTGGATCACCGGCCTTCGCCGCGACCAGTCCGTGACCCGCACCGAGACGCCGATTCTCGCCCGAGACACGCAGCATGGGCTCATGAAGCTCTGCCCGCTTGCCGACTGGCAGGACGACGATGTCTGGGCGTATGTACGCGCGCACGACGTGCCGACACATCCGCTGCATCAGCGCGGCTTTCCCTCCATCGGTTGTGCGCCGTGCACGCGCGCCGTGATGCCGGGCGAGGACCCAAGGTCGGGCCGCTGGTGGTGGGAGAGTCCCGCCGAGCGCGAATGCGGCATCCACATCGACGACCAGGGCCGCGTGGTTCGCACGCGTGCCACTGCCGTCACGAATTGACAGGCTCCCGCCATGCTGATGGACGAACTCGCAGTCACCGAAATCGCAACGCCACCACCCCCGGTCGCGCGGCATCGCAGCGCCTATCTCGCCGAGCTCGAATCCGAATCGATCTTCATCCTGCGCGAAATCGCGGCCGAGTGCCGCAACGTCGCGCTGCTGTTCTCCGGCGGCAAGGACTCCGCGGTCGTGCTGCACCTGGCCCGGAAAGCCTTTGCGCCCGAGAAAGCGCCGGTGACGCTGCTGCATATCGACACCGAGCAGAATTTTCCCGAGGTGATCGCCTTCCGCGACCGCATGGCGCGCGACACCGGACTGCCGCTGGTGGTGCGCTCGCTGGACGAGTCGATCCGCACCGGCCGCGTGCGGCTACGCCATGCCAACGAATCCCGCAATCCGCACCAGGCCGTCACGTTGCTCGACGCCATCGCGGAATTCGGATTCGACGCATGCATCGGCGGCGCGCGGCGCGACGAGGAAAAGGCGCGCGCCAAGGAGCGCGTGTTCTCGTTTCGCGACGACTCCGGGCAATGGAACCCGAAAGCGCAACGGCCGGAACTTTGGTCGCTCTACAACGCACGCGTGCACAAGGGCGAGAACATGCGCGTGTTCCCGCTGTCGAACTGGACCGAGCTCGACGTGTGGCAATACATCCGCCAGGAAGCCATTCCGCTTCCGGAACTGTATTTCGCGCATGCGCGGGATGTCGTCCGCCGCGGAGGCGCGCTGGTTCCCGTCACGCACCTGACCCCGGCCGCGACCGGCGACCGCATCGAGAATCTCTCCGTGCGCTTCCGCACGGTCGGCGACATCCCCTGCACCGCGCCCGTCGAGTCGGATGCGGCAACGCTGGACGACATCGTCGACGAGACGGCCGCGACGCGCATCACGGAGCGCGGCGCCACGCGGCTGGACGATCAGGCGAACGACGCCGCGATGGAACTGCGCAAGCGCCAGGGCTACTTCTGATGCACGCGACTTCCATAACGACCGCCACGCCGTTGCGCTTCACCACGGCCGGCAGCGTCGATGACGGCAAGAGCACGCTGATAGGCCGCCTGCTCTGGGACAGCAAGAGCCTCTTGTCCGACCAGGTGACGGCGCTGGAAGCCGGTTCGCGCCGTGCGGGCCAGATGCCGATCGATTTTTCGCTGGTGACCGACGGCCTGTTGGCCGAGCGCGAACAGGGCATCACCATCGACGTCGCGTACCGTTACTTCGCCACGCCGGCGCGCAAGTTCATCATCGGCGACGCGCCGGGACACGAGCAATACACGCGGAATATGGTAACTGCCGCAAGCACCGCGGACGTCGCAGTCTTGCTGGTCGACGCGGTGCACGGTTTGCAGCCGCAGACACGACGCCACGCCTTCCTGGCGCGCTGGGCGGGTATTACGCGGCTGGTGCTGGCGGTGAACAAAATGGACCTCGTGAACTGGGACCGCGCGCGCTTCGAAGCCATTCACGCCGAATTCACGGCGCTCGCTGCGCACCTGGGCTTCGTCGAAGTGCACGCCATTCCCTTGTCCGCGCTGACCGGCGACATGGTCGCGTCGCGCGGCGACGCGCTGCCCTGGTACGGCGGGCCGACGCTGCTGGCCTATCTCGAAAGCGTCGACGTCGTGCGTTCCCGCGCCACGCAGCCGCTGCGCTTCCCGGTGCAGCGCATCACGCGCAGCCTGGCGGCCCAGCGCGGCCGTCCCCAGCGCGGACTGCAGGGCACGCTGGCGAGCGGCACGCTCGAGGTGGGCATCGAAGTCGTGGTGATGCCCGGCGCGCTGCGTGCCGTGATCACCGGAATCGACGGCCCCGACGGACCAGTATCGGTGGCGCTCCCTGGCCATGCGGTGACCGTGCGGCTCGACCGCGATATCGATGTCGCGCGCGGCGACCTGCTGGCGGCGGCGGATGCGCGCCCGCGCGTGACGCGCGAGATCGTCGCGGACCTCTGCTGGTTCGACGCGGAGCCGTTGCAGCCCGCCGCGAGTTACCTGATCAAGCACACCACGCGCACGGTCCGAGCGCGCATAACCGGACTTGTGCACGCGGTTGACCTGGCAACGCTATCGCCTGTCGCGCCACCTGCGGACGTCGGCATGAACGACCTCGTGCGCGCACGCGTGAGCGTCAGCGAACCGCTGGCTGTCGACGCGTTCCACGACGATCGCACCACCGGCGCCTTCATCGTCATCGACGAGGTCAGCAACCGCACCGTCGCGGCCGGCACGATCGTCTAGCGGTCGATTATTCGGCGGGGACGACGGGCAGCGTGCGATGCTGCCGCACCGGTGACCAGAGCACGGCACCGGCGGTGAGCGCGAGCGCCAGCACGCCGACCGTCAGCAGCGTATTGCGCAGGCCGATTGCGGTCGCCAGCGCGCCGCCCGCAAGCGAACCCAGCGGCGCTGCAGCCACCGTCAGGAAGCGCATCGTCGCCGTCATGCGCCCCATAAGGCGGTCGGGTGTGATGGCCTGGCGCAGGGCAAGGTAGTTGATCGCGTACAGCACCGCGCCGAAGTCGAACACCAGCATCGCCACTCCCAACACCAGCGTCGCGAACCACACCGGACCGGACACGAGCCCGAACGCCTGCCACCCAACTGCAGTCAGCATCAGCCCGTGCACGATCACCGTGCCGACACCAAATCGTGACGACAGCCTTTCTGCCGACGCCGCCGCGATGATGCAGCCGACGCCGCCGAACGCATAGGCGAGCCCGATCGCCCCCGCCGAGAGACCCAGGTCGCGTGTGGCGAACAGGATCAGCACCGCAAGCTGCATGTGATGCAGCAATTGCCACAGCGCGGCCACCCACGCCAGCGACAGCAGAGTGCGGTTGTGCCAGACGAGCTTCAGCCCCTCGATGATCTCCGCGGTGACCGAAGCCTTGGGCCCCGGGTGCGGCACGTCCTGCGGCACGCGAATCCGCCGCAGCATCCAGGCCGAATAGAAGAACGTCAGCGCATCGAGGATGATCGCGAACGGCGCGGTGAGCAGCTGGATCAGGCCGCCGGCCAGTCCGGGGCCGATCAGCGCCGACGACGTTTCGCCCAGCGCGATCTTGGCATTGGCCTCGACCAACCGTCCTCGCCCTGCCAGTTGCGCGATCAGCACCTGGTGCGCACCGCCGCCGACCACGTTCGACACGCCACAGAAGAATCCGACGACATACAGGATCTCCATCGCCAGCGTGCCGGTGAACGCCGCGAGTGGAATAGCGAGCAGCGCTACGCCGCGCACCAGGTCCGACGCCACGACGATCGGCAACTTGCGCACGCGGTCGAGCAGGACGCCGGCGTGCAGCGATACCAACGCGAACGGCAGAGTCTCGAGCGCGATGAGCACGCCCATCTGCAACGGCGTGGCGTGCAGCAGCAGCGCCGCCGTCAGCGGCAGTGCAAGGTTGGTAATCTGGCTGCCGAAGGCCGTGATCGTCAGCGAGGCCCACAGCTTCCGGAAATCCGGAGACAGCCACAGGCCGCGAAACGTACGGCGAATCCAGCGCTGCAATCGGTCCATCAGGACACCTGTCAATAACGGTCCGGACGAATTTCGGTCCGGCGCGTTCGCTAGTCGACGCGAACGCAAAATGAGACTGCGACAGGCGGGAGAATCCGGAAGGAAATACGCCTGCGATTCCGGTTCCCGCCTCAACCCGGCGGGTAACCCGGCGGGCGCTTATATCGGTACTGCGATGGGCAGGGTTTGCGGCGCTGCTTGCGGGGCGAGGAAAATTCGGGAATCCGAACTTTCGACGCCGCGCGGCATGGACGAGACCCAACCCATGCGCAGTCGCGCCGGTACTGCCGGCGAGTGCGTATTTGGGTTGTGATTCATGGGTCGTCGTCCGTGGGATCGAAGTGGTGTTGTGGCAATTCTACGCGCGGCGGGCGCCGCGGGCCAAGTATCGCCGACGCGCGGCAGCCGTTCCGGACGCTCCGGTGTGGCGTCCGCGCCACGGCAGGAAAAAGCGCCTGCCACGGAGCGCCCCGCCCCCCTGCGCATTGTCCACTTCAATTCTGGACCGTGCGCCGCGGCATCTTGAGATCGATGTCGTAGTAGAGCCACGGATGGTTCTGGAACGGGTTGTACTTGAACCCCGTCACCCACGGATACACGGCGACGTTCTCGATCCGGAACGCATTGAGCATCCACGGCGCATAGGCAGACACGATCTGTGACATTTCGCGGAAATACTTCGTGCGCTCCGGGCTGTCGGGCAGGCTGCGCGACAGGTCGTACACGCGGTCGAAATCCGGTTGCTTGAAGCGTCCGAGGTTCGACAACCCGGAGTACCCGCCGTACAGCAAGGCCAGGAACTGGTAACCCTCCGGCGTGGCGCTGATGTTTCCCAACGCCCACATCTGCAGCTGTCCGGCGCGCGCCATCTTCAGCAAATCCGCGAACTTCTGGTTGACGAATTCGATCTTGATGCCCACGGCGTTGAGGTTGCGCTGCCACAGCTCGTTGTACTGCCGGTCCAGCGCCGATGGCGAGGTCCCCATCTTGAGCACCAGCGGCTTGCCGTCGGGCAGGTCGCGCCAGCCGTCCTTGTCGCGATCGACGTAGCCGAACTTGTCGAGCAACGCCTTTGCACCCGTTGGATCGAACTTGGTATGACCCGAGAAGTTCGGGTCGTGGCCGGTGACGTTCGGAGGTATGACCTGCGTGGCCGGCATGCCCTGCCCTTGGCGCAGCACGCGCACTTCCTCGTCCACGTTGTAGGCCATGCCGATCGCGCGGCGCAGCGCGACCTTGTCCTTGGTGTAGCCACCGACGACCGGATCCTCCATGTTGAAGTAGGTGAAGGTAATCGCGGGCTGGACGCCGCGCGCGAGCGTCACGCCGGCTGCAGCGAAGCGCGGCAGCGGCCTGTTGTCCTTGCCCATCACGTTCCACACCAGGTCGCCCGGCACCGTGACGTAGTCCAAGTCGCCGCGCTCAAATGCGAGCAGCCGCGGCTGCGACTCCTCGATGATCGTGATTTCGATGCGTCCGATGCGCGGCAGTTTCGCGCCCTTGTTCTTCGCGACGATTTCGCGGTCCTGCGGGTCGCGGCTGTCCGGAAAGATCACCTCGCGGAATCCTGGATTGGCCTCGAGCACGATCTTCTGGCCGCGCCGCCACTCCTTGAGCCGGTACGGTCCCGTGCCGACCGGGTTCTGCATGGCCCAGGTGCTTCCGTCGCCATAAGCCTCGATCACCTCGCGCGCGACGGCGCCGGTGTTGATCGTGGTCAGATTGGACAGCAAGTCGTAGGAGGGACGTTTAAGCTTCAGCCGAACGGTGTAGCGGTCCACCGCGAGCAATCCTTCCATCGGCGCGTCATAGTCGAACTTGCCGGTCTCCTTGGCCTTCGCGATGGCGGCGTCCGCTCCCTCGAACATGTCGTCGAATATCTGCAAGTTGGGCGAGCGCACCTTGGGATCGATGATGCGTTTCCATGAGAACACATAGTCAGCAGCCGTCAGTTCGCGCTTCTGGCCCTTGAAGGCCGGATCGTCGTTAAAGTAGATGCCGGGCTTGATCCGGAACGTCCACACGCGGCCGTCGGCGGAAATTTGCGGCAGCGCGACCGCAGTGTTGGGCACCAGCCTGAACGGCCGCGCCAGGTAGTCGTAGCTGAACGCGGTATCGAAGATCGCGCGATTCACATGATTGGAATACAGGTCGTTGGACGCCTGCGGATCGAAACCGGTCTCAGCGACGGGAAACGCGACGCGCAACACCTTGTTGGGGTCGGCCTGCGCGGCGACCTGCGTGGCGGTGCCGGCGGCACCGAGCAGGACAACGGCGCAAAGGAGTCGTAACCGAGTCATGGTTGAATCGCCTTGCGTGGAATCTTGGTGTCGATGTCGTAATACATCCAGGGATGCGCCGAGAACGCGTTGTACTTGTAGCCGATCACCCACGGATACACGACGATGTTCTCGTAGCGGTACACCTCGAGGTTCCACGGCGCATACGCCGTCACCAGCGCGGACATCTCGCGGAACAGCCTGGTGCGCTCCGGCGTGTCCGGCATGTCGCGCGACTGGTCGTAGAGCTTGTCGTACGCGGGCAATTTGAAGCGCGCAATGTTCGACAGCCCGGCATGCTTGCCGTAGAGGAGGCCCAGGAAGCCGTAGCCGTCCGTCGTCGTGTTGATGTTGCCCAGGTACCACATCTGCAATTGTCCGGCGCGCGCCATCTTGAGGAGGTCCGGCCATTTCTGGTTGCGGAATTCCGCGCGCAGTCCCAGCGAAGTGAGCGTCTTCTGCCACAACTCCTGATATTGCCTGCCGCGCGCATCCGGCACTGAACCCATGTCCAGCACCAATGGCTTGCCGTCGGGGAGCTCGCGAAAGCCGTCGCCGTCGCGGTCGACGTAGCCGAACTTGTCGAGCAGCGCTTTCGCGCCGGGCAGATCGTAGCTGACGTGGCCGTTGAGTTTCGGGTCGTGTCCGGTCACATGCGGCGGAATCGGCCCGGTCGCGGGCACGGCCTGACCCTTCCACAGCACCTTGATTTCCTCGTCGACGTTGAACGCCATGCCGATCGCCCGGCGCAGCGCGACCTTGTCCTTGGTGTAGCCGCCGACGACGGGATCCTCCATGTTGAAGAACGTGTAGCTGACGGCCGGCTGGATGCCGCGCGCCAGCGACACGCCGACCTTGGCGAAACGCGGCTGCAGCGTGTTCTCCGGCGTGAGCACGTTCGGCACCAGATCCGGCGGCACCTGGATGTAGTCCAGGTCACCCTTCTCGAAGGAAAGCAGCCGCGGATTGGATTCCTCGACAATGCTGATGTCGATCCTGCCTAGCAGCGGCAATCTCTTGCCTTTCATCTTCGCGACGATGGCTCGGTCGGCAGGATCATCGCTGCCCGGATACAGCACCTCGCGAAAGCCCGGATTGGCTTCCAGCACGATCTTCTGGGCGCGCCGCCATTCCTTGAGACGGAACGGTCCGGTGCCCACCGGGTTTTGCATCGCCCAGCCGCTGTTGTCGCCGTAGGTCTCGATGACTTCGCGCGCCACCGCGGCGGACTGTACCGTCGTCAGGTTGGGCAGCAGGTCATAAGCCGGGTGCACGAGCCTGATCTTGATTGTGTAGCGGTCGACCGCCTGCAGGCCTGCCATCGGCGCGTCGTAGTCGAACTTGCCGGTCACCGATGCCTTCGCCGTCACCGTGGACGCGCCCTCGAACAAGCCATCGAACGTCTGCAGCCAGAACGAGCGTATCTTCGGATCGAGCGTGCGCTTCCACGAATAAATGTAATCGGCGGCGGTCAACTCGCGTTTGCTTCCCTTGAACGCCGGGTCGTCATAGAAATAGATGCCCGGCTTGACCCGGATCGTCCATTGCAATCCATCTGGGGAAATCTCGGGCAGTGCGACTGCGGTGTTGGGGACGATCCGGTACGGCCGCGCCAGGATGTCGTAGGTATAGAGCGGATCGAAGATCGCGCGCTCGACGTAGGCGGAATAGATGTCGTTCGACGCCTGCGGATCGAAGCCGGTTTCGGCGACCGGGAACGCGACGCGCAGCACTTTGCTCGGGTCCGCCTGCGCGCCGGCGCCAGGCGGCATCAGCGCCGCGCCGACCGCGAGCACGACCGCGACAGCAACGCGCATCACAGCACTTTTTCGATGTCGCCGGCCATCGATTCGGGCGTGTCGTTGGGCGCATAGCGCGCCAGCACGTTGCCCTTGCGGTCGACGAGGAACTTGGTGAAGTTCCACTTGATCGCCTCGCTGCCCAATAGCCCCGGCTTCTCCGCTTTCAGATATTTGTAGAGCGGCGCGGCGCTGCTGCCATTCACGTCGACCTTGGCAAACATCGGGAACGTCACGCCGTAGTTCAGTTCGCAGAACTGCGCGATTTCCGCTTCGGTACCCGGTTCCTGCGAGCCGAACTGGTTGCACGGGAAGCCCAGCACCTCGAGGCCCTTGCCGTGGAATTTTTCGTACAGTTCCTCCAGCCCCTTGTACTGGGGCGTGAATCCGCACTTGCTCGCCGTGTTGACGATGAGCATCACTTTGTCCTTGTACTTGTCGAGCGCAACCTTCTTGCCGTGGATGTCGTCGACGCTGAAATCGTAGATGGAGGGCATGGGCGGACCTTTGTGTTTGAACCGGACGCGGAATTATGCGGCCAAGCGCCCGGAATCGCACTTCATGGACTGGTCTTCGGGCGCGGCGGCCGCAGGAAGTCCAGCGGCGCCGCCCGCACGCGCGAGAACACGGCACGGCGCAGGCGCCGGCGCGACACCGCGCCACGTCCTGTGGACCGGATGGCCACACCCAGCGCCAGCCCGAACGACACCGTCAGGTTCATGAAGCCGATCACGCCAATGCCCACGACCGCCCACCAGAAGGCGGGCAGCGAGAACACTTCCGCGCCGTACGACCAGGACGCGAGCGCCAGCTGCCCGGTGGACAGCGTGACGTGGCGGACCTCGAGCGGCAGGCCGAAGAACGTCGCGATCACGGGCTCCATGCCGAGGAGGATCCCCAGCGAGACGTTGCCGCCAAGCGCGGCGACGTTGTCCTCGATGATCCGGGCCGCGCGAACCGCGCGTTCCGGTCCGAGCAGCGCCACAACCCTGGGCGAGCGCGCGACCGCCTCGGGCAGGCGGCGGAACGTCGCCCAGTTCTCGAACCAGCCGGCGATCACCGCCGACAGCCACAGCAGCACGCCGGTGAACGCCGCGTAGAACGGCGCCGCGCTCCATACGGACAACGACTGGATGTAGTCGCTGGCGTGGCCAGAATCGGGCAGGTGTCCGAATCCGAGCAGCAGCAGGATTGCCTGCAGCACCAACGCCGCTGGAACGACCAGCAACAGGTTGCCCATGATCGCCGCCACCTGCGAGCGCACGAGGTTGGCCACCTCGTCGACGAATCCGCGCAATCGGCCACGCGCGCGCGGCGCATTGAGCTGATGCGCCATCGCGGCCGCGGTCAGCGCCGGCTGCTTGGTGGCAAGGGTTCCATGCAGCAGGTGGATCAGCACGAACGAGAGTGCGTAGTTGATCGACGCCACGACACCGTCGACGAACAGCGGAAGTCCATGTCCGACGGTGGCGATCTTGACCAATATCGTCATTCCGGTGACCGCCCCACCGATGGCAGCCGATGCCACCATGGCACGGTATTCGCTGCCGTCGCGCGTGATGTAGTGGTCACCGGTCTTGCGCGCGGACTCGACGATGCGCCGGGTCATCAGCTTCAGGTTTTCCCGCAGCAGCGAGCGCAGGCTGTCCTGCTGGTCGTTCGCGCTGATGAGCGCGGCAACGAAGAGCGCGAAGGCGCGGGGGTCGGGCGCCGTGCGCCCGTAAAGTTCGACGAGCACGGACATCCGCTGCAGCGACAGCTGCGCGCGTTCGAGCTGG